>JAEEGJ010016928.1_pt1 | contig 16608 bp, 16 predicted proteins | sample 8958761 | NCBI WGS metagenome assembly JAEEGJ01 (sample SAMN16246546, study PRJNA631951) | gut metagenome | biome: gut microbiome; feature: rumen; material: RS-attached | host: Bos | place: Iran: Karaj | collected 2018-10
GATCCAGGACTCTTCGTGATCGAGGTCACGGAAGTCTTCGCGCAGGTAACCTGCTGCCTGTGCCGATGCTTTGATCGGGGTGTCGGGTGTGTAGTGTGCTTGCTTCTTCATAATGCTTCGGTTTGATGGTGAAACATCTTTTTTACGCAGCATGGAATACGTCACCCTGTAGGACATCGGCAAGGCAAGGTGGAGAGCGAAGCGGACCTTGACGGGATGTCCGGGTGACAGACCTTTGCGAAGTGAAAGGAGATGTCACCATACCGGAGCAGAAGGAGCAGCAATACGGAGCACACTCCTCTTCAGACATGTCGGCCAGCAGACTCTCGCAAGACTCGGGTAAAAAGAGAAAGTAGTCAACCAAACAAATAGATGTTCGGAACCATTCCGGCACAGGCTAAGGAAGAAAACTGACATGCGTCGTTCCACAACGTTCTGAAAGGAAAGAGTCCGATATCGACTGCTTTGCGGATCCTGCTAAAAGCACGACCTTTGCATCGAAACAAAACCCCAATGAAATGAGTGAATACACATTTGAGATGGTTCCGCAACTGGTAGGCCGGATTGCGGAGCTCCTAGAGAGCATTGACCTGAAAATCCAGAAGATCACAACCTCTACGAGAAACAATGCAGACATACCGGAGTTGATGAGCGTCCAAGATCTTAGCAGATACTTACCGTCGCGCCCATCTACCAGAACCATTTATGATTGGTGCACGCATAAAAAGATCCCTTACTACAAGCAAGGGAAACGTTCTGTTTTCAAGCGTTCCGAGATTGACAGATGGCTGCTCAGCACACGAGTCAAAGACGATCTTGAGTTGATGGAAGAGGCACGAAGCTATTGTGCCAAAGTATTAACCGACGAGAGAAGGAGATAATAGGGATGAAACAGATCAATGTGGCCTTGATTCCAGAAGTCTTGGCCGGAATCGTCAAGCAGTTGGAGGTCATAGACGGCTGGCTGACACTTCAGACTGAGCCGATATTGAGTGCATCTATCGATTGCCAAGAAGACTGGCTCGATATCTATGAACTACGGAGAATGATTCCTGGCTATCCCAAGATTACAACCGTCCGGAACTGGGTGTACTACCAGGGCATCCCCCATTATAAGTCAGGAGGGACTCTCATGTTCCGTCGTCAGGAGATTACGACCTGGCTGGAACGTGCTCAACGTCTCGGAATCGGTGACTTTTTTACAAAGAAAAGGAGATTCCGTGACAGGTGATATACTAAATTGAGACATCCTGATTCTGTGACATCGTAGCGACTCTTGAGGACATGTCTATGACGGGATTTACCCGGATGAGTCCGGTTGAAACGGATTCTCTTTCGGGTAAAAAGAAAGAGAAGAATAGCACTATTGAAACCAGTTTAGTTTAGTCCTGGTACTAGATATACCAAACTGATTAAACTGGTTAATACTGAGATCTCGGTTTTGGTTTCTTTTTCTTTTTACCCGAAGAAAAAAAAAGACAAACCGCTTGGAAAATCTTCCCTTACTCCGCCTGAAAACCGACAGCTTTTCATGAAGAACAGTCCGCTGTCCATCTCATGAAAAGATAGGGTACGAGGCGTTAAAAAATGTGCCGGCACAAACAGTATGGCGACATATTACCGGCACAAATTCGGCACAATTTTAAATGAAAATGCCCTAGACGTGTGTCTAGGGCATATTTTTGAGGTGCCAAGCGGAATCGAACCGCTGTAGCAGGTTTTGCAGACCTGTGCCTAACCGCTCGGCCATAGCACCGTTGGGATTGCAAATATATGCAGTTTTTTTGGATTTCCCAAAAGTTTTCTCGACTTCGCTCGAAAAGCCCCTTACTCCACATACAGCAGCAGCCCTTTCAGGTACTCCCCTTCCGGGTGGTAAATGTTCACGGCGTGGTCGGCGGGCTGGTTGAGGCGGTCGAGGATGCGGACGCTGCGGCCGGTCTGGGCGGCGGCGGAGAAGACCGCCAGGGCAAAGGCTTCCTTGTCCACGACCTGCGAGCAACTGAAGGTGAACACGAAGCCGCCCGGGGCGACCTTGGCGATGGCGGCCGCATTCAGGCGCTGGTACGCCCGGAGGGCGTTCTTCAGCGCCCCGCGGTGCTTGGCGAAAGCCGGCGGGTCCACGATCATGAGGTCGTACTTCCCTTCCGGGACATCGCGGAGGAAATCGATGGCATCGGCACAGTAGGAGGTATGCTGCTCCGGCGTAAAACCGTTCAGGGCTACGTTCCGGTCCACCATGTCCATCGCCTTGCGGGAACTGTCCACGGAATCCACATGGGCCGCTCCCCCGTTCAGCGCATAGATGGAGAAACCGCCCGTATAGCAGAACAGGTTCAGGACATGCCGGTCCCGGGCGAGCCGGCCCACGGCGGCGCGGTTCTCGCGCTGGTCCAGGAAAAAGCCGGTCTTCTGCCCCTCGTTCCAATTGACATGGAACTTGTTCCCGTTCTCCAAAACGACGCATTCGTCCGTGTCGAAGCCGGGCGCCTGATACAGGTACCCATCGACCAGATCCAACCCCGCCTTGAAGGGCGCGGTGCCGGAACTCTTGTCATAGACCGCCTTGAGCGACTCCCCGTAAACGGCCTTGAGCGCCTCGCAGATGGCGTTCTTGGCCTTGAACATGCCCACGGAATGGGCCTGGAGGACGCAGACGCCGTCGTAATAGTCGATGATCAAGCCGGGCAGACCGTCGCCTTCACCATGGACGAGCCGGTAGCAGGTGGTCGATGCGGACCCGTGCAGGCCACAAGCCACGCGGGCCTGGAAAGCCCTGCGCACCATCTTCTCCCAGAAATCCGGCGCCGTGGGATCCTCGTCGAAACTGAGGATGCGGACGGCGATGGAGCCGATCTGGTAATGGCCGGTAGCGAGATACCGACCGTCGGCGGAATAGACCCCCACGAGGTCACCCTCGGCGGGATTGCCCGTCACCTGGGCGATGGCCCCGGAGAAAACCCAGGGATGGAACCGGAGGATGGAATCCTCGCGGCGCGGACGGAGAATGACTTTTTCCATCAGGCTTGTTCGTGATATAACTCCGGATGGAGTTGTTCGGGGGTGAGGGGCGCCTTCTCGGAGTGCATCAGGCGGAGGTACATCTCCCGGCACACCCAGGCGTCCGTCGCGGCGTAGCGCTGCTGCGATTCGGAGAGTTTCTCCGCTTCCCAGTTGGACAACTGCTGGGCCTTGGAAATCTTGAACCCCAGGATGATGGCCGTCATCTTCTTGACGGACTTGTCGCGGATCCCGTATTCCCAGACGATTTTCTGCAGGTCCACGAAGTTCTGCGGCTGGAAACCGGCGAAGCGCTGGAGTCCGGTCACGTCGTCATGGATCGCGGCGCCCACCTTGACGATGGCGGGATTGGCGAGGATGGCGCACAGGCGGCGCGGGATGCCGCCCATCTGCTTGATGCGGAACAGGAAGGCCTTTTCGGCCCCTGAGAGTTGCAGGAGGGCGGTTCCGTTGGAACGCTGGTCCGGAGAGAACGTGGGACGGGTTTCCGTATCGAACCCGATGACCTTCTGGTTCTTGAGATACCGGACGGCCTTTCCGAACTCTTCCCCGAGCGAATCGATGACCTGGATCTCACCCGGAAAGGATGCCAGTTCCAGGCGGCCGATCTCCTCCGGACTAATCGATATCTGGAACATACGGGGCGGGATTCGAGCGGGAGGAGAGATACGAGGCGCTGACTTCGACCGGAACGAACTCTCCGTCCCGGTTCTCCTCCGTCTGGTAGTAGCGGACGGTGGGATAAGCGATGTTGTGCGTGAACATGTTCTTCTCCCGCAGCAGGCGGTACAGGGCGGACGTCAGGCTCGTATTGGGCTCGATGAAGCGGAAATGCGGCATCAGGATGCGGTCGAAGGCCATGTCCTCTTCGGTGATCTGGCGGTGGATATGCTCCTTTTCGGACTCGAGTTCCTCCACGTCCACCAGGAAACTGTCCAGCAGGACGGCGTCCAGGTTCGTACCCGGCTTCAGGGACCGGTAAATGCGCAGCATATCGCGGAACGCGGGGCGCAGGATGCCGTTGCCGGTGGTGGAGACCACGGTCACGTCCATCTGCGGGACCAGGGTCCGGGCGACATGCTCATAGGCGGAACGGGCCTCTTCCGGAGCCCAGACGGCGACGCTCTTGAAACCGGCGTCCGCCGCCGTCTTCAGCATCGCTTCCACGGGGGTGAGGATGAGCGGCTCGCGGCCGGCCATCTTGAAGAGCGTGTCGATATCGAACTTCCCATACTCCGAAAGGAGCGAACTGGCCAGGACGAATACCTTCGCCCGGGAGGTTACCAGGCGGGATTTCGGATCCAGCGCATTGGAATAAGCCACCGTATCGACCGCCGTCACGGCATTGCGGACGGCGACTTCCCGGAGACTGTCCGGACTGGAGGCTGCCATCCGGATGTACGGCGCGTTGTACAGGTCCAGGATGATGTCGAACGACTCACCGGCGAAATCCGGGAGACGGTCCGGAGCGGGCTTGCCGTCGATATTGTCCACATTGTCGGCCGCCATCAGGAAGGAGGCCAGCCGGGAGGCGGGGTCGGGCTCGCCGATCACGGCGATGGAGCCCTTGGTTCCGGCCGTCCGGTAGGTGCTGACGAGCGCGAAAGCACCGGTCGTGTCAACGGCGATCTGCTTCACATACGGTATCGTGTCCCGAACCACCGCCGGACGCTCGCGACAGGACGCCAGCGTCACCAGGAAGGCGAGGATTGGAAGTAACTTTTTCATATAGTCCATAGATTTTACAAAAGTACGGAAATCTCCTTATATTTGCAAAGATGAAGACGCTTCTGGCCCTGGATTCTTTCAAGGGAAGCCTCACGGCTCCCGAGGCGGTGGACGCCGCGGCTTCCGCTTTAGCGGAAAGTGACGTGTGCCGGCTGCCCTTGTCCGACGGCGGAGAGGGTTTCACGGACTGCATCGCCGGCTGTCTGGGCGGTGTCTTCCGCACGGTCAGCGTGCACGATCCGCTGGGGCGTCCCATCAAGGCCCGCTACGCCCTGCTGGAGGAGGGCCGCATCGCCGTCATCGAGACGGCGGCGGCCAGTGGTCTCACCCTCCTTAAGACCGAAGAACTGGATCCTTTATCTGCTTCATCCATCGGTACAGGTGAGATGATGCAAGATGCGATAGAACAGGGAGTCGAAGAAATCTGGACCGGCCTTGGAGGGACGGCGGTCATGGACTGCGGAGCCGGTCTCCTGGAGGTCCTCTCTCCCCTGCCCGCCCATGTCCGGATCAAGGCTTTCTACGATGCCGACGTTCCTTTGACGGGACCGTCCGGAGCACCCGCCGTCTTCGGCCCCCAGAAGGGTGCGGATGTCCAGGGCGTGATAGCGTTGGAGCGGCGGTTCCGGGAGCAGGCCGGGCGCTGGGAAAAGGACTTTGGCGTGGATCCGAACCGGATACCGGGGGCGGGCGCCGCGGGCGGCATCGGCGCAGCCCTTGCCATCTGCCTCAAGGCCGAGATGCACCAGGGTATCGCCGCCGTCCTGGAAGCCGTCCGCTTCCCCGAGCGGCTTGCGGAATGCGGTCTCGTCCTCACCGGCGAGGGCAAGGCGGACAGGCAGACATTGACCGGCAAAGTCCCCTTCGGCGTCCTTCAGGCGACACGCAGGCATGCACCGGGAATCCCTGTCGTCCTCCTGGCCGGAAAGGTGGAAGACCGGGAGGAACTGCTCGCCGCAGGATTCGATGCAGTAATTCAAGTGACTCCGGAAGAATCACTGAAATACAACTATTTAGACAAGTCATTCGCGCGGGAGAACATCCGCCGTACCGTCCAGGACCTCCCGTATTTTCGGGATTAGCAGGGAGTACACGTACTCCTCTTCCATGAAGTGCGTACCCTCATACATGCAGTACGTGTCGCCGAACAGTTCCCGCCAGAGAGACACCTTCACCGCACCGGATTTCATGTAGTGGTCCCGGGTCCCGAAAAAAGCGTAGTTGTATCCGCCTTCCTTCGCCGCCAACCGGGCATCGACCCAATGCGCGGCATATTTCTTCATGACCGGATACTCGAACCGGAGTGGCTGCCGGTCCCCTTCCTTCACCGGCCAGATATGGTGCAGGAGCGCTTTTCCGCCGGGAATCCGGGTAATCCAGGCCAGACGGACGAGGATGTCGGGGGCGCCGAGCGAAGGAGAGACGAAAAGATGCGGGATGCCGCGTACGCGAAGGGCTTGAATGGATCCAAGGGACTCGCCGATAATCAGGTCCGGTTGCAGTTCCTCCACCCAGGAGGCAATCTGCGCATGGCCGGTTTCCGGGTCGAAATCATAGGTTCGGACGATGCAGCGGATGTCCGTTCCCTCGAAACGCTCCCGCAGGAGCCGCGGGATCCTGCTGTCTCCCCCTCCGCCCATGCCGTGGATGTACAAAATGGTTCTCACTTTGCAAAATTACGATTAATTCCCTAAATTTGTGAGTTAGAGAAACAAATCAACACACCATTGATATGAAAAAAACCATTCTTCTCCTTGCAGCGGCCCTCCTCGCGTTGACCGCCTCCGCACAGTCCCGGCAGGCTCCTTCCCCGGTCCGTGCTTCCGACTATCAGTTCACCACCGTCAAGGAACTTCCGATCACCTCGATGAAGAACCAGGCGAACAGCGGTACCTGCTGGTGCTTCTCCGCCCTCTCTTTCTTCGAGTCCGAGATCATCAAGGCCAAGAACCTCAAGCCCGACGCCTATCCGGACCTGTCCGAGATGTTCGTCGTCCGCCACTCCTATCATGACAGGGCCATCAAGTATGTCCGCCTGAACGGCTTCCTGAACATGGCGCAGGGCAGTGGCTTCGGCGACGTGCTGGAAGTCTTCCGCGACTACGGCGTGATGCCCCAGTCGGCCTACTCCGGCATGAACTACGGAACCGAACTCCCGGCCCAGGGCGAACTGGACGGTGTCCTCAAGGGCTATGTGCAGGCCGTCGTGAAGAATCCCAACCGCAAACTCACCCCCGTGTGGGTCAAGGGCTTCGACGGGATCCTGGACGCCTACCTGGGCGAGGTCCCCGAGACCTTCGTGGAGAACGGTGTAACCTATACCCCGCAGAGTTACCGTGACGCCCTGGGCATCAACCCGGACGACTACGTGAACCTCTCCTCCTTCACGCACCACCCGTTCTATTCCCAGTTCGTCATCGAAGTGGAAGACAACTGGCGCTGGGGCCTCTGCTACAACCTGCCCCTGGACGAGTTCATGGCCGTCATCGACAATGCCATCGACAACGGTTACACCGTGGCCTGGGGTGGCGACGTGAGCGAATCCGGCTTCACCCGCGACGGCATCGCCGTCCTCGTGGACACCAGCGTCCGTCCTACCGGCTCCGACCAGGAGCGATGGGTGGGTCCCGCCGCCCAGCAGCAGGCCGCCCCGCAGCCCAAGAAGGAACTGCCCAAGGAAATCGAGGTGACCCAGGAGAACCGCCAGCAGTGGTTCGACGAGAAGACCTCCACCGACGACCACGGCATGCACATCTACGGCACCGCCAAGGACCAGAACGGCACCAAGTACTACCTGATCAAGAACTCCTGGGGCGTGACCGGCGCCTATGACGGCACCTGGTACATGTCCGAGAACTTCATGAAGGGCAAGACCCTGAATGTCGTCGTGAACAAGAAGGCTCTCCCGAAGGACATCGCCAAGAAACTCGGTATCAAGTAAATGGCGCTTTACAAGCACATTCCCAACACAATCACTTCCATGAACCTCCTCTCGGGGGTCATGGGAGTGATTTTCACTTTGGAAGGACACCTTGAGTGGGCCTTCCCGCTGATGATCCTGGCGGCGGTCTTCGACTTCTGCGACGGGCTCGCCGCCCGGCTTTTCGGCGCGTATTCACCCATCGGCGCGGAACTGGACTCCCTCGCCGACCTCGTCTCTTTCGGGGTCCTCCCGGCCCTGATGCTGTACAAGGTGCAGCCGCTGGATGCACCGGCCATCCTGCGGTACATCCCCCTGTTCGTGGCCGTGATGTCCGCGGTCCGGCTGGCGAAGTTCAATGTCGATGAACGCCAGACCCTCGATTTCATCGGCCTGCCCACGCCTTCCTGCGCGATGGTCTGCGGCTCCCTCGCCTATTTCCTCCACGCGGGGGGCGGCGTTCCGGAAGGGGCCAGCGTATGGCTCCTGGATGCCGTCGCCATCGTCCTGGGCCTCCTGCTGGTGAGCGAAATCCCGATGTTCGGGATGAAAATCAAGAAAGGCCATAAACTTCTGGATGCGAAGCGTATAGCCTTCCTTGTCCTGTCTTTGGCCGCCGTCCTGGCGGTCGTCCTGCTCCGGTTCGGCTGGAGCCTGGCCGTCCTGGCCGTGTTCTCCGTCTATGTCGTGGAGAACCTCGTCTTAGCCGCCATCAATAGTTTTCGGCGCGCAGCATGAAGTAACTCTTCGGGTGCTTGCACACGGGGCAGAGTTCCGGCGCTTTCTTGCCGACCACGATGTGGCCGCAGTTGGAGCATTCCCAGATCATGTCCTCGTCCCGGGAGAAGACGACTCCTTCCTTGATGTTGGCGAGTAACTTGCGGTAGCGCTCCTCGTGCGTCTTCTCGATGGCACCGACCTTCTCGAAGAGGAAGGCGATGTCGTTGAAGCCTTCTTCGCGGGCGTCTTTCGCGAACTGGGCATACATGTCCGTCCATTCGTAGTTCTCACCGTCGGCGGCGTCGGCCAGGTTCACCTCGGTGCCGGGGACCTCGCCGCCATGGAGGAACTTGAACCAGATCTTGGCATGTTCCTTCTCATTCCGGGCCGTTTCCTCGAAGAGATTCGCGATCTGTACGTAGCCGTCCTTGCGGGCCTTGCCCGCGTAGTACTGGTACTTGGTGTGCGCCTGGGATTCCCCGGCGAACGCGGCCTGCAGGTTGGCCTCCGTCTTTGTTCCTTTCAGTTCCATAATAGCAATATTTTATGTACATTTGTATTCGTCCACTACAAAGATAGTGGTTTTTACCGATTGAGGAAAGCGGAAAAGGGAAAAAGTCGGATTATTTGCACAATTCTTTGTGTTTCTGCAAATAAAACACTTTTGTTTTAAGTGGTAACAAAAAAGTTAACACCCAAAAAGGGGAAAAAACGGACCTCCCGGCGGAAGAAAGTGCGCAAATGGAAGGTCAGTCCGTGGCTGGTAGCCGGCGGACTGCTCCTGCTGGCGGCCGGCATCCTCTATCCCTATGTCCGGACGGGCCGGTTCGCATCGACCGGGGCCCGGATCCCGGACGGGGCACGGCACTTCTGCGTGGACCTTTCCCACCACAACGACGGCATCGTCTGGGATTCCCTGCGGGTCGTCGTGGACCGGAGCGGGCGGACCAGCAAGGACCTCCTCCGGGCCAAGGGCATATTCCCGGTATCGACCGTCATCATCAAGGCGACGGAAGGAGAAAGGATGGTGGACAAACGGTTCTCCGCCTTCTGGGACGAGGCCGGAAAGAGGGAGTTCACCCGGGGCGCCTACCACTTTTTCCGCTCCTCGAAGGATCCCCACCGGCAGGCGGCCCATTTCACCTCCACGGTCCATCTCCGGCACAGGGACCTGGCGCCCGTCCTGGACATCGAGACTATACATGCGGGGTGCACGCACGAGGAACTGAACCGGAAGGCGCTCGTCTGGCTGCAGGAAGTGGAGAAGCACTATGGACGGAAGCCCATCGTCTATACCTCCGATTCCTTCGCCCGCGACATCCTCTCCCCCGAGATTACCGCGCACTATCCCATGTGGATCGCCCGCTATAACCGCAAAGAGCCCCGTTTCTCCGGCTGGACCATGTGGCAGTTCACCGACCAGGCCGTCCTGTACGGTGCCAACGGGGGCTATGTCGATCTGTCCGTCATCAAACAATAACACCAACGATATGAAACGTATCTTACTCCTTGCCGCCCTTATCGCCCTCCCCGGGGCGCTTTGGGCCCAGAAGAAACCCCTCGACCACGACGTCTATGACAGTTGGCAGGCCGTAAGCGGAACCGCCCTCTCCCCTTCCGGGAAGGTGGTCACCTACGCCGTCAATCCCCAGGAAGGCGACGGTACACTCTACATCCGCATCGCCGGAAAGAAGGGAGCGCGTACCCTGGAGATCCCCCGGGGGTACCAGGTCCGGCTCACGGACAACGACCGCTACGCCGTGTGCCTGATCAAGCCGGAGTTCCAGAAGACGCGCCGGGCGAAAATCAAGAAACTCACGGGCGACAAACTGCCCCAGGACACGCTCGCGGTCATCGACCTCACCGCCGGGACCGTCGTCCGCAAGTTCCCGAACGTGAAATCCTTCCAGATGGGCCTCCATGCCACGGAGCAGTTCGCCTTCTCGACCATCGACACCTCTTTCGTGAAGAAGGACGACAAGGACAAGGGGACGACGGTCGCGGTCTATCGCTTTGCCGACGGGAACCTGGACACGCTGCGCCGTATCGACAAGTTCGCCTTCTCGAAAGACGGACGCACCCTCGGCCTGGTGCAGAAGACCGACAAGAAGCACTCTGTCGTAGGGTTCTATGCCGACGGCAAGGCACGGATGTTCACGGATACCGCCACTTTCCATGCCGTTCCGACCTTCAATGAGGAAGGAACCGAAGCCCTTTACCTGCAGGCGAAGGATACGGCCTCCACCGGCAGCAAGCACGCTGCGCTGTGGCTGTATGACGTCGTCCGGGACGAGGCGCGGGAACTGGTGGCTGCCGACCAGCGGCGCAACATGCCCGAGAACTGGGGCCTGACGGAGAACAGCACCTACCGCTTCAGCAAGCGGCTCGGTTCCATCTACGCAGGCATCCAGGAGTATGTTCCCGTCAAGGACACGAACCTAGTTTCCTTCGAGACTGCTGGCCTGGACATCTGGAAGTGGGATGCCGATGAGATCCCGCCGCGGATGAAGGCGAATCTCACCCGCGACAAGCAGCGCACTTACCCCTGCCTGTATCAGGACGAAGGCCTCATCCCCTTCAATACCAACAAAGCGGACCGGCTCATCTTCACTGACAACTACGATGCTGAAGTGATTCTAGAAGTGAGTCCGGTCAACACTGTTGAAAGCCAATGGAATACGCAGGGCGAATCCATCCTTACCCTCATCTTCCCGGGCTCCGGCCGGCGGCAGGAAATCGCCCGCGGCGCCTTCGAATCGACGCAACTCTCCCCCAAGGGGAAATACGCCATCTGGTGGGATTATCCGGCCCGGGGCTGGAAGGCCTATGATGTCGCGGACGAGCGTCTGCTCGACCTGACTGCGGAGACCGTTTTCTGGAATGAGAAGGACGACCATCCGATGCTCCCGGAGCCCTACGGCATCGCTGCCTGGACGAAGGATGACGAGAGCGTGATCCTGAACGACCGGTATGACCTCTGGCGTATCCACCTTTCCGACGGAAAGGCGACCCGTCTGACCCAGGGCCGGGAACAGAAGCGGACCTACCGGTATGTCAGCACGAAGGACAGCGAGGACGATCCGGGAATCGGCCCGGGTGAAACCATCTACCTGAGGGTCTTTGACGAGGTCACCAAGGAGAACGGTCTCGCTTCGTGCCAATTCGATCCGAAGAAACTGAATTTCAAGACCCTGGTCTTCGGCGGATATACCTGGGACGGACTCCGGAAAGCGAAGGACGCACCGGTGTTCGCCTACCAGAAGGGCAATCTCCAGGAGCAGATGGACCTGTACGTGACGGACTTCGGGAAAACCACGGAGAAACTCACCGCCATCAATCCCCAGCAGAAGGATTACAACTGGGCCACCGTCGAACTCTACCACTGGCTTACCTATGACGGGAAGACCCTGGACGGCCTCCTGTTCAAGCCGGAGGACTTCGACGCTTCGAAGAAATACCCCGTGATGATCTATTTCTACGAGACCTTCTCCGAGAACATGTACAAGAACATCATCGTACAGCCCAGTTGGTCCACGGTGAACCTGCTCTTCTATGCTTCCAGGGGTTACATCGTTTTCGTCCCGGATATCGTCTATACGCCAGGAATGCCCGGTCAGTCGGCCTACAACTGCATCGTGAGCGGCGCCGAGTCGCTGACGAAGTTCCCGTGGGTGGACAAGGACAACATGGCCATCCAGGGCCAGAGTTGGGGCGGCTACCAGGTCGCCTGGCTCATCACGCGCACGAACATGTTCAAGGCGGCGGGCGCCGGGGCGCCGGTGTCCAACATGACATCGGCCTACGGCGGCATCCGCTGGGAATCCGGTATGAGCCGCCAGTTCCAGTACGAGCAGACGCAGTCCCGCATCGGCAAGGATCTCTGGAGCGGGCTTGAACTCTACATGGAGAACTCTCCCCTCTTCCGGCTCCCGAACGTCCAGACGCCGGTGCTGATCATGCATAACGACAACGACGGCGCCGTTCCGTGGTACCAGGGCATCGAGATGTTCATGGGCCTGCGCCGCCTGGGCAAGCCCGCCTGGCTGCTGGAATACAACAACGAGGCCCACAACCTCCGCGAGCGCAGAAATCGCAAGGACTTGACTATCAGGCTCCAGCAGTTCTTCGACCACTACCTGAAGGGCGCCCCCGAACCCGCCTGGATGCGTGACGGCGTCCCGACGATGAAGAAGGACTACTACTTCGGATACGAGGAAGCGGAATAAAGAAATAAGCCTGCTGACCGGCAGGCTTATTTCATTTTATTGAGCAGGCACTGGATCAACTTCCCGTTCTCGTCACGGAGGTGCATGCCGTTGCCGCGGCAGTATTTCCAGTGGCGGCAGGCAGCACAGTCGTCCTTATACATCCAGGAGCGGTCGCGGTAAGGCTGGAAGCGGGTGTTCCAGACTTCCATGAAGTCGTCCTGGTAGATGTTGCCCTGGTGGTAGTCCGCGCGGATGCTGGCGCAGGCGGAGATGGAGCCGTCGGCGAGGACGGAGCCAACGGATACGCCGGCCTGGCACATGTAGAAATGGCCGCGGACATCGCCTTCGTAGTTGCCCAGAAAGCCTTCGCAGGCGAATTCCGCCTTGATGCGTCCTTCCTTCCGGGTGGCCTTGATGAATTCCATCAGGCCGCGGATTTCCTCACCCGTGAGAAGTAGTTCCGGGTCCTGCGCGGCACGGCCGACCGGGAAAACGGTGAACAGCCGCCAGTCCTTGAGGCCCAGGCCGATGAGGTATTCTTTCAGTTCGTCCAGATGCGGATAGTTACGCCGATTGACGCAGGTGACGACGTCGAATTCGATGGCTTTGGAGTCGATGACCATCTTGATGGCGGCCGACGCGCGCTTGAAAGAGCCCTTGACACCCCGCATCCAGTCGTGGTCTTCCTCAAGACCGTCCAGGCTGATGGTCATCGAACGGAGGCCGCTCTGCAACAGGCGCTGATACCGTTGCGGCGTCAGGCCCCAGCCGTTCGTAACCATCCCCCAGGGGAACTCCTTCTCATAAATCATCCGGCCGCAGGCTTCCAGGTCCGGGCGCATCAGCGGTTCGCCGCCGGTGACGTTGATCATCACCTTGTGCGGGTCCGTCGCGGCTCGCACACTGTCCAGGACCTTGGCGAAATCCGCCATCGGCATGTCGGGCACCAAGGCCGTCTGCTTGCAGTCGCTGCCGCAGTGGCGGCAATGGTGGTTGCAACGGAGCGTACACTCCCAAAAAAGTTGCTGGAGTGGATGGGAGGCAATCATATCATCCTGCAACTTCTTCGTGATATCCAGCGCAATACGGCGTCTGAGCGAAAGTTTTTCTTCCATTATTCTTCCTCCGGGGACACCACCTCGGGAGTCTCGGGACCGGTCACTTCTTCCTGTCTGGGATCATCCGCTTGTGAACGGGTTAAATAGGCATTTTCAAGTGGACCGTACATAGGTGGACCATACATGGCGAGCGGGGGGCCGTACATGTCAGGCCCGGGCTTCTCGCAGGAGGAGAATCCGAGCAGCGTAAGCAGGCTGCCGAGCAGCCAGGTCCTCGCTTTTTTCCAGGCAGCGATCATCTCTTATTCGGATTTGAGTTCTTTCTCCGGCAGCGCCATCTGCTTGTAACGGACCGGAGGGACGCCGTACATCAGTTTGATGGGCCGGTTGCCGGGATCGGGCTTGATGATGATGGTGTCGATGGGCGGAGACACCTGGGTGTCCGTCCCGTCTTGGGCACGGCGCATCCGGACTTTCGGGCTGCAGGACGAGAATCCCAGCAACCCCAGCAGCCCGACGGCCAACAGTCCTATGAATCGGTTTTTCTTCATATCCGCGTTTTATAATCCACGCCATGCAAAAACCTTGCACGAATGGACCGGAAAATCAGCGCAGTTCTCCGATCATCGCTTCCGCGACGGATTCGGAGGCGCCGGTGCCGCCGAGGAGTTCGCGCACTTCGGCGTAGTCGGCCATCATCCGGGAGCGGCAGCCCTCGTCTTCGACAAGGCGGCGGACCTCCGCGACCAGGCGGTCGGTGGTGAAATCTTCCTGGAGGAGTTCGTGGAAAGCACCCCGGTCCAGGATGAGGTTCGCCAGGCTTACATACTTGATTTTAAGGATGATGCGGGCGATGAGTGCGGTCAGGGCGGATGTCCGGTAGGCCACCACCTGGGGCGTGCCGATGAGGGCCGCCTCCAACGAGGCGGTGCCGGAATTGATGACGGCGGCGCGGGCGTGGTGAAGCACGCCGTAGGTGTCGCCGGAGACCACTTGCACGAAACCGTCGTTCCCGGCCAGATCGTAGTCTTCCCTCGTACGGCTCGGAGCCGCGGCGATCAGGAACTGATAACCGGCATATTCCGGCGTTGCGTGCAGGCGGGCGGCCATCTGCATGAAAGTGGGCATCATCGTCTTGATTTCGCCGCTGCGGGAGCCGGCAAGCAGGGCGATGACCGGTTTGTCTTCCAGCCGATGCCGCCGAAGAAATGCCTCCCGGGACTCATGCAGTGCCTCCGACCGGTCCACCGCATCCACCAGCGGATTGCCGCGGTAGATGAAATCGACTCCCTTCCGCTTGAAATAGTCGATCTCGAAAGGGAAGACGATAAAGAGTTTGTCCACATACGCCTTCAACTTCCTGATGCGCCCTTCGCGCGAAGCCCAGACCTTGGGGGCGATGTACCAAAAGACCTTGAAGCCGGCCTTGTGGGCGAATTCGGCGATGCGGAAATTGAATCCGGGATAGTCGATGAGAATGAGCACGTCAGGCTTCCAGGCGGCGATGTCCTCCTCGCAGAAACGGACCCGGCGGAGCAGTTTCCGAGCCTGGACGATCACTTCCCAGATGCCCAGGACGGCACCTTCCCGGTAGTCGCGGACAAGGCCGCTCCCCGGCTGGTTCTCCCTGTACACCGCGTCCATCAGCCCACCGCCCCAGAAGCGGATGTCCGCCTCGGGATCGCGCGCATACAGGCCGCGCATCAGGTTGGAACCGTGCAGGTCGCCGGACGCCTCGCCGGCCACAAGGTAGTATCTCATCTTACAGAAAGGTTCCTTCCAGGCCTTTCAGACGCCTGAGTTCCACGAAATCGGTCCGGTCGATGGTGTTGGGCACGATGGTGATCCAGTTGGATTCGTTGAGCACGTGGTCCGCGTCCATCGCTCCGTCCTCGTCATCCACGAATTCGCCGATCATCATGTAGGCAGTCTCCCCTTCCTCGAGCGGCGGAAGGTTCTCCGGCAGGTGGAAACCGGTGGACTCATAGGCCTGCAGGTTCTCCACATCCCACTCCTGGAACTCGCGTATCCAGTGGCCCTTGCCCTGGCGGGCGAAGCAGATGCCCTCCACGCGGTCCACCGGGACGTCCGGGAAATTGATGTTATACAGGAGGCCGTACTTGCCCTCCGGCCAGTTGGCCAGCAGGAAGCGGAGGATCCGCGGGAGATACGTCTCCACCAGGGTGAAATCAGCGTCCGGACGGTAATTGCACAGGGATACGCCGATGGCCTTGCAGCCGTTCAGAGCGCCCTCCTCCGTGGCGCCGATGGTGGCGGAATAGTTCGCCGCGGTCGATGCGTTCGAGCCGTGGTTGATGCCGCAGATGACGAGGTCCGGGTTCCGGCGCTCGTAGAAGTATTCCAGTCCGAACTTCACGCAGGAAGCCGGTGTCGCGTCCAGGTAATGCCAGTTTCCGGGGCCTTCTTCCGGCAGCGCCTTGTGCGCCAACCGCTTCATGCCCAGGGAGACAGCCATCGACATCGCGCTCTGGTGGATCTTGGGGGCGACCACGGTCACCTCGCCGAATTCCGCCATGATGCGGGCCAAGGCGTGGATTCCGCCCGCCTTGTAGCCGTCGTCGTTGCTGATCAGGATCCGCATAAAACTTTTCTTAAAAATTTTAGTTATTTCTCTTTGCAAAGATACGGAATTCTCCCATTTTTTTCGTAAATTTGCAGCGCCTTCGGAGGAAAACCCGAAGCGATTGATTGGAAAACATTTAACTTTTATCCAAGTTCAACATGAATAGAATTGCTATCAACGGTTTTGGCCGTATCGGCCGTCTGGCGTTCCGTCAGATGTTCGAGGCTGATGGTTATGAAGTTGTCGCCATCAATGACCTCACCAGCCCCAAAATGCTTGCTCACCTCCTGAAGTACGACACCGCCCAGGGTGGCTTCGCCGGCAAGTTCGGTGAAGGAAAGCACACGGTGGATTACAAGGACGCCGTCC
>JAEEGJ010016931.1_pt1 | contig 16606 bp, 15 predicted proteins | sample 8958761 | NCBI WGS metagenome assembly JAEEGJ01 (sample SAMN16246546, study PRJNA631951) | gut metagenome | biome: gut microbiome; feature: rumen; material: RS-attached | host: Bos | place: Iran: Karaj | collected 2018-10
CATCTCCAACCTCTTGGAAGCCGACGATGCCGGCATCAAGCAGGTGACCATGAAGATCGAAGGCGACTATGCCTACGGCTACCTGAAAGGCGAGAACGGAGTTCACCGTCTGGTGCGCGTCAGCCCCTACAACGCCCAAGGCAAACGCATGACTTCCTTCGCCTCGGTGTTTGTCACACCACTCGTCGACGACACCATCGAGATTGTGATTGAACAGTCGCGTCTATCGTGGGACACCTTCCGTAGTGGCGGTGCTGGTGGACAGAACGTGAACAAGGTGGAGTCAGGCGTACGCTTGCGCTACCAATACAAAGACCCCTACACAGGCGAGGAAGAGGAAATCCTCATTGAAAACACCGAGACCCGCGACCAACCCAAGAACCGCGAGAACGCCTTGCGCCTCTTGAAGTCACAACTCTACGACCGTGAGATGCGCCACCGTATGGAAGAGCAGAACAAGATCGAGGCGGGCAAGATGAAAATCGAATGGGGCAGCCAAATCCGCTCCTACGTCTTCGACGACCGACGAGTGAAAGACCACCGCACCAACTACCAGACCTCTGATGTACAGAGCGTTATGGACGGAAATATCGACGCATTCCTAAAGGCATATCTGATGGAATTCGGCGGAAAGAAAGAATAATAACTAAACTAAACTAAACTAAACAAAACAAAACTACCACAATGAAAACATTAACCATCATCACCATGTTTTTGGCCATGCTTGCCAAAGACCCGACTCCAGCCATTCAACAATTTGTGAGCACCTATTTCCCAAAAGCCACCATCCTGTTCACCCAACGCGATGACGGCGAATACGAAGTAAGACTGAGCGACGGAACGGAAATCGACTTCACCCGTAAAGGCGAATGGAAAAACATCGATTGCAAGCACTCTAACATCTACACCAGCGTGCCTGTCGAACTCATCCCCATTGAGATCGCCAACTATGTGAAAGCCAGTTTCCCCGACGAAGACATTGTCAAAATCGACAAGGACAGAAGAGATTGGGAGATTGAGTTGAGCAACCGACTGGAAATCAAGTTTGACAAAAAATTCCGCGTCCTCGAGTACGACGACTAAGGATGATACGAACAAACCATCTAGCGGCTTGAAATCTTTCAGGCCGCTTTTGTTTTTTTGTGATGACTTTACAATATGTTTTTCAAAAAACGTATTTTTGCAGCCATATAAAAACGTGTATTATGATCACTTTCTTTATCGCTTTGGCCGTTCTCATCCTCGGCTATTTCGTATACGGAAAACTCGTTGAGAAACTCTTCGGTGCCGACCCACAACGCGCCACTCCCGCCACCACTATGGCCGACGGTGTCGACTATGTGCCGATGAAGCCTTGGCGCATCTTCCTGATTCAGTTTTTGAATATTGCAGGTGTCGGACCCATCATTGGCGCTATCATGGGCGCACAGTTTGGCACGGCCTCTTTCCTTTGGATTGTGTTGGGTAGCATCTTCGCCGGTGCCGTCCACGATTACCTCGCAGGAATGATTTCGTTGCGCGACAAAGGGGCCAGCCTACCTGAAATCCATGGCACTTATTTGGGCAATGGTGCAAAGCAAGTCATGCGTGCTTTTACCATCATCTTGATGATTTTGGTCGGCGTGGTGTTTGTCAATACACCTGCTACCCTACTCAACGCACACTTTACACAGGGCTGGAATCCTTATATCTGGATTGGCATCATCTTAGCTTACTACTTGATTGCTACCTTGTTGCCCATCGACAAGGTCATCGGCAAAATCTATCCTATCTTCGGCATTCTGCTGTTGGGCATGGCTGTGGCCATCTTTGTGGCCTTCCTCATTTATAAGCCTGAAATCCCCGAGCTGTGGAGCGGCATGCAAAACCGTCATCCTGATGCGGCCAACAACCCCATCTTCCCGATGATGTTCATCAGCATCGCTTGTGGAGCCATCTCTGGCTTCCATGCCACACAGTCACCATTGATGGCGCGTTGCATGGTCAATGAAAAACAAGGCCGCCCCATCTTCTACGGTGCCATGATCACTGAAGGTGTCGTCGCTTTGATTTGGGCCGCCGCAGCTGCCTATTTCTTCCACGATTTGCCTGAGGAGACAGCAGGAAAGAGTGGAGCAGCTTTGGTAGGTATAATCGCGAACACATGGTTCCCGCAAGTCATCGCCATCATCACAATCTTGGGTGTCATCAGTGCCGCCGTCACCTCGGGCGACACCGCCCTGCGTTCGGCGCGACTCATCATCGCCGATTTCATGCACTACGACCAAAAACCCATCAAGAACCGCTTGATTGTGGCTGTACCGATGTTTGTTGTCACTGCCGCCATCTTGGTCTATAGCATATCCGATGCCAAAGGCTTCCAAGTCATCTGGCGTTACTTTGCCTGGGCCAACCAAGTGTTGGCAACGGTGACACTTTGGGCTATCTCAGTCTACTTGGTCAAGAACAAGGGCAAGATGTGGTATCTCATCACCCTTATCCCAGCCCTCTTCATGACCATGGTGACGGGATGTTTCCTCTTTGTCGCCAAGGCTGCCGACGGTGGTTTAGGTTCCATCCTACCCCGCCCTGTTGGCTACGGCATCGGCGCAGCTATCACCGTGCTTGGGTTGGTGCTGTTTGTAATGTTTTTAAAGAAAAACCAGAAAGTCCTATCGTAATGGGAAGGATTACATTGGTATTGCCAATTGTTGTGGGGCTCTGTTGTTTTTCCGCCTGTCACAAAGTGGAATACGGAGGTCAAACGGGCAAAATCCTACATCAGAAATACGACCCTGCGTTGAACATAAGTTATAGTTATGCCGACTCCGTGCAGACTTGGGACACCCTCTGTATTGATCTTGACCAAGACAAGACAACCGACCTGAAAGTCTATTTCGAATACGACATCCCTTTCATCCAAACCATGAATGATTGGCAGATTTGCATCCTCAGCAGCGACAACCCAAACATAATAGACGCTTATTGGTGGGAACGAGGCATACACGTTTTTTACGATTCCGTTCATCCGATTGCTGTAGTGCACAACACCGAGAATGGCGTGCATTACGGCTGGCTTGATGCCTATTCTTTCTTGGGCAGCGACGGGCAAGAAAGGGTCATCCGGTTTTATTTGAGAGAAACAGCCTACTGTACTTGTCTTAATTACCCGCTCAAATGGGGTGAAAAATGACAACGAAAATGCCCGACTGGAAAACCAATCGGGCATTTTTCTTTTTTGGAGACGCAAGCATTGCGTCTCTACAACAGATTATTTCGTGGCCTGAGCGTAACCAGCACGCACAGCCTGGATGTTGAGGTCGACGACCTCCTGGCCTTTCTTGCCGAAGATGTGGGCAATGGCTTCTTCCACCTTCTCCATGGAGATGCCAAGATAAGGCACCGTGGCACCCAGCAGCACCATGTTGGAACGCGCCTTCAGCTGCTTGGCAATCTCGTTGGCATTGAAGGAAACGACATGCTCAAGTTTGCCCAACTCAGCGTTGATCTTCTCCATATCAGGATAGTTACTGATGTTCACGAAGGGGTCGTTGTTGGTTATAACCCAGCCTTCCTTACTCAGCCAAGGCAGATAACGCAAAGCTTCCATAGGCTCAGAAGACAGGATGATGTCAGCATTGCCTTCCGGAATGACATCGGCATAGATCTCGTTGTCGGAAATACGAAGGTGCGAGAACACCGAACCGCCACGCTGCGACATGCCGTGGATCTCGGACTGTTTCAGGTTCATGCCCATATTGAGAGCAGCGTCAGAGATGATCTTGGCCACCGAAACGATGCCGTCGCCACCCACGCCGCATAAAACTATATCTTTTTTCATTTTTCTATAATTTAGATGTAAACTTCTGTATTTTATAGTTGCTCTATCAACTATGGCTCATGGCTTATGGCCCATGGCTTGCCTTTACGTTGAGGCAGCCATAGGCCATTAGCTATAGGCCATAGTTACTTCTTCATGTGCTTTTTGAGTTCCACGATGCAGGTGCGGTGCGGGATGATAACCGAGACGCCATTGTAGTTGACCTCTTCTTCGATAATCTTCACATTCTCCTCGTGGTTCTTGGGCAACGGAATGATGTCGCGGATGTGCTCCGGCTCGACACCGAGGCCTTCGCAAATACGGCGAATCTTGTTGTGCGCTGACGAAGGCTGACCACCCGTCATGGCGGTGATGTCATTGTCGAGAATCATGACCACAACGTTGGCCTTCTCGTTGACGCAGTCCATGAGGCCCGTCAAGCCACTGTGACCGAAGGTACCGTCACCAATGACAGCCACGCTCGGGAAGATACCCACCTCGCTGGCACCCTTTGCCATGGTGATGGAAGCACCCATGCACACGGTGGTGTTGATGGCACCCATATTGAAGCCCAAGGTGTAGCAACCGATGTCACCGAACACCTTACCACCCTTATGGTTGGCCATAACCTCGTTCAGAGCGTTGTAACTGTCGACGTGCGGGCAACCCTGACAGAGCGCAGGAGGACGGTTGGTAACCACTTCCGGCACCTTATACATTACCGGAACATCCATGCCGAGAGCCTTGGCCACCTTTTCGGCGTTCAATTCACCATCGCGGCGAATGGTTTCATCCAAACGGCCCATGACATTCTTGCCTTTGCCAAGGAAGCCCTTGATATGCTCTTCCACGAAAGGCTGACCGTCTTCGAGGACAAGGATTTCGTCACACTCATCGTACAGCTTGTTAATCATATCGTAAGGCAACGGATACTGCGTCACTTTGACGACGGGATACGGGCACTTACCATCGGGGAAGTTCTCCATGAGGTAGTTGTAGGCGATACCCGTGGTGATGATACCGATGTTCTTCTTCGGGCCATCGATGAATTTGTTGAAGCCCGAGGTCTCCGAAGCCTCAGTGAAAGCGGGCTGCTTATCGATGAGGTCGCGATAGAGACGCTTGGCGTTGGCTGGCAGCAGCACGAACGACTTGGCGTCAGCGGGTTCGGTGAGTTCGTTCTGCGGGCGGACGGGCTTGCGCACCACGCCAGCGCGGCTGTGAGCCAAACGGGTAGGGATGCGGTAGAGCACTGGCGTGCCGAGCTTCTCACTCAGGTCGTAGCCGTAGTGTACCATGTCGTAAGCCTCCTGTTGGTTGGAAGGTTCCAACATGGGAATCATGGCCCAGTGACCATAGAAGCGGCTGTCCTGCTCGTCTTGCGATGAGAACATGCTCGGGTCGTCGGCGACCACGACGAGGACACCCTTGGTGCCAATGATAGCAGCGTTCATGAAGGGGTCGCCACACACATTGAGACCAACATGCTTCATACAGGTCATAGCGCGTTTGCCAGCATAAGCCACGCCGATGGAGGCCTCAAGGGCCGTCTTCTCGTTGGCGCACCAGTTGGCAATCACACCAAGTTCCTTGGCTTGTTTCGAGTTGATGACATACTCCGTGATTTGGGTTGAAGGCGTACCCGGATAGCTGTTGATGGCCGAGCCGCCTGCGTCGATGAAGCCCTGTGCAATGGCCTCATCGCCTAAAAGCAATAATTTCTCCATATCTAGTATCTAAATTTCAAATTTGAGATTCAAAATTCATGTCTACTGAGCTTGTCGAAGTAAAGGTTTTACCTCTTCACAATCGAAGATTCTCAGATTTGGGACAAAGATACGAAAAAAAAGCTTACTAACAAGAAAAACTTTAGAATAACTTATGCAGGCGCATAATCTGCTCAAGGAGCGCATCATCTTCGTCATCATTCTCATGCCAGATGACATAATCGGCAAGCAGGCGTTTGCCCGCTTCAGGCCATTGTTTGGCCATGCGTGCTCGGACGGTTGCCTCATCGCAATGGTCACGTTCCATAGCACGGCGAAGGCGAGTGGTTTCCGATGCTGACACCATCACAATGGCATCAAACCGTTTTTCCAGACGCTTTTCGAACACCAGTGCCGATTCAAACAAGACGTATGGCGCGTTTTGCTGTTTCATCCATCGCTCAAAATCGACAAACAAGGCTGGATAAAGAATGCCTTCCAACTCGGATTGGGCTTTTTCATCATGGAAAATCAAGTCGGCAATAAGCTTTCTATTTAACTCTGTTTCGGAAAGATAAAACGCTTCACCAAAACGTTTCACCAATCGTTGGCGTACTTCAGGCATGAAATACATCTGCTTGGCAGCATCGTCGCTATTGTAGACGGGGATGCCTAAACATTGCTTGAACAGCTCGCAGACCCACGACTTGCCACTGCCGATATTGCCAGTAATGGCGACTTTCTTCATTGCACGATGAGGTATTCCACCTTGTCGGGATGGGTGTTTAAGATTTTGACAGTAGGTGGCCAGGAGGCGAGGCGCACGTCCAATAAAGGCTGCATGACTTCCATCTGTTTTTTGTCAACGGCCACCGTAAAACTTTCAGGAGTAATACTAGCATAGTCGCGCATAGCCACAAGGCATTTCACCGACATCGTCTCGGGGAAGAAACGCACCTTCAAGGTATCGGTCACCTTGATGGGCACCTCTATGTCCATCTCGGTGTACTTCTCCACCTGTACATTGGCTTTCACCTCTTTGACATCGGAATGGATTTGGCCATCAAACAGATTGAGTGGTAAGGTCACGCTGAAACTCTGGTTCACATTGTCACGGGACAGAAGCTCCGTTTTCACCGTTTTGATAGAATCGATGACTTCCTGAGAGCCGAAAATCGTCACCGAAGCAGGATCGAGCATAGGGATGCCGTAGATGTCATATTGACGCGCCGTCGTGATTCGGGATTGCAAAACGACAGGAACCACTTTCGACTTCAGCGCATCCATGGTAAAGTAAACCTTCGCATCATTCATAGTGATGTCGGAAGCGGTGATGCCTAACCTTTCGGCCACCTTTTCAGCCACATACTGACTGCTGAAGGAATAGGTGTTACCGTTTTCAAGACGATAAGGTACTTCGTTCAAAGGAATAATCACAAAACGGTTGGGCTCACGAATCATTTTGTACCTCAACGTATGAAAGCCATCGATTTTGAGTGACATCTTCACAGATTGCGTATCCGATGAAACCCATTTATCGGCAGGAGACTCCTCAATCAGCACACGAAATGTGGTCTGGGTGACATAATCCTCAGACAATTTGACCAAAAACCACGCAGCGGTGGAGATGACCAAAAAAATAAGAAAAGTGAAGGCGGAATGCTTGTTGGTGCGTTCCACCTTCTGTTTGATGTTATCTAGCGAATCCATAGTCCCTAGATTATTTCGTCGCACCTCCTTGCAATGACGCAAGCGTCATATTAGCCTTGTCCGACGTGGCTCGCGCTTTGAACAAGAGCAGTCTTCTCCACCTCCACTTCCGTGTTGGGAGCGAGCGAGATAACCACGGTGGTGTCCTTCACTTCAACCACCTTGCCGTGGAAACCGCCAATGGTGACCACCTTGTCTCCTTTTTGCAGGCCGTCACGGAACTTTTGTTCCTCTTTGGCCTTCTTCGATTGCGGACGGATGAAGAACAGCCAGAAAACGACAATGAGAAGGATGATGAAAAACAGGCTTCCGAACTGTCCCATAAAGCCTTGCGGTGCTTGGTCCGTTGCTTGCTCAGCAGCTTGGAGTAAAATAAGTAGGTTATTCATTTTGTATAATTTAAAGATTTAAAATTAACTATGTTGATTACTTTGTATTTCAAAATTTATGATTTCATATTCCCGAACGATTCGTTCTCACCTGTCAATTCTTAATTCTATACTCTCAACTAATATTGGTCAGGTGTTTGTACTGTACCTTTGATGCGCAACGTGGTCTTGGCAGGATTGGTGTTCGACATAACGGTCAAAAAACGGCTTTGGAAACCATGATGTCCTGCACTATTATAAGTCACCTTGATGTCACCCGTCTTTCCCGGCTCTATGGGTTGGCGGGGATAGTCACCTACTGTGCATCCGCAACTCGAACCCACCTCACTGATAATCAATGGCATGTTCCCAGTATTGGTAAAATGGAAAGAATACGTCACTACTTCGCCTTGTAGCAGCGTACCGAAATCGTGTTCTTCCTTGTCAAACTTGATGGCAGCTTGCTTGTTGGAGGTTGTTTCGGTGGCCGATTTGGGGCTGGTCACCAAGTCGGTGGAAAGGTTGCCCTCGTTTTTCTCTTCACAAGACGTCAGCACGCATAATGCCATAATAAAAATCGGAAGCAAATATTTGATATTCAATAGGTTTTTCATTGTCTTTGGGATTTGATAATCATAACAGAGCCTTGATAGGTAGCATCGTTTTTCAGACCTTTGCATTTCAACACATAGAAATAGGTGCCATCCGAAAGTCCGCCACCGTCCCAGTCGTTCTGGTAATCACTGGATTGATAAACGATGCGACCCCAACGATTGAAGATGGTCAGTTCGCTCTTTTCATAATAGCTGCTCAAAGGCTCATAGCCCTCATATTCCAGACCGGAACCTCCATCCTCTCTGGATCTCTTGGAGTTCCCATTGTCATCACCATTCATATCACTACCTTCAGCAAGGGAAATGATGAAATAGTCATTGACACCATCTCCGTTGGGGGTGAAAACATTCGGGATCTTCAACTTCACAGGTTTCACCGTAACAGAGTGTGAATATGTCGTATCGCAGCCCTGAGGGTTATACACTTTCAAATCTGTGATATAGTCACCCGTCTCCACATAAGTGAATCGCGGTTCCATCAAGGTCGAAGTAATGTTGTATTGCTGATTGAGAATCCAATAAAAATTGGTGATATCCACTGAATCGGCCGAAAGGTTTTCGAATGAATAAGTCACATGTGGGTTCTGCAAATAAACTGTATCGCCTGGATCCGTCGAAATCTCAACCACAGGATTGGGATAGGCTTTCAACTTAACGCTGTCGGTTTGGGTACAGCCACGATTGTCAGTCACTTTTAGGAAATAATAATGATAGGCTTCAAGGCCAATTGCCCACGACGGATTTCCTGGTGAGATATGCAAGGGTGAAAGTATGTTATCATATACCATATCTTCACGAGACTCATACCAAACATACTGGAAAGGAGGAGCATAAACCTCCGACGTAGAGTCGACAGAGGCTATCACTTGAGCGGTTCTTCCGTTTTCCACACTACTGTTGCTGCACGTCAGCTTGATCTGTCGGAAATCGACCTCGAAACGAGGTTTCACCTCCACCGTGATTTCGCTTTGACATACGAGATTATTGGTCTCCGTTTCACGCACCTCAACACTATAAGCCGTTGTTTCATAAGGACTAACGGTAATACTATTCGTGGTCTGCCCGCCAGGCGACCACAAGAAAGAATACAAGTAATTGTTGGGCACGCTGAGTGTAACTTTGCTTTCGCTGCAAACAGGCATCTCAGCATTGCAAGTGATTTCACAAGGTTCCTGCGCATCCACAAAGATTGTCAGCAACAAGGCAGTCAGCAATAGCCATGCTTTTCTTATGATGGTATCGTTTCTCATCCCAAAACAAATAATTTGCAAAAATAGGAATTTTCCATTGACAAACGCAACAAGCGGCCGATTATTGTTTCAAGCATCAATTAGAGCTTCACCAACTTGACCACCATACCTAATGTGACAGGGGTGCCATAATTGACAACATAGACACCTGAAGGCCAATTACTTGCATCAATAGTAACGCTCTTGTAATACCGCATTAAAGGTACTATTGGGTTGCCATAAAGGTCGTAAACCGCCACATTGCCATAACCCAAATCCTCTGTACGAATTGTGAATTCGCCTGTGGTAGGATTGGGATAGATACCATCTTCTATCTGGATTTCGGGTGTCGGCACGCTGGGCATCAAAGCCGTCCACGAGGCTTTCCAACCTACGTCGGTAGTGGCACAGTCGGAACGGAACTCCACACACATCACGTTGGACGAAGATTGAACCGTACCTGGACTCCGCCTATTCCATCGGCCTATTTTCGGTGCATACACATTGTCGCCGTCGTAAATCCAAAGAAAGTCATAATCATCCTCCAAGTTGAAACTACTGAACTCCAACTGGATAGTCGACTCTTCGGGTCCGCGAATCACCCAAATCCTGCGCTCATCGTCGCCATAGTTTTGATGGTCGAGACGGCCTCCATCCCCTTCCAGCAAGGTGACGTACGTGCCTTCGTTGATGAGTTTGTAATAGTAGTTCCAATCCCAATACGGTCCCGGGTCGGTGTGCGACTGGTCGGGATAATGCTGGTGGCCACGGATTTTTGTGCAGGCCTCTTCACCACCGAGGTCGTGAAGGCCATTGTTGAGGCAGATGCCACTGTCCAAAGTGTCGCGATAGAAAGTGCGATGGCCATCGATGACCTCATAACGAGAACAGATGTCACGCACCAAGTTGGCCGACGATTGGTACATCTCCTCTGTAAAGAAACTCCAGATATTACCGTAAGCCTCGTGCTCAATGCCGATGGTATAGCCATTGGCAGTGCGCGCATGCCAAGCCTTGTCGGCTTCACGCACCATCTGTGTCACCTGACCGTCGGAGGATCGAATGACATAATGTGCTGAAACTTGTGCATCGCAGTTCTTGAACCAACTGATGCAGCCCGCGTAGGAACCTTCCGTATAATGGATGACCACTGCGCTCACCTCTTTTGTGCGCTCACTATAATTGCAATCCGGAGCAGGATCCCAAATAGCAGCGGGATAATCGGCACCACGCGAAAAGCTCAATTCTTGGGCATTGAGCAGGTCGTAATGCTCAGTAAAAACCGATTTCAGGTCGATGTCGTATTTCTGGAAACCATATTGCTCTGCCCTTTTGGCATCATTAAGGAAAGTACAAACCGAGTAAAGCATAGACTGCATCGGATATACATCCTTCTCCTCCCCTATTGGCAATTCCGAAAGTTGTTGGATAACAGAAAGATAATCCTTTATTTCAGCAGCTTTGCTTTCTTTGGCCAAATGTTCGAAAGCTTTAGCGTAGGCCAACACGTTCTTTTCGGGACTTTCCAAAACCTCCGCTTCCGAAATGCCCGACAATTCAGACACAAAATGCAGATTCTCACGGAAATAGTTTTTGCCATCCTTCACCAATCCCATCAAGCCGTAGGCGCGCGGCATGGCATCGAGACCGTCGTGGAAATAGTTGGCATCGGTCAGGTGATGGCAATGCGTGTTAGTGAAGGAAACAGCCTCAAGCAAGCCTCTTGGAATGTCGGGGCAAGCTTCATAAGCGGCATTGAAGGCTGATTTATTATTTTGTACAACTGCATTTTGCGCTAATCCAAGTAAAGGAATCAACAGCAAAAAAGCAAATTGAAAGAATAGACGTTTCATAACACATTATTTGTGGACAAAAATACACATTTTTCTTTTTTTGAGTGAAAGAGTTTTTTTCATATCTTTGCGCATTCAAGAAAAATCAATTTAAAACACCATAAAATGAGTGCACTCAACGATTTCCAAAATGAGATTCTTGCCGGCATCCCCGATGAACTGCCGGAAGTGAAACCATACGACACGACCATCAACCACGCGCCCAAGCGCAAGGACATCTTGACGAAGGCCGAGAAGAAATTGGCCATCCGCAACGCTTTGCGTTACTTCCCCGCCAAGTTCCACGCCACCTTGGCCCCCGAATTTGCCGAGGAGCTGGAGAAATACGGCCGCATCTACATGTACCGTTTCCGCCCGTCCTATAAGATGTACGCCCGTCCGATCGAGGAATACCCTGCCAAATGCAAGCAGGCCGCAGCCATCATGCTGATGATCCAAAACAACCTCGACCCTGCCGTGGCACAGCATCCGCATGAACTCATCATCTACGGTGGCAATGGCGCCATCTTCCAAAACTGGGCACAATACCGCCTCGTGATGCAATATCTCGCCAACATGGACGAAGACCAGACCTTGGCCATGTACAGTGGTCACCCGATGGGCCTCTTCCCGTCGCATAAGGATGCCCCGCGTGTGGTGGTCACCAACGGCATGATGATCCCGAACTACAGCAAACCCGACGACTGGGAGCGTTACAACGCCCTCGGCGTGACGCAATACGGTCAGATGACTGCCGGTTCCTATATGTATATCGGTCCTCAAGGTATCGTCCACGGCACCACTATCACCGTTTTGAACGCTGCCCGCAAGCACGGCGGCAGCACCGCTGGCAAGCTGTTCGTCACCGCTGGCCTCGGCGGCATGAGCGGCGCCCAGCCCAAGGCTGGCAATATCGCCGGTGTGGTGAGCATCACCGCCGAAATCAACCCGGCTGCCACGCAAAAGCGTTATCAACAAGGCTGGGTCGATGAGGTGTACGACAATATCGAGGAACTGTTCAAGCATGTCAACACAAGCCTCGCCAAGAAGGAAGCCCGCAGCTACGCCTACCAAGGCAATGTGGTGGACCTTTGGGAATATGCCGCGGAACACGACATCCACGTCGACCTCGGCTCCGACCAGACCTCGCTCCACAACCCGTGGGCAGGTGGTTACTATCCTGTCGGACAGTCGTTCGAGGAATCCAAGACCATGATGGCCGAGAACCCTGAACTCTTCAAGGAGAAGGTGCAAGCTTCGTTGCGCCGCCATGTGGCCGCCATCAACAAGCTGACTGCCAAGGGCATGTACTTCTTCGACTACGGCAATGCCTTCCTGCTGCAGAGCAGCCGCGCCGGCGCTGACATCCTGAAAGCCGACGGCACTTTCCGTTATCCTTCCTATGTACAGGACATCATGGGTCCCATGTGCTTCGACTATGGCTTTGGTCCCTTCCGTTGGGTCTGCGCCTCAGGCAAGCCTGAAGACCTTGCCGTCACCGACGACATCGCCTGTGAAGTGCTTGAGAACATTGCCCGTACTGCTCCCGCCGAGATCCAACAGCAAATGCGCGACAACATCCAGTGGATTCGTGGCGCACAAGAGAACCACCTCGTGGTCGGCTCGCAGGCCCGTATCCTTTATGCTGACTGCGAAGGCCGCACCAAGATTGCTGCCGAGTTCAACAAGGCTATCGCTGACGGCCGCCTGAGCGGTCCCGTCGTCCTTGGCCGCGACCACCACGACGTGTCCGGCACCGACAGCCCGTTCCGTGAGACCTCCAACATCTACGACGGCTCGAGCTTCACTGCCGACATGGCTGTGCAGAACGTCATCGGCGACGGTTTCCGTGGTGCCACTTGGGTGAGCATCCACAACGGCGGCGGCGTAGGCTGGGGCGAAGTCATCAATGGCGGCTTCGGCATGGTCCTCGACGGCACTGCTGATGCTGACAGAAGACTCCACTGCATGCTCCACTGGGACGTGAACAACGGCATCGCCCGCCGCAACTGGGCCCGCAACGAAGGTGCCACTTTCGCCATCAAGCGCGCTATGGAGGCGGAGCCTAAGCTAAAGGTTACAATGCCGAATTTGGTGGAAGATAAGATCTTGGATAATTTGTTTTAAGAATTAATCAGGCATCAAGATTCAGAGGGCGCACCAAACGATGCGCTCTCTGCTTTTTTGACTTATTTGAACTCACACTCAACGCTTTTCAAATTCTTAGCATCGCTTCGATCAAAATAAAAAGGATAATAGCAATAGCCTTCAAAACAATAATTTGGCTCTTCCCTTTCAAAAACTATAGGCTCCTGTCTATCACAGTCAACAGTAAAGACGACATGACCGCCTTTTTCCTGAATACGACCGTCTTCAATTCTTATCACTAAAACAACCACACTATTGGGAACATCAGCATCATCCGCATAATAATCATAGGCAACATAAACATTTTCCAAGGGAGGATCTTGATCATAATACTTATCTAAACAATAGTAAGGATATACACACACGGTATCCAGATTATATTTATTCGCTAAATCCTTGAATGTATGCGGATAAAAAACTGGAGCATAAGCCATACGATGGGATGAAAGCATGTTATCCAGAGCAACAATCCCTCCTGAATCCACAATTTGGTTCAGTGACATATCATTATTCTTTCGCTGCTTGTCGGTTTCCATTATGGCAAACACTGCATCCACCGCAAACCCAACAAATAAAAACACCATCATCACCCTGCCGACAATGTGTAAAACACGATGACTTGATTTGGCAGCAAACCGAATTCTAATCGCACCTAGATAATCATACAAAAACTTCAAAACAAGGACCATCGACAAGGCTTCCGGGAAAAACAAAGCACGTTTCACGGGTCTGAAAACCACACTGAAAGCAACAACGCTCCATCCTAACGACAATAATAATACAGCATTGTCTTTTGTCCATTGTTTAACCAGCTCCTTGTCTTTTATCCATCCCCAGATCCAAACAGCCAAAAACAGCCATAAAGCCTTATACTTCATTATTTCCCACACAGGATGACGCACCAAATCCCCTATATCAAAGAGAGAGGCGCATTGCGTATCAAACCCCGCTCTTCGAAGACTGCCAGGCGCAAACAACAATACTATTGAACCCACAATAAAACCAACCGCAAAAGGAATCGCATTCCCTTTCAGCTTTTTTATATGGAATGCATAATATACCACCAGCGCGCCACTAATCGCAGCACAGGTGATGTATTCCGAAGCAGCCAGAAAGGACAAGACAAACAATCCCAGTTTCTCCTTGCGGCCAAAATCCTCATCCTTATACTTTTGGAATAGTAACAGGAAAACAAAAGACAAGGTGTTTGCCCACATATAGGTTGGTGATCCCGCAATCCAGAACAGGGTGTTCTTGGGGACCGGACACAGGAACCAAAACAGCAAAGCAAATAACAACAAACGGGATGCAAATCCTTTTTTCCCTTCTTGGATCAGTTTTCCACATATCAAAATAAACAAGACAAAAAACAGTGTATTCACAATAGCATACCAAATCCTGTTGTCTCCAAGCACCCCGCTAAACAGATACTGACATGCCACTGAAAACAAGCGCCCACCACTGTGAAGATAAAACCCCGCAGTATGTTTCACCAAGTCATACAAATTGGAAACAGCGCCATTCATCCATAAATCATCCCCCATCATAAAGCCAGAACAAGAGATGATAAAAAATGCGATTACAATAACTAGAACCGCAATATTACAGAGCCACGAAAAAATGTTTTTTTTATGCATATTCATACTCGAACCAATACTATATCTGTTTTTCAATAATATATCGAGGCCGCCTTTTCACTTCCTTGTAGATTTTCCCAATATATTCTCCAACCACACCTACGGAAAACAAAAGCAAACCGCCCAAAAACCAAACCGAGAACAACAAAGATGCCCAACCTTGAATGGTACGCCCTTGAAAATAAGCGACTAATATATATATCATTTCAGCGATAGATACACCTAAACATATCAATCCAATCAAAGAGATGATTCTCAATGGCCAAACCGAAAACGAAGTGATGCCATCTAATGCAAAAGCGAACATCTTTCTTGAAGAATACTTTGATTTCCCCGCATACCGTTCGTTGCAATCAAAATACACATAGGTTTCCTTAAAGCCCAACAGCCTAACCATCCCACGAAGAAACAGATTCCGCTCCGGAAATTCCGACAAGGCTTGCAAGGCGTTTTTCCCCAACAGCCTGAAATCAGCATGATTAGGTATAAGATCTACGCCTATTTTTTGCATTAATTTGTAAAACGATAGGGCCGTTCTTTTCTTAAATTTAGAATCGGTTGCCCTTGAGTTTCTGATCCCATAGACAACTTCATAGCCGGCCTGATAGGATAATACCATATCCGGAATTCTATGAATATCATGCTGCAAGTCTGCATCAATCGAAACAACAGCGTCGCACTTGCCGACAGATTGTTCCAACCCTGCCCAAAGCGCATTTTGGTGACCCACATTATGCGCAAGTTTCAAACCATGAACGTATGGGCTCGTGGTTTGCAATTCTTCTATGACATCCCAAGTTTTGTCATCGCTGCCATCGTCAACATATAGAATATCACATTCTGTCAATAGGTTATCATCTATCATTGAATCAACAAGTTCTGTCAGTTGACGATTGGTTTCGTGCAGGACTTCATCTTCGTTATAGCAAGGTATGACAACATTCAGTTTCATTTTTCTTGACTTTGAAATTGTTTTGATTTGAACACGAACCTTACTAACATGAAATTAATGGGGATGACCAAAGCAAACACAAACAATGGCGCAATCTCTTCTGAAACCCCAATGGCAAGAAACAGATTCAAGAAAAGCATGTGCAATAAATAATTGACGAGGTGTGAAGCGGCAAAACCAGCCCCCCTCTTGAAGGACAATGTACTTTTAAAAGTGAAATGTGCTGTCAGATACAGATTGGCCAACCAAGAAACCACATAGCCAATTGTGTAGGCAACATTAACATTGATGAACAAATTGAGAAGATAGTAGATGCCATAATGAATACCTGTGGCAACCAAACCAACTATGGCAAATCTGACAAACTCCCTAAACTTAGGGGAGACATACAATCGCTTTAACTTGCTTGCCAGAACTGTTGTCATATTATACTATGCGTCCGCCATAGGAACCGCAGCAAATATACAACTTTTTTGATTGGTCAAGCGAAACTGCTGATTTTTTTGAGTCTAATTGCTGGGAAAGTTGTACCTTTGCAGCCTCATTTCAAAATCGTCTAAAACACTACAAAATAATGAAAAAAGAAGTAAAATTCAGCCTAGTATATCGCG
>JAEEGJ010016932.1_pt1 | contig 16606 bp, 7 predicted proteins | sample 8958761 | NCBI WGS metagenome assembly JAEEGJ01 (sample SAMN16246546, study PRJNA631951) | gut metagenome | biome: gut microbiome; feature: rumen; material: RS-attached | host: Bos | place: Iran: Karaj | collected 2018-10
AAAGCACCGCCGCCGTGGGCTCCGCGTCCGCCGTAGGTATCCACTATGATCTTGCGGCCGGTCAGGCCGGTATCTCCCGCAGGGCCTCCTATCACGAACTTGCCTGTGGGGTTGACGTGAAGGATGAACTTGCCGTCGAACAACGCCGCCAATTCAGCAGGCAGGCTGGAGATGAGGCGGGGGAGAACGATCTCCCTCACATCCTTCTCGATTCGCGCATGCATGGCGTCGTCGGTGTCGAATTCATCGTGCTGGGTGCTCAGGACTATGGTATGGACACGCAGCGGGCGATGTGTCTGCCCGTCGAACTCCACGCTGAACTGGGCCTTTGCATCCGGCCTCAAATATGAAATCTCGCCCGAATGGCGTATATCCGCCAGCACCTTCAGGAGCCTGTGTGAAAGATATAGCGCCAGCGGCATGTAGTCCGGCGTATTCTTGCAGGCATAGCCGAACATCATCCCCTGGTCGCCTGCGCCCTGGTTCATCTCATCTTCCCGAACCACGCCGCGGTTGATGTCCGCGCTCTGGCCATGGATGGTAGAGATTATGCCGCAGGAAGCGGCGTCGAAGCCGTATTCTGCCTTTGTGTAGCCTATGCGGGCGATGGTCTCGCGTGCAACGCGGTCGATATCCACATACGCGCTGGACTGCACCTCGCCACCGACCACCACAAGGCCGGCGGTGCAGAAGGTTTCGCATGCAACTTTTGCTTCAGGGTCCTGACGCAAAAACTCATCAAGAATGGAATCTGAAATCTGGTCGGCAACCTTGTCGGGATGCCCTTCCGAGACACTCTCGGACGTGAAGAGATAGTTCATTTTAGCATTTTTTTAAATTACAGGGGTTGCAAGCAGTCAAATCTTTCCCCTTTCCGGCCGCAAATATACAAAAAATAATATCAACGTTGTTGATAACTTGTTAATCATATCACATGAAAAAATGTTAACTTCGCACCGGAAAATATTTATTCACCATAAAAAGTTTATGAAAAACATGTTCAAGAGATTGTCGCTGAGTTTGTTAGCGGCTCTTTTCGTTGTTACTGCCTTCGCGCAGGTGACAACATCATCTCTGGGCGGCCGTGTCGTCGATGCGACCGGTGAGCCCATCCCGGGGGTGGCAGTGGTTGCCACCCATGTTCCCTCCGGAACCACCTATGGCGTGGTCACCAACGGCGAAGGCCGTTATACCATCCAGGGTATGCGTACCGGCGGCCCCTACACTGTTGAGGTAAGCTGCCTCGGTTTCGCTACCGTCAAGTATTCCGACGTCACCCTTTCCCTCGGTGAACTTTACAGCCTGAATGCAACCATGAAGGATGACACCCAGTTGCTCCAGGAGGTCGTGGTGACCGCAACCCCCACTTCCAAGTTCGCTTCCGTAGAGAAGACCGGTGCCTCCACCAACATCAACTCCCATCAGCTCACCGAACTGCCTACCGTGAGCAGGAGCATGTCCGACATCGCAAAACTTTCCCCTTTCGGCGGTAACGGACTCAATTTCTCCGGATCATCCGGCCGCAGCTCCAACTTCACCGTGGATGGTGCAAACTTCAACAATAACTTCGGTCTGAGCACTGCCCTTCCCGGCGGTGGCAACCCCATCTCCATCGATGCGATCGAAGAGGTTCAGGTTGTGGTTTCCCCTTACGATGTTCGCCAGAGCAACTTCATCGGTGGTGGCATGAACGCCATTACCAAGTCCGGTACCAACACCCTCAAGGGTTCCGCTTACGTCTACCATCAGAACGAGAACCTCCACGGCTCCCGTATCGACGGCGTGGACCTCGAAAGGAGCAAGGACCGTGAGACCACCTTCGGATTCACCCTCGGCGGGCCCATCATCAAGAACAAGCTGTTCTTCTTCGTGAACGCCGAGTACATCCCGAATCCTACCGAAATCAACCGCTGGCGTCCCTCCGAGGACGGCGTCGCCGATGAAGACCGCATGATTACCCGCGTCAGCAAGACCGAGGCCGAGACCATGCGCAACTTCCTGAAGACGAACTACGGCTACGATCCCGGTGCATACGACAACTACAACAAAGACCAGAGCAACGTCAAGTTCCTCGGCCGTATCGACTGGAACATCAGCCAGAAGCATCATCTCGCTCTCCGTTACAACTACACCAATTCCAACGCTTGGAAGACCCCTTCCACCTCCCGTTCGGACTTCGGCACCAGCATGACTTACGACATGGTCAGCAAGTATGGCCTCCTGTTCAGCAACACCATGTACAACCAGATGAACAAGATCGCCACTTATTCCGCCGACCTCAACAGCCGTCTCACCGACAATCTCTCCAACCAGCTGCTCGTCACCTACTCCAACATCCAGGACGTTCGCGGCTCCGATTCGGATTTCTTCCCCTTCGTGGAGATTTTTGCAGGCGACCTTGGCGAGGATCATGCCAGCGAGCCTTACATGGACTTCGGATACGAGCTCTTCACCTATCGCAACAACGTTCAGAACACTACTCTGAATATCAAGGACGACGTCACCTACTACAAGGGAGCCCACAAGTTCACCGCAGGTGTCAGCTTCGAGTCCCAGATGGCTCTCAACGCCTACATGCGTAACGGCACCGGTTCCTATCGTTTTGCCAGCCTGAGCGATTTCTATGCGGGAAAGGCTCCTATCGAGGCGGCGTTCGACTGGGGCTTCGACGGTGAGGAACAGCCCGCAGCAAGGGTACACTTCTATCAGATCGGCCTCTACGCACAGGATGAGTGGAACGTCAACGACCAGCTCAAGCTCACCTACGGCGTGCGTTTCGACAACCTTTCCTTCGACGAGAGCGACGTTATGACCAACAACGCTGCTTATGCAATCGACTACGGCGGACGTAATGTCGACACCGGAAAGTGGCCCAAGACCCATATCCAGGTCAGCCCCCGCCTTGGTTTCAGCTACGATGTCTTCGGCGACAGGCGCCTCAAGATCCGTGGCGGTACCGGTCTCTTCGCAGGCCGTATTCCTCTGGTGTTCTTTACCAACATGCCTACTAATGCAGGTATCGTAAAGGGCCGTGCCACCAAGATTACCGATGCTGCCACCCTTGCAGCTTTGATGCCCGGCGGAAAGATGATTACCGACCGTTGGGAGATTCTCGATGCCCTCAATGGCATCAACGCCAGCAAATATCCCAAGACCATCACTCCTGAAACCGCTCCCGCCCCCAGTGAAATCGCAGGCGTGGACCGCAATTTCAAGATGCCTCAGGTCTGGAAGACTTCCATCGCGTTCGACTGGACCCTGCCTACCAGCTTCCCTGTCACCATCACCGGAGAGTACATCTACAACAAGACCATCAACGGCGTGATGCTCGACAACTACGCCATCTATCAGGACAACAGCGGTTGGCCTACTTTCAACGGCGCAGACAACAGGCACATCTATCCTGCTACCTACAAGTACAACAAGACCAACGCCTTCGTGCTCACCAACACCAACAAGGGCTATGGTTCCGTTGCCACCATCTCCATCAACGCAGAGCCTGTCAAGGGCCTGGACTTCACTGCCGCATACACCCACACCGTCAGCAAGGAAATCACCGGTATGCCCGGTTCCAACGCTGCAGCCGCTTGGCAGTACATCCCTTCGGTGGATGGTCCTAACTTCAACGTGCTTCACAACTCCAGCTACAACCTGCCTGACCGTCTGATGGCATCCATCAGCTACACCGACAAGGCACACAACCACTGGAGCCTCCTTTATGAGGGCCTCCGCTACGGCGGCAACAGCTACCTCTATTCCAACGACTTCAACGGTGATGGCTACGCCTACGACCTGATCTACATCCCTACCGATGACGAGATTGGTGTCGGCGCCGGTGCCCAGTTCCGTTTCGCAACTCAGGAAGATATGGACAAGTATGTCGAGTTCGCAAAGCAGGACGAGTATCTCAGCAGCCACAAGGGCCAGTATGCCGAGGCTTATGCAATCACCCAGCCTATGCGCCACATCTTCGACTTCCGCTATGCACACGACTTTATCGTCAAGGCCGGCAACACCAGGAACATCCTCCAGCTCAGCCTCGATGTGCAGAACATCGGCAACCTCTTCAACTCCCAGTGGGGTGTCAGCAAGACCTGGAACACCGATGTGCCTCACGATACCAACGGAAACGCCAAGTTGTTCAAGTACGAGCGTACCGATGCCGACGGCGTGCCTGTATTCTCTACCAATGTGGGCAAGGGCGTAAGCACCTGGGACTACACTCATACTCTTGCCAACTGCTGGTATATGCAGATCGGCGTCAAATACATGTTTAACTAATAAATCAGGTTCGATATGAAATTGAGATATTTACTTACTTCTCTCGTTGCTGCCGCTACCATGCTGGTCGGCTGCACCCAGGAGGAACCTGTTTCCAAGCTCTCAGGGCTGGAAGTCGACAACGACTACGTATCCGTCGCGGCTGACGAAGGTTCGGCCGTTACCATAAAGGTCAAGGGAGATGATTCCTGGACCGCTGCTATTCCCGACACAAAAGTCGACTGGCTTACCGTCAATCCCACCTCCGGCGCTGCTGGACAGGAAGTGACTGTGACCTTCACTGCCAAAGCTACCGCAGCGGCACGCGGCACCGAGGTTCATTTCACCATGGGCTCCAAGGTCAAGATCGTGAAGGTCAACCAGCAGGCTCCCGCAGGCGTCGAGGTTAAACCTTCCACCGTCGCGGAAGTGCTTGCCGGAGACGAAGGCAAGACCTACCGCGTCACCGGAACCGTCGTCAGCATTGCCAACACAAGTTATGGCAACTGGTACATGAACGACGGCACCTCCGACACCAACCTCTATATCTACGGAACGTTCAACTCCAAGAGCCAGTATCCGAAGGATGCTGACGGCGGCTGGGCAGGCTTCGGAATCGAGGTGGGTGACAAGGTCACCGTCGAAGGTCCCAAGACCGTCTACAGCGGCACCGTCGAGCTGGTGGACGTGAGCATCATCAAGATCGAGAAGTCTCTCATCGATGCCAGCCTCACCACTCCCACCGTAGGACCTGCAGCCGGATCCGACACCCTCAACGTGGCATCCAAGGTGCAGCCCGTGCTGGTTGACATCGCCGCGGACTGGGTGAAGATTACCGACTTCACCGAGGACGGCAACTACATCCTCGCCTACGAAGAAAACCTCTTCACCGCTCCCCGCACCGCCGTCATCAATATCAAGGCCCCCGGTGCCATGAAGAGCGTGACCCTGACCCAGGAAGGTGTTCCTGCAACCGGAGCATCCGTCACGGACATCATCGCCCAGGCGGACGGATCGGTAGTGCAGACCCTGCCCTCCACCGTTGTCGTGGCCCTCACCACCAAGGGTGCGGTGCTTTCCGACGGCACAAAGGCCATCTATGCATACGGTGAGTCCGCAGCCGCCCTCGAGATCGGTGACGGCGTGCGCATGTCCGCTACCAAGAAGACCTACAACGGAGTTCCCGAGCTGGACACCATCACCGATGTGTTCGTGGACAGCAAGAACAACACTGTAACCCATCCTACTTCTACGGATATCACCTCTCAGGTGTCCACCTACACGGCATCTGTCGCCGAGTACATTAAACTTTCCGGCACCTTGACCGTGTCCGGCACCTACTATAACATCGCATTCGATGGCATCGAGACCACAGCCCTGCAGGGCAGCATCGTTGCTCCTATCGACGCTGTCAAGGCTGCCAGCTTCGATGGCAAGAAGATCACCGTGACCGGATACTTCAACGGCACCAACACCAGCAAGGCCGGTGTGAAGTACGTGAATGTGATCGCCACCAAGATCGAGGAATTCGTCGACAATCCTAAGGGAACCGCGACCAATCCTTACCTCGCAAGCGAGCTTGCCGTACTCCTGACCGGAGGCAAGACCTTCGATGAGGATGTTTATGTCAAGGGTAAGGTTTCCGCTATTCTCTACACCTTCAGCGCAAGCTATGGCACCGGCACCTTCTGGATTTCCGACGATGGCACCGCCTACGGCGTCGCCGCCGACAAGAAGAGCACGACCGAGCCCACCAAGGACTTCGAGTGCTACAGCGTGTACTGGTTCGGCAACGAGAAGAAATGGGCGGAAGGCGACGGCCAGCTCGAGATCGGTGACGAAGTCATCGTCTGCGGAAAGGTCACCGTCTACAACGGCATTGCCGAAACCTCCAGCAAGAAGGCCTGGGTTTACAATGTGAATGGCGCGGCATCCTCCGCAAACGGCCTCGGCAATGTGAACGCCCCGTTCAACGTCGCCGGCGCAGAGGCCTGCATCGACTATCAGCAGGCCGCCATTGCTGCTGCAAAGGCAGCCGACCAGCCCACTCCTACCTTCCCTGATGTTTGCGTCAAGGGTAAGGTTTCGGCCATCCTCTACACCTTCAGCGCCAGCTACGGCACCGGTACCTTCTGGATCTCCGACGACGGCACCGCCTACGGCATAGCTGCCGATAAGAAGAGCACTACACAGCCCGCCAAGGACTTCGAGTGCTACAGCGTATATATGTTCGGCCTCGAGAAGCCTTGGGTTGATGGAACTTCTCCTCAGCCTGCAGTGGGTGACGATGTCATCGTTAAGGGCCAGCTGACCCTTTATAAAGGCACATACGAGACCTCCAGCAAGAAGGCCTGGATTTATTCCATCAATGGAAAAACCGAATAATCCGGACTTTTCTTCCTGAATGGGAAGATATGAAGAGAGCGCGGCCCGCAAGGGGTTGCGCTCTTTTTTTGCTTTATTCCGAAGGAATACTTATATTTGAAAGCTATAAAGGCAACAAAGCAACATAAACAATTAAAACATAACCATTATGAAATTCAGATCCCTTCTGGCTATCGCAGCACTTGCATTATTTGCAATTCCTGCTTGTGAAGAGGTTGCAAATCTGGGAGAAGCCCAGATTACCGTAACCCCCAGCTCCGTGACTCTCGCCGCTTCCGGCGAAAAGTCTGAAACCGTCGCCCTTCTCGCAACCCGTGAGTGGCGCGTCGATTACAAACCCGATTGGGTGACTCTCGACAAGACCTCCGGCAAAGCTTCCACCGTAGAGCAACTCATCACCGTCTCCGTCGATCCCAACAAGGGAAACAACCGTGAAGATGAGATCCTCTTCACCATCGGCCTTGCAAAGGCTTCCCTGAAAGTCGTTCAGGAAGGCGAGAAGGGAGAAATCAGCAAGGGAACCGGCACTCTCGCAGATCCCTTCAGCGTAGCGGGTGTTATCGAGTATTGCCAGAGCCTCGGCGCCGATGTACAGAGCACGAACAATGTCTACATCAAGGGCATCATCGCTTCCGTGGCCACCACCTACGAAGCGAGCGGTACGTATGGCAACGCTACATTCTACATTGTTGACAACGAGGGGGACACCGACCAGTTCTATGTGTTCCAGACCCTCTATCTCGGCAATAAGAAGTGGACCAGCGGCAATCCCGATATCAAGGTTAAGGATGAGGTCATCATCTGCGGCAAGGTTGTCAACTACAAGGGCAACACTCCCGAAACCGTGAGCAAGGGCGGCAGCTTCGTCTATTCCCTCAATGGCAAGACCGAGGGCGGAAACGTCGAGCCCGAAGATCCCAGCAAGGTGCAGCAGATTACCTGCGCGCAGTTCATCGAGAAGGCCGATCCCAACACTACCTACCGTCTCGTGGGTAAGGTTGCATCCGCAGTCAATACCTCCTATTGCTCCTTCGACCTGAACGACGGCACCGCCACCGTGGTGGTCTGGACCGTGAACAACAAGGATGAATGGAAAGACGTAGTGAAGAAGGACGGCACCGTCACCGTGCGCGGCAAGTATCTCAAGTATGAGCAGAACGGCAACGTGAAGCACGAGATGGTTGATGCATACATCGAGAAGTTCGAGGCTTCGGACACTCCCGGCGGCACCACGTCAGAACCCAAGGGCACCGGCACCCAGGCCGACCCTTACAACGCGGCCGGCGTGCTGGCATTCATCAAGACTCTCGAAGGCTCCAACGAGAGCGCCAACGATGTCTACATCAAGGGTAAGATTTCTTCTATCAAGTACACCTTCAGCGCAGCATACGGCACCGCCACCTTCGACATCTCCGATGATGGCACTACCAACGGCAGCCAGTTCACCTGCTACAGCGTCTACACGCTCGGCAACCAGGCCTGGGTCGACGGCAACACCCAGATTGCCGTCAACGATGAGGTTATCATCTGCGGCAAGGTCTACAACTACAACGGAACCACTCCCGAGACCGTGAGCAAGAAGGCCTATATCTATTCCCTCAACGGCAAGACCACCGATACCGTCAGCGATGTGTTCGGCGTGGAGAAGACCGAGATCAGCGTGAGCGCTTCCGCCACTTCCGCCACCATCAACGTGACCGGCAATGTGGCATGGACCGCTGAAAGCCGCGAAGCGCAGATAAGCCCTGCGTCCGGAACCGGCAAGGGTGCGATAACCGTGACCTTCGCCGCAAACGAGTCCACCGAGTCCGCAAAGACCTACAGCGTGGTCGTAAGCACCACCGCCAATGTGGATACCAAGAGCTATACAGTCGTCATCAACCAAAACAAGAAGAGTGAAGGCGGCGAGCCTCTGACCGTTGTGATCAATGATGTGAAGAGCTCCTTCGCAGCCGAGACCGATGCCACTTATGGTGCTGGCTTCTCCGCTACCGTCGAGGGCGTCAAGATTGGCTATTACAAGTATAACAGCACATCTGCAGCAGTTGCTGCTACCGACCTGATGAAGGTCTACAAGAACTCCGCCCTCATGCTCTCTTCCTCGCAGAAGATCGCTTCCGTCGTGCTCACCTGCACCAGCAACTACTGCAAAGACATGACCCCTGTGGTAGGAGAAGGCACTGCCAAGGCTGATGAAACCGCCCTTACTATCACTTGGACACCTGCAAGCCCTGCGAACACTATCGTGGCTGCGGCGACAAATGCCCAGATCAGGGTGACCAAGATGGTCATTACGTTCGCTAAATAATTACGATCAGTATGTTCTGGAGAACTATCCGAATAGCACTGCTTATCATGGTTACCGGTCTCGCCGTCGCTTGCGGCGAGACCATTACGCCTGAAGATCCCTTCGAACCGTCCATCAGCACGAAGGAGAGTCAGGTGAGCAGTGACGACGGATTCGTCTATGTGATCATCGGCGCCAAAGGCGAGTGGACCATAGACCTTCAGTATCCTGCCGAAGGCCCTTCGGACTGGGCGACCATGGATCCCGCCTCTGGCGTTGATGTGCCCCCGGCTGCGCGTCTGCGTTTCAGCCAAAACGAGTCCGAAGAATCCAGGACCGTCACCCTGGTGCTGAACAATCGCGGCAAGCAGGTTTCCACGACGGTGGAGCAACTGGGGCACTCCGAGCCGGTGCCGCCTCCGGGACCAACCCCGGGCGCATACGGATACGGAGAGGATGTCTGCAAGGCCGACTGGCTGGAACTGCCCGAAACCAAGGCCGGTGACGGCTGCGAACTCCTGATACATGACATGGAGGGCAAGAAGTACACCACCCAGGCCCAGAGCGGGGTGCGCAACTGGTCCTGCTACTGGAGCTACGACGAGCACGTTTCCTACTGGGTGGCTTATCCGCACAACAGCGCGCTGATCGGAAAGGGCAGCCGTTCGGATGCATGGGGCGTTTTTGATCCCATAATTCCGTCCAGCATGCAGCCGAATATGGGATATACCTATGGAGGTGGATGGACGCGCGGACACCAGATCGCTTCCGCAGACCGCTACATCTCTCAAGCCAACAGGTCTACCTTCTATCCCACCAACATGACTCCTCAGGATTACGATTTCAATGCGAAAATCTGGGCCAACCTGGAGAATCAGATCAGGAACTATGCGTCCACGTCGGACACCCTGTACGTGGTTACCGGTTGTGTCCTGGAGGGTTCCAACACCTACTCCGGCAACAATTCGGGATTCACCGTGAAGGTGCCGGCCTCATATTTCAAGGCCGCCCTGCAGAAGAGCACCAGCACGTCCGTCGGCTACAGCGGATGGCGTGCCGCCGCATGGTACATGCCACATGACTCGGGTATAGCAACAGGCAATTACAAATCTTATGTGATGACGGTAGACGCCCTGGAGGCAAAGCTGGGTTACGACCTGTTCGTCAACCTGCCTGCCAAGGTGGGCAAGGACCTCGCAGATAAGATCGAAGCCGACTGCAACTGGGCCAAATAATAGAATCAATACACTGAAACATGAAAAAATACATCTACATCCTGCTTGCGGTTTTTCTTCTTGCAATGCCCTTCAGGGCTGATGCAGGCAAGCACCGCAGCTACGTGATAGGCTTTTATAATCTGGAAAACCTTTTCGATACATTCCACGACGAAGGCAAGAACGACTACCAGTATCTTCCTGACGGCCAGAACGAGTGGACCGAGGCCAAATATGCCAAGAAGCAGCGCAACATGGCTCAGGTCATCCGCGCCATGCACGACGACAACAAGTGCTGGCATGCAGTCCTGGGAGTCAGCGAAATCGAAAACCGCCACGTGCTGGAAGACCTGGTATCGGAGCCCGCGATCGCGGAAGCGAACTACCAGATAATCCACTACGACGGCCCCGACAGGCGCGGTGTGGACGTGGCCCTGCTCTACAAGCCGGAGATCTTCAAGGTCATAACCAGCGAGAGCATCCCCTATACCTTCTTCCCGTCTCGTATAGACTGGAGTCAGTGGACGCAGGAGGAGATGGACAGTTTCAAGACCCGCGACGTGCTGATGGTGCGCGGAACGATAGACGGCGAGATGTTCGCCTTCTTCGTCACCCACCTTCCTTCCCGTCTCGGCGGCAAGGGCGCAGACCTGCGTCCCCGCGGAGCGGAAATCATCTACATGCGCGCCATGGAGCTTCAGAGGGAATTTCCCGGCATCAAGATCGTGGTGATGGGCGATATGAACGATAATCCTACCGACCCTTCCATGACCGAATTCCTCCGTGGAAAAGAGTTTATCAATGAAGTTACAAACGACGACTTCTTCGATCCGTTCCTGAGCATGATTAAGGCAGGATACAGCTCCCTCTATTATCAGGGCGCCGGCAACATTTTCGACATCGTAATGGTGAACAATGCCCTGGCAAATGCCCCCAAGGGAACTTTCCAGATCCAGCCTATCGTGCAGAAAAAGTATTATGGACGTGTATTCAGCAAGCCGTTCATGACCAATCAGAGCGGCCAGTACAAAGGCACTCCTTTCCGTACTTTCTCTGGCGGTGCGTTCGTCGGCGGCTACTCCGACCACTATCCTACCTACATAGTAATATCCAAATAACGCTATATGTCTAATAGAATCATAGCCTTTCTAATGGCAGCCGCGGCAATGATGGCCGTTACTGCCACTCCGGCACTCGCAGATGACGGCGACAAGACAGACTCTTCGGAGATGTTCAAATTCTCCGAGGGCTGGCAGCTCGGTGCCGGGTTAGGTTTCAATGTTGCTGCCGACGGGTTCCTCAGCGGAAAGCCTCAGCTTTTCGTAGGTATCCCTACAGTCCAGTTCCATGCCACAAAATGGATTGTACCGGAAATCGGGCTGCGTGCCAACCTGCAGGGTATCTGGGGTGCCGCAATGTCCGGCACATCCGGATATACCATGTGGGCGGTACCGTTCGACGTCATGCTTAATGCCGGCAGGATACTGTTCAACACGCCTACCGATGCTTTCTATAATATGGCCCCCTACTTCTCGTTTGCGGCCTATTATGGCAGCGGGGCATCCTCTGCAGGATTAGGCGTCGGTTTGATGAACTCCTTCCGCATGAACGATAGCTGGGATGCGTTCGTGGACCTTCGAGCCATGGTAACCGGGCAGAAAGTGACCGGCGTAGATTCCGGAATGTTCGGAATGGGTACTGCTTCGTTCGGCGCCCAGTATAATTTCGGCAGGGGAGCAGCAAAGCCTCAGGCAACTGCGGCCGCCGAGTCCGCCCCCGTTGCACCGGTGCTTGCCGATGCCGCTGCGGCCGACATCATCGCAGCCGAGCAGGCGGCCAAACCCCAGCCTGAACTCCGCACCTATGCAGTATCCGACCTGATCGGCGACTACACCGGTGGCGTGAAGGGCGTTGTGGTGAACCGTAACGGCAGGCAGCCAGTCGAGAATGCGAAGCTGACGCTCATGAAAGGCGCTACCGAACTTGCGGTCGCTACTACCGGCGAAGACGGAAGCTTCTATATCCCAGGCTTGAACAACGGAATGTACACCCTCGTCATCGAGGCCCCGGACTTCCTGGAGAGTCAGGTGCAGGTGACCGTGAACGACGGCTACGTGAAGAACATGTTCAACCTTGGCCTCACCGGCATGCAGCGCGTCGCTGAGGTTGATGACGATTCCTTCGCCCAGTTCGACATGGATGACTCCGGCTACAACGACAACCCCACCATCCTCTTCGGCTCCAACGATGTGTTCAACAACATAGCCGGATACAACTTCTCTTCCGTGCGCTTCCGCGCTCGTGGCTATGCCTCCGAGACGCAGGATGTATATCTCGCAGGAGTGAAGATGAACGATGCCATCACCGGATACTCCCCGTTCTCCCTCTGGAGCGGCCTGAACGAGGCCATGCGCACCAAGGAGACCACCAATGGAGTAGAGGTGTCCGACTATGGCTTCGGCGGATATAACGGCGTCACCAACATCTTCGGCAACGCTACAAACGTGCGCAAGGGCCTCCGCGGAAGCGTGCTCACCAACAGCACTCTCTACCGCCTGCGTCTCATGGGTTCCTACGCCACGGGCATGATGGACAACGGCTGGGCATTCGCAGCCAACGTTTCTGCCCGCCTCGGCGGCAACGACTGGATCGACGGCGTATACTACCGTTCTTTCGCATACTATCTCGCCGCCGACAAGGTGCTGGACGACACTCACAAGATGAGCTTCATCTTCTTCGCCACACCCGGCCAGCGCGGTGCGCAGAATGCTTCCACCCAGGAGGTATATGACCTGGTAGGAGACAATATGTACAACTCCAACTGGGGATACCAGAACGGCAAAGTCCGTAACGCGCGCGTCCGCAAGACCAACGAACCTATAGCCATCGTCAAGTACGATTACACCCCTTCCGATACGTTCAATGGATCGGTTACCGCTCTCTACCGCTTCGGTAAGAACGGATACACCGCCCTCGACTGGTATGATGCCCAGGATCCCCGTCCTGACTACTACCGCAATCTGCCCAGTTATTTCTATGATGCCAATCCGGACATGAACCGCAACAACGGCATGAAGAACGGATGGGCTAACGAAATCTGGACCCATGCGGAGAATTATCCTACCCTCACCCATATCGACTGGGACCGTTTCTACTATGTGAACCGCATCCAGACCGATGATTCCGGTCTGAACCGTTCCAAGTACATACAGGAGCAGAGGCATGTAGACCAGAACGACTTCAACCTGGCTGCAACCTTCAAGTACCGTCCCCAGGACAACGTGACCGTGACGGGTGGACTCAATGCCCGCATCAACCGCACCGAGTACTACAAGATCGTTGCAGATCTCCTCGGCGGTGATTACTACATGGATATCGACAATTTCGCCGAGCGCGACTTTGCCGCCACTCCTTACAAGCTTCAGAACGACCTCGACTATTACATGAAGCACGGCTCCGCCCAGGTCCTGCACAAGGGAGATAAATACGGCTACGATTACTATGCTCAGGTCCGCAATTACGGCGGCTGGCTGAACGCAAGGTATACATACGGCAACTTCAGCGCCAATATCGGCGGACGTGCCGGTTACGAGTCCTTCTGGCGTGAAGGCCTGGTGCGCAAGGGTCTGTTCCCCGGCCTGGACGAGAACGGCAACAAGCTGGTCGTGGACGGCGTAACGGTGGAACCTACCTACGAGAATGACGGTTCCGTGGTAACATCCTACGGCAAGAGCAAGGTTTCCAAGTTCTTTACCTATGCCGGAAAGCTCGGGCTCAACTACGTGATCGGCGGTACCCAGAGGGTATATGCAAACGTGGGCTATTTCAACGATGCGCCCAAGTTCAACCAGGCATTCCTCTCGCCCCGCACCCGCAATTCCATGGTGGATAACCTGAAGACCATCAAGACTTTCTCCGCAGACATCAACTGGCAGTATTCCGGTAACGGCGTGAACGTGCGCACCACCGCATACTACACTACCATCAAGGATCAGTCCAAGGTGATGAGTGCATACGACGACCTGCAGAACGCATTCTCCAACTTCGCCATCAACGGTATCGACCAGCGCAATATGGGTATCGAGGCGGGATTCAAGTTCCCCACCTATGTGATTCCCAACCTGTCGGTGCAGGGCGTAATTGCAGCAGGACGCTACGTCTATACTTCCAATCCTACCATGACCCAGACCGTCGATAACAGCGCGGAGGTAGTGATGGAGAACGTAGATGTGCCTTACTGGAAGAGCACCCTGCTCGCCGACGGCACCATCAAGCAGCACTACGTGCCTTCAACTCCCCAGCTTGCCCTGAGCCTCGGTCTCGCGTACAACCGCAACTACTGGTTCATCGACGGCGACGTCGAGTATTTCGGCAAGTCCTATCTGGATATGAATCCTCTCTACCGCACCGAGACTGCCGTCACCGGTCCCGACAATCAGATGACCGCCACGGAGCTTGAGTATATGACGGAGCAGGAGGAATTTGCACCCGCAGTTCTGGTCAACTTCTCGGTTGGCAAGAGCTGGTACATCCACTATAAATACCAACTCGGCTTCTCATTCAACGTGAAGAACCTCCTGAACAACAAGAACGTGAAGACCGGTGGTTACGAGCAGACCCGAATGGTGGACAACACCGTCAGCAAGAGTCAGTATTATCGTTTCGATTCCAAGTATTTCTACATGGCCGGAACCAATTATATGTTGAACGTTTATTTCAGATTCTAAGCATATGAAAAAGTTAGTTTATGCAATTGCGGCGTTTGCCGCCCTTGTTTCCTGCCAGAGTCTGAAAGAAGAATGGCAGCCCGTATTCACCTTCGGCGACAATGAACCCGCCGAGATGAAGATATGGACCGAGGCCGACCTCACCAAGTACGGATTCTCCGGCACCTTCACTACCATTAAGGCCATGAAGGGCCAGTACGAGAAGAAAACTTCGCTTGAGAGGAAGATGACATCCGGCCACACCATCACTGAAAACATCTGGATAAAAGGCCAGGTGGTCTCCGACGATAAGACCGGCAATCTTTACCGCGAAATCTACCTTCAGGATGCCACCGGTGGCATCGACCTCAAGCTTGGCAAGTCTTCGCTTTACAGCGATTACAAGCTTGGCCAGTGGGTCTATGTAAGATGCTCGGACCTCTGCATAGGTGCCTACAACGGCATGCCTCAGCTCGGTCTTGAGCCCGATAACACCACCACGAACGAGTACGAGACGTCCTACATCGACAACCAGTATATCATCAACTCCCACGTATTCCGCGGAGCGTACGATACGCCCGTCACCCCCAAGGTGGTGACCGAAGCGGAGGTCAAGGCTAGCATCACCGCCGGTTTCACCGGAGACCTCTGGGGCACGCTGGTCAAGGTCAAGGGAGTGAAATACGGTAATCAGATATTCGCCCTCGTATATCCCCACGGCATCCTTGCCCACAAGTCCACGAATCCCTACAACCGTGTATTCCTTTCGGATGCCGGCACCTGGGGAATCACCACCTGGGGCATGTCCAAGGCGAAGTATGTCGAATACATCCAGGCCGGACAGTTCGACGCTGCCGTGGTGGGCAGCGGCGCCACCAAGTACGGCACCATCCTCACCAAGCCCGTAGACTACAAGGCCCAGATGGGCAATGATGTCATCACCGCTTTCGGCCCCGACGCCTATATCACCTACAAGGAGATGATGATCAAGTATGCCACCGCCAACTACGTGTCGCACTACTTCAAGTTCGGGTCCACCGACGTGCAGGTTCGCACCAGCGGATATGCCAAGTTCGCGGACCAGGATCTGGATGCAAAGATTATCGGCGGCTCCAGCGTAGACCTCACCGGCATCCTGACCATTTACAGCGGAGCGGCCCAGATGTCGCTCGTGACATCTCCCGACGATCCCGACAACCCTTCAGTCAAGATTAATTAATGAAACGCATTTTTACATTTATCACGCTTGCACTCTCGCTTATGGCTTGCAACCGCACGAATCCCTTCCTCACGGAGTGGGACACCCCTTATGGAATTCCTCCTTTCGACAAGATAAAAACCTCCGACTACATCCCCGCAATCAAGGCCGGCATAGCCGCGCAGCAGGCGGAGATAGATGCCATCACGGCATGTGAGGAGGCTCCCACCTTCGAGAATACCATCGCGCCCCTGGAGCTTTCCGGGCGCATCCTCGCCAAGGTGAGCGGCGTTCTCTACAATGTGGCCGAGACCGACCGCAGCGACGCCCTCGACAAAGTCGTGGAGAAATCCATCCCGCTCATGAGCGAGCACGAGGCAAACATCTCCTTCAACAAGGCCCTCTACGAGCGCATCGCAGCCATTTGGAACGGGGACCAGAGCGGTCTCACCCGCGAGCAGCAGATGGTGCTGAAGAAGCACTACGAGAGCTTCGAGCGCGAGGGAATCGGCCTGCACGAAGAGCAGCAGGACCGCCTCCGCGTAATCAACTCCGA
>JAEEGJ010016934.1_pt1 | contig 16605 bp, 10 predicted proteins | sample 8958761 | NCBI WGS metagenome assembly JAEEGJ01 (sample SAMN16246546, study PRJNA631951) | gut metagenome | biome: gut microbiome; feature: rumen; material: RS-attached | host: Bos | place: Iran: Karaj | collected 2018-10
TTCCGCGCCGAGAAAGGTGTCTATACCAACACCTTCCTGCCCCAGGCCTACACCCTGGACAACTACATCAAGCTCTTCACCGACAGAAATGTCCTGAACTTCCCTAAGATGTTCTGGAATACCTTCATCATAGCGGTGATCTGCTGCATAGTCAGCACGTTTTTCGTACTTTCAGTAGCTTATTCGCTGAGCCGGATGCGTTTCGGCTTCCGCAAGACATACATGAACATCGCGATGATCCTGGGGCTGTTCCCCGGCTTCATGGCAATGGTCGCCCAGTACTTCATACTCAAGTCAATGGGACTGACAGAAGGCTCCGCAGTTCGTCTGGGACTGATTATCGTCTATTCAGCCTGTACGGGGCTTGGATTCCAGATAGCCAAAGGATTCTTCGACACGATCCCGAAGTCAGTAGATGAGGCTGCCGTGATAGACGGCGCCACACAGTGGCAGGTGTTCACCCAGATCACCATGCCTCTGTCCAAGCCCATAGTCATATACACCGTGATGACATCCTTCATAGCTCCATGGGTGGACTTCGTATTTGCCAAGGTAATATGCCGTGCAAACGCCGATCAGTTCACAGTAGCGATCGGGCTGTGGAACATGCTTCAGAAGGAATATCTGTATCAGTGGTACACTTGCTTTGCTGCAGGAGCCGTCATCATCTCGATACCGATCGCAATACTTTTCATCTACATGCAGAGATTCTACGTCGAAGGAATGTCAGGAGCCGTCAAGGGATGACAAAGAGAAAAAGATTATTACTGATCTGCTCGCTGCTGCTCGCGGTATGTGCCGCGGCAGCAGTTCTCTTGCTTTGCGGCAAAAGCAGGAGCGGCCTGCAGATGTATTCGTTCAACAGGAAACTGAAACCGGTCGAAACGGACGATTTCTGCCGCACCACATATGAGATATTCCCCTGGTCTTTCTGTGATTCCGACGGAGACGGCACAGGAGACCTGAAAGGCATCATATCCAAACTGGACTATATCCAGGATCTGGGTTTCGACCAGATCTGGATCACGCCGGTGCATCCTTCTCCCTCGTATCATAAATATGATGTCACTGACTATTACTCCATCGATCCTGCTTTCGGGACATTGGAGGATTACGAGATACTGCTCAGCGAATGCCACAAAAAAGGCATCTGCGTCCTGATGGACCTGGTGCTCAACCACACGGCAGTCGATCACGAGTGGTTCAGGAAAGCATCTGATTATCTTCATGAACTGCCCCCTGACTGGGATCCGGATCCTTCCTACTGCAAGTACTTCAGTTATTACAATTTCTCTAGACAGCCTCAGGACAAATATGCCCCTGTGGAAGGAACGAACTGGTACTATGAGGCTCAGTTCTGGTCCGGAATGCCTGATCTCAATCTCGACTCCGATGACGTGCGCAGTGAGATAACTGATATCGTGAAGTTCTGGCTGGATAAAGGAGTGGACGGATTCCGTCTTGACGCTACCACCTCGTACCATACAGGCAACGCGCCGGCGAATACCCAGTTCCTGAGATGGTTCTGTGACTTGTGCAGGAGCATAAAGCAGGACTGCTATATAGTCGGTGAGGCATGGACAGACAGAAACAATATCGCTGAGCTGTATTCCAGCGGTATAGACTCTCTTTTCAATTTCCCGTTCTCCGGCAATGAAGGTTATGTAAGAAACGCGGTGTCAGGCTTTTTGAAAGCTTCTGATCTGGTAAGAGCCATGGAATACTCGGAAAAAGCCTTCGAAGTGAAGAATCAGGATTTCACAGATGCTCCGTTCTATACCAACCACGATATGGCCAGAAGCGCCGGTTACTATGCAGTCGATGAAGGCCCTGTCACCAAGATGTCTTATGCCGTGAGCCTTCTGATGAGAGGATGTTCCTTCATGTACTACGGCGAAGAGATCGGCATGAAGGGTTCCGGCAAGGACGAGAACAAGCGCGCTCCCATGTACTGGAGCGATGATGCCAAGGCAAAAGGTATGTGCTCCGGGCCTCCTGATATGGATGAGGTCACCATGAAGTTCCCTTCTCTCAATGATCAGATCAAGGATGACAGTTCCCTATACAACTGGTTCAGACAGGTGATCAGGGTGAGGAGAGCATTCCCGTCTATCGCCAGAGGAAAGACAGAAGGTACGGAACTCAGCACAGATTCTGCAGCAGTTTTCTTCCGCAGGAGCACCGAATACGGTGACGTCCTCATTGCCATGAATTTCGGTGAAGAACAGTGCAGCATCGATCTCTCCTCTCTGGGGATTAGTACGGAACTGGCTGCAGTGCTCAACACTTCAGAAGAGAAGATCACAAAAGAAAAAGACCTGCTCACCCTTCCGTCATGCAGCATTGCCGTACTGACTGTAGGGCAGAAATAAGAGGTATCATCTATGGGACCTAAATGGCTCAAAAACGCCGTATTCTACGAGATTTATCCGCAGTCGTTCAGTGACTCCAACTCCGATGGTATCGGCGACATAGAAGGAATAATCCGCCATCTGGACTACATTAAGGAGCTAGGCTGCAACGCGTTATGGATCAACCCGTGTTTCGACTCGCCTTTCATGGACGCAGGCTACGACATAAGGGATTACAGAAAAGTAGCGCCGAGGTACGGAACCAACGGGGATCTTATAAGGCTCTTCAATGAAGCTCATTCCAAAGGCATCAAAGTGCTGCTGGATCTCGTTCCGGGGCACACCTCGGACCAGCATGAATGGTTTCTTGAATCATGCAGAAGCGAGCCTAACGAATACAGCGGCCGTTATGTTTGGACCGATCATGCATTCCAGGGCATCGCAGGTCATCCTTATATCTCCGGCATGAAGGAGAGGGCTGGCTCCTACATGCTCAATTTCTTCGCATCCCAGCCTGCGCTGAATTACGGGTGGCTCGACAGGACTGAGGACTGGATGTCGGCACCTGATTCTCCCGAAGCTCTGGCTACCAGAGAAGCAATGAAAGACATCATGCGTTTCTGGCTTGACGCCGGATGCGACGGATTCCGTGTTGATATGGCTGATTCTCTGGTCAAAAACGATGACGCCGACAAGCACGCCACAGCAGCCATATGGGCAGATATACGTTCCATGCTGGACAGGGACTATCCTCAGGCTGCGATGGTCAGCGAATGGTCCAATCCCTACCAGGCATTGTGCCTCGGCGGTTTCCATATGGATTTCTACCTTGATCATCACGGCAACGGATACAACACTCTGCTCAGGGACTGGGAAACGGAAGGCGGAGATCACAGTTTCTTTAAGAAGGATTCCGGCGGAGACATCCTTCGCTTTCTGAATGATTATCTTCCGAAATACAACATTTCTAAGGACCGCGGCTATATAAGTATGTTCACCTGTAACCATGACACGCCGAGGCCCGCTCACACTCTGACTCCGGCTGAGCTCAAGCTTGCATATGCCTTCATACTCACCATGCCCGGCGTTCCCTTTATCTATTACGGTGATGAGATAGGCATGCGTTTCCTGGACGTCAAGACGAAGGAGGGCGGTTATCAGCGCACAGGAAGCAGGACTCCCATGCAGTGGGACAGCAGCATCAACCGAGGATTCTCTGATGCTCCTTCATCCGAACTGTATCTTCCGGTCGACCTGTCCGGCGATGCTCCTACGGTAGAATCCCAGGAGAAGGATCCTTATTCTCTGCTGAACGAAACAAAACGTCTTATCGCGCTTCGCCACAGTCTTTCCGATCTGCAGGCCGATGCACCTTTCAGCGTGATATACGCAGAAAAGGAAAGATATCCTTTCGTATATGGACGAGGCAGTCTTATCGCTGCGGTAAATCCATCCTCTGCCTCCGAAACAATACGCGATCCGGCGTTCGCGGGAAAAAAAGTGATCTATTCCATCGGCGAATGCTCGATAAATGGTGATGAGCTGACTGTGAAAGGCCAATCTTTCGCCGTGCTCGAATGAGCGGGAAACAGTATAGCCTTACAGTATTCGGGGCATTGATTTCATAAGAAAAATCAGCCTTATCGCATATGCGAAAAGGCTGATTTTCTGTATATTGTGATCTCAGATCTCGAAGAGATCTCTCGGGAATGTCGTAAGTGATTCCGCTCCGGTCTCTGTGACGTGTCATTCAATTCCTTTGTCTATGGTATTTGAATAATCTGCAGTTTCTCTTTATTATACTGAAACGACTCTTTCATCTAATCAACCTCTTTAAAAACTAATGAATAACATGAATATATCTTACATCTTTTTTATAATTCATGCTTGTATTCCTCTTTTTCAAATAGAAAGAAGCCTAATAACTGCTAAGTCATCAGGCCCCTTAGTTGTGTGTTTATAAATAAATAAGAGTTCTTAGAAATGTATGCGAATTCGCATGTTTCTAAATGTGAATTTGGTGTAACTCTGGTGTAATTTGGTGTAAACAGTGGTGTAAACACTATTATTTCAACCAAAAATCAATAGAGCTTTGCGCCTGCCGGAATGTGCGGATCCAACATCAGAAGATGCAGTTTTTCCTCTCCGTTTTCACTGTGAGTCGCCGAGATCAGCATTCCTTCTGAGTCGATTCCCATCATCTTTCTGGGAGGAAGATTGGTGATCGCAACACATGTTTTTCCGACCAGTTCTTCCGGTTCATAGTACTCGTGAATTCCGCTTAAAATGACTCTTTGTGAACTTGTACCGTCATTCAGCGTGAATTTCAGCAGTTTTTTGCTCTTCGGGACGGCTTCGCAGGCGAGCACCTTAACTACTCTGAAGTCAGATTTTGAGAAGGTCTCGAAGTCCACGTAATCCTCAAACAGAGGCTCTACCTGGACGTTTGAGAAGTCGATCGGCTCTGTTACAGCGTCTTCGAAAGGCATAGCAACAGACTGTCCTGGAGCGGCATTTTCTGCTGCTGTTTCAGCTGCCGCACCTTCGCTCCCGGTCTTGACGGAACGCAGTGTCGGGAACAGAAGCACATCACGTATTGCCTCAGCGCCTGTAAACAGCATGATCATACGGTCTATGCCGTAGCCGATGCCGCCGAGCGGAGGCATTCCCGTTTCCATCGCCTCCAGGAAATCCTCATCGGTGTGATTGGCTTCCTCGTCTCCCTGAGCCAGTTTGATCTCCTGAGCTGCAAACCTTTCGCGCTGATCCACAGGATCGTTAAGCTCTGAATATGCGTTTGCCATCTCCCATCCATTCATATAGAACTCAAAACGCTCGACGTATTCGGGATCGTCGGGTTTCTTTTTTGTGAGAGGAGACACCTCGATGGGGTGATCCATCAGGAAGGTGGGCTGGACAAGATGTTCTTCGGCATATTCGTCGAAGATCGCGCAGAGAATGTCGCCTTTGGTATGGAAAGGCTCGTACTCGACCTTGAGTTCATCAGCCTTTGCCCTCGCCTCTTCAAGCGTATGGATCTGTTTCCAGTCTACGCCGGCGTATTTCTTAACTGCGTCGACCATAGTGATCCTCTCAAAGGGCTTTGAGAGATCCATCTCGACATCCTTGTAGACGATCTTAGTGGTTCCGAGCACTTTTTCAGCGACATGACGGAACAGTCTTTCCGTCAGATCCATCATCCCGTGATAATCGGTGTAGGCCTGATAGAGTTCCATAAGGGTGAACTCGGGGTTGTGACGGGTGTCAAGACCTTCGTTACGGAATACACGACCGATTTCGTAAACGCGCTCAAGACCGCCTACGATAAGTCTCTTTAAGTAAAGCTCAAGAGAAATACGAAGACGTAAGTCCTCGTCAAGAGCATTGAAGTGTGTCTCAAAAGGACGGGCTGCGGCGCCGCCTGCATTGGCAACGAGCATGGGAGTTTCAACCTCCATGAAGCCCTTGGTGTCAAGATAGCGACGGATGGCGCTTATCATCTTGGAACGCTTTACAAAGGTATCCTTGGAATCTGCGTTCATGATAAGGTCAACGTAACGCTGACGATATCTGGTGTCGGTATCGGTAAGACCATGGAACTTCTCGGGAAGAATCTGCAAGCTCTTGGAAAGAAGTGTCATGGAATCCGCATGAACGGAAATTTCACCGGTCTTGGTACGGAAAGCAAAACCTGTAATACCGTAAATGTCGCCGATATCGGATTTCTTAAAGTCTGCGTAGGAATCCTCGCCGATTACGTCGCGAGCTACGTATACCTGAATGTTACCCTTTAAATCCTGGATGTTGCAGAAAGAAGCCTTACCCATAACACGCTTAAACATCATACGTCCGGCGATGGAAACGTTGATGGGTGAAGCGTCCATAATGGCTCTTCTTTCGTTGTAATCGTTATTGATAACTTCACGGGCAGCTGCCTCATCAAGTCCCTCAACAGAAGGTTTGACTCTGCCCTCAAGAAGTTTGGCTTCGTGCTCCTCGTATAATGACTTGACTTCATCGGTGTGGTGAGTCTGATTATACTTGGTAATCTTGAAGGGGTCCTTGCCTGCTTCCTGAAGTGCGGAAAGTTTCTCACGTCTTACCTTCAGAAGCTGATTGATGTCCTGTTCGGGTGCCTGATTGTTGTTTTGTTCGTTACCCATGATTTTTCCTCTCTTTTTTATATTTATAGGGAGGGCTGCTGCCCTCCCTATATAAAATCGTCGAATTTAAATACCGATTATGATCTCTCGATGGAAAGAATCTTATACTTAATACTGCCCATCTGAGTCTCAACGGTAACGGTCTCGCCCTTCTTGTGACCGATAAGGGCTTTACCTGTGGGGGATTCATTGGAAATGCTTCCCTTTAAGCTGTTGGCTTCGCTTGAGCCGACAATTTTATATTCAACTTCTTCATTGTATTCAATATCAAGAATCTTAACCTTGCAGCCTACGTTAATCTTGGAAGAGTCAACCTCGTCCTCAACTACTACTTCTGCGTTTTTAAGAATCTTTTCAAGCTCTTCGATACGGGCTTCGATGTCACGCTGCTCGTCTTTGGCTGCATCGTATTCTGCGTTCTCGGAAAGGTCACCGAGTTCTCTTGCTTCTTTTATCTTCTGAGCTACTTCCTTACGTCTGCGTACTTTTAAGTCCTGTAACTCCTCTTCGTACTTGGTAAGTCCTTCATATGTAAGTATGTTTTTCTTAGCTTCCATTATAAGTTCCTTTCCCCATGTGTGACTTCACGTTACACATTAACTTACGTATTATAATCACAAAACGGCGGCAGTGTCAAGACACTTGCCGCAGTATTGTGATTATTGTCAAAATGATTGTATTTTTTAGTAGAAAACGTGGTTACCGATAATGTATCCGTCACGGTTTCCTTTACGGCGGAAATGGGTCATATCGCCGATATTTGTGTATCCGTCCAGAACTTCCTGAGCCGCTTTGTAAGCGTTGTCATTGGCCGAGCCATTCTCGTAGGCTCTCTGGAAGCTTCCTGTCTTAACCGGTGAAAACTGACCGGATGCAAAAACAACATCATATACGGTGTTGGGGTATGCTCCGGAACGAACTCTGTTCATAACTACAGAGCCCACAGCCAGCTGACCTTCGTAGCTTTCGCCTCGGGACTCGCACCAGATGATGGTGGCAAGAACCTTAAGGGTGTCATTGTCTGCCGCAATTGCTTCGTTACGACGAACCAGTTTCTTTTTCTCTTCGGCTTCTTTACGTCTTCTTTCGCGGATGGCTTCAATGGTCTCGCCATGGTCAATGATAAATTCGACTTCCACGAATTCTTTTTTGACAAAGCCGTCTAACTCGTCGTAAGCGACACAGACCCAGTCTTCGTCGTCTACGTTGTCTTCATAGATTACTTCAAAAAGTGCTTTTTCGGATGCGTATCCGATGATTACCTTGTCAGCCGCGTCTGAGGAATAGACGGGAGTGCAGGTAGCCGTAACGGTGGCGGTCATGGTGCCTACGTCCTTGGCAAGGTCAATGGCGTCCTGTCCGAACAGAAGGTACTTGTTGTTGCACCATCCTATGAGGTCGCCCGATTCTATAAGGCTCCAGGATTCGCCCTTTTCAAGAACGATTCCGCCGCAGTCTCTGTAAATCTTGCCTACTATCTCGGCATCCGCATTGCCTTCGCTTCTTACGTTCAAAGAAGAAGTAAGGGCAACCATTACAAGGTCCGAGGATTCAATCTCCTCATTGGGGCGAAGCTTAACGCCCAACCCGCTTGTGGCAGCATTGTTGTAGGCATCGGTACTCAGTACCATTGATGCACCGACATTCTCGCCGGATAAAAGTTCGCCTGCGGTGTCCGCATACGAGTAAGTGCCAAACAAGACGGGAAGTAAAAGCGCAAGTGCCAAAAGCAGGCAAATACGCTTCGTTATTAACTTAATACTTAACTTACCTAACAATTTTCCTATCTCTCTGTCTCTTTGCTTCGTAGGTCAGAATTGCCGCCGATATGCCTGCATTAAGAGACTCAAGCTTTCCTTCCATGGGAATCTTAATGTAGGTATCTGCCATTGCTGCCATTTTGTCGGAAAGACCGTTGCCTTCATTGCCGATAAAGAAAGCGGTAGGCTTGCCATAATCGCAGTCATAGCAGGATTTCTGTCCTTTAAGGTGGGCCGCATAGCACTCAACGCCGGAAGCCTTAAGTTCCTTAACGGAGGAAATCAAATCGTCGCAATACACAAAGGGCACTCTGAAAATGGAGCCCATGGTGGACCTGACGGTTTTGGGGTTATAAATGTCTACAGTGTCCGAGCTCATGATGACGCCCGCAACCCCCGCGCCTTCGGCGGTTCTCATAATGGTTCCGAGATTTCCCGGATCCTGAATCGTCTCAAGCACAAGAAAGCAAGGTGCATCGGTCTTCTTTTTAAGAAGGTCCTTAAGCTCATAGTGTTCTTTTCTGACCACGCATAAAATTCCCTGAGGGGCTAACACGTCTGTCATTTTTTTGAACACATCATCTTTTACCACTTCTGAGGGTAGTTTGTCAAGTTTTGCCTTGGGACCCTTGTAGGATTCCGCCACAAACACCTCCAAAATGCGGTCTTCGGGCACCTCCTCAAAAAGTTTGATGCCTTCGATAACGAAGGCATCTTGTTCGCGTCTTGCTTTTGCTTTTTCTAAGAGAGATATTACGTTTTTAATACGTTTGTTGTCAAAAGAAGTTATCATTTTTTCTTGGCGTCTATATTTTCGTTTCTGGAAAGAAGTTTGCTGATCTCAAACTGGTAAGGGTCGATGGTCTTCTCCATTGCCAGTGCCTCATCAATGTCGATATCGAGGAACTTGCCGCCTCTGTAGCATACGCAACGGTTGGACTTGCCTTCGGCAAGAATATCTGCCGCATAAGCGCCCATGATGGATGCATAATAGCGGTCTTTACAGGTGGGGCTTCCGCCTCGCTGCATGTAACCTAAGATGGTGGCTCTGGTCTCAATACCGGTGGCAGCTTCGATACGTCTTGCCATGGAGGTGGAGTGACCGATACCTTCCGCATTGATGATAAGGTGGTGAGTCTTACCGATTTTTCTGTTGTCTATAATGTTGTTAACAAGAATCTGCTCATTGTAGTCGTAATTTTCAGGAATAAGAATATCCTCGGCACCGCTGGCAACACCGCACCAGAGAGCGATATAGCCCGCATTTCTGCCCATAACTTCGATGATGGAGCATCTTTCGTGAGAAGAAGAAGTATCTCTGACCTTATCGATTGCGTCCATAGCGGTGTTGATAGCAGTATCAAAACCGATGGTGTAATCGGTACATGCAATATCAAGGTCGATGGTGCCGGGAATACCGATGGTATTGATACCGTGTGCAGCCATGGCCTGAGCGCCTCTGTAGGAGCCGTCTCCGCCGATTACCACAAGGCCGTCGATGCCGTGTTTTTTACAGATCTTGGCAGCCTCCGCCTGAACCGCTTCTTCTTTGAACTCAAGACATCTTGCAGTTCCCAAAATCGTACCGCCCTTCTGGATGGTGTCGGATACGGACTTGGCATTCATGTCCACGATTTCTTCATTCAAAAGGCCCATGTAGCCTTTCTTGATACCTTTTACGGCAAGGCCGTTATTCAATGACTTTCTGACTACGGCTCTAATCGCCGCATTCATACCGGGGGCATCGCCTCCGCTTGTAAGCACGCCTATTGTCTTAATGTGTGCAGCCATGATTATTCTCCTTTGGTAAGTGACTATATTCAAAAGAAGGTGCAAACCGCGCCTTTAATCAGTTCGTAATACGTACATTGTCCTGCCCGAATGCTTCGCTTAAGGCTTCGGAAAGAGCCGGGGTGGCACTGACTGTGTAGCCGGGGCCCAGGTCTTTACGCTTATTTTCAGCGGCTACATAAACCCATACGTGGTCGCGTCCGTCGGAAGTATCAAGAATCTTTATAAGATTCTGATAGCCTTCCTCAAAAGCCTTCATATCCGCAAACTGAACCCAGAGCTTCTTGGGAATATCGTCAAAGCTCTTGATGCGCTCGCAGATGAGTTTGGCATCTTTATCTTCCTCTACGCTCGAGCGGCCTTCCACGAAGATTTTTTTGTCCTCGGTGAGCATGGAAGCGTATTTCTCGTAATCCTTGGGGAAAACAATGACTTCCACTGTGCCGTACAAATCTTCAAGGGTGATAAATGCCATGGGCTTATTGGTCTTGGTATATTTGATGGTCTTGCCGGTAATCATACCGCCTATGACTACGCGCTCCCCATCATTTATTTTAACCGTATCGGTCTCGGGGTCAAGCACAAAATCTGCTGCCGTGGCGGTAGTATTCTTCGTAAGAATGTTTCTGAAGTCTTCGAGGGGGTGACCGGAAACGTAAATTCCCAGAACTTCCTTCTCAAACTGAAGCATAACCTCTTTGGAGTACTCGCCTACGTCAGGCAGGGATTCTCTGAATTCTTCTTTGTCCTCGGGAGTGACGAAGTCAAAGAGGCTTATCTGGCCGGATACCATGTTCTTTTTGTCGGCGTTGGCAGAATCCATGATGCGGACGTATGCGCTCATATACTGCTTTCTGGTGCCGCCGAAGGAGTCAAAAGCACCTGCCTTGATGAAATTCTCCACCGCGCGCTTATTCAAATCTCTTGAAGCCATGCGGTTGATGAAGTCTGTCAGGTTCTTGTAAGGACCGCCAAGCTTTCTCTCGGCTACGAGGCCCTCGATTACGGGACGGCCTACGCTCTTGATGGCCGTGAGGGCATAACCGATTTTGCCATCCACTACAGAAAATGATACATCACCGCTATTAACGTCCGGTGCAACAATTTCAATGCCCATGGAGCGGCAAACGTTGATATATTCGGATACCTTGCCCGCATTTTCAATAAAGCTGGTCATGAGCGCCGCCATGAACTCAACGGGATAGTAATGCTTAAGGTATGCGGTCTGGTAGGAAACTACGGCGTAGCAGGCGGCATGGGACTTGTTGAATGCGTATTTGGCAAAGTCCATCATGTCGTCATAAATACCGCTGGCAGCCTCTTCGGAGATGCCTTTGGAGATACAGCCGGGAACGCCTTCTTCCGCATTACCGTAGATGAAGTTGTTGCGCTCAACCTCCATGACGTGCTGTTTCTTTTTACTCATGGCACGACGTACGAGGTCGCTTCGGCCCATAGTGTACCCGCCCAGGTCACGCACTATCTGCATAACCTGCTCCTGGTAGACGATACAGCCGTAAGTGGCCTCAAGAATCGGCTTTAACTCGGGAGTTCTGTAAGTAATATTGTCTTGATTGGCCTTGCCGGAGATGTATTTGGGAATAAAGTCCATGGGGCCGGGACGGTACAAAGCAATTCCTGCGGTAATATCCTCAAGAGACTGGGGCTTAAGCTCCTTCATGAAGTTCTTCATACCGGCGCTTTCAAGCTGGAATATGCCTTCCGTGTGACCGGAGCCCATAAGGTCCAAAACGCCTTTGTCGTTAAAATCAATATTGTCTATATCTATGTGAACTCCGTGGGACTGCTCCGCAAGTCTTATGGCATCGCGGATAACCGTAAGGGTACGAAGTCCCAGAAAGTCCATTTTAAGAAGACCGAGCTCTTCAAGAGTGGTCATAATGTACTGAGTTGTGATGGAGCCGTCGGCGCCGCGCTGAAGAGGCACAAATTCATCAGCAGCCTTGGGACAAATAAGGACGCCCGCAGCATGCATGGAAGTGTGTCTCGGAAGACCTTCGAGACGCCTGCTCATGTCTATGAGATAATGCACTTCTTCGTCGGAGTCGTAGAGGTTTTTAAGCTCGGGATTCATGGTGAGAGCCTTGTCCAGAGTGATGTTAAGCTCGTTGGGAATGAGCTTGGCAATCTGGTCGCCTCGTGAGTAAGGAAGGTCCATTACACGGGCCACATCCCTGACTACACCCTTGGCCGCAAGGGTACCGAAAGTTACTATCTGAACCACCTTCTCGGGGCCGTATTTCCTGCGCACGTATTCAATGACTTCCTGTCTTCTTTCGTAGCAGAAGTCAATATCTATATCGGGCATGGATACACGCTCGGGATTTAAGAATCGCTCAAAAAGAAGGTTGTATCTGATAGGGTCGATGTTGGTAATCTTAAGGCAGTATGCAACTATGGAGCCTGCCGCGGAGCCACGTCCCGGACCCACCATGATACCGTTTTCTTTGGCATAATTGATGAAGTCCCAGACTATGAGGAAGTAATCCACGTAGCCCATCTTGTTAATGACGGAAAGCTCGTAGTCGAGACGCTCTCGCAATTCCTCGAAATTGTCGGGATAACGCTCACGCAAACCGTCGTCGCAGAGCTTATTAAGGTATGACCATGAGTCATAACCCTCGGGCACCTCGAAATGAGGGAGTTTGGTCACGCCGAATTCAATTTCGACGTTGCATCTGTCGGCAATCTTCTGAGTATTTTCAATAGCCTCCTGCGCATACGGAAAAAGAATGCGCATCTCTTCCTCGCTCTTAACGTAGAACTGGCCGCCTTCGTAGACCAGACGATTCTCGTCCTTCATAGTCTTGCCGGTCTGAATGCACAGCAGCAGCTCGTGGGGCTCGGCATCCTCGGCATAGGTATAGTGGACGTCGTTGGTGGCCACCAGAGGAATATGCATCTCCTGACTGAGGGTAAGAAGTGCGGAGTTAACCGTCTTCTGCTCGGCCAAGCCGTGGTCCTGAAGCTCCAGAAAGTAGTTGCCCTCGCCAAAGCAGTCAAGGTATTTCTGAGCGCAGGCTCTGGCCTCAGTCATCATGCCTTTTAATATGAATCTGGGAAGTTCGCCCGCTATGCAGGCTGAAAGAGCGATAATGCCCTCGTGATATTTATTGAGAACCTCGAAATCCACTCTGGGCCTGTAATAGTAGCCCTCCGTGAATCCGATACTTACAATCTTACAAAGGTTGGCATAGCCCACATTGTTCTCGGCCAAAAGAACGAGATGGTGATAACGCTCTTCTCCGCCGCCGATTTCTTTGTCAAAACGGGAGTTTGGAGCAACGTAAACCTCACAGCCGATGATGGGCTTGATGCCTTCTTCGCGGGCGGCCTTGTAAAAATCAACGCAACCGTACATAACACCGTGGTCCGTAATGGCGCCGGCAGTCATGTTAAGCTCTTTTAAGCGTTTTACGTATTCTTTTATCTTGTTGGAACCGTCCAGAAGGGAAAATTCCGTGTGGACGTGAAGATGAACGAAAGACATGTAAAAAGAAGCCCTCCCCGCTATTCTCGGAATCTGTTTCTTTCGAAACGTCCCGCAAAAGAAGTATAACACAAAGGAGCCGTGAAATCACGGCTCCCGTTAACTAAATCCTATAAATATTTCTTAAGGGCTTCAGCCTTGTCTGTCTTCTCCCACGGTACATCGATATCGGTACGTCCGAAGTGACCGTAAGCTGCGGTCTGTTTGTAGATGGGACGACGGAGGTCAAGCATCTTGATGATGCCTGCGGGACGAAGGTCGAAGTTCTCTCTTACAATCTTGGTAAGTTCCGCATCGGAGAGTTTGCCGGTTCCGAAGGTATCTACCTGAACGGAGGTAGGCTCAGCTACGCCGATTGCGTAAGATAACTGAATTTCGCACTTGTCTGCAAGACCTGCCGCAACTACGTTTTTCGCAACGTATCTTGCTGCGTAAGCTGCCGAACGGTCAACCTTGGTGCAGTCCTTACCGGAGAAAGCACCGCCGCCGTGACGAGCGTATCCGCCGTAGGTGTCTACGATAATCTTACGACCTGTAAGACCTGCGTCACCGTGAGGTCCGCCGATTACGAAACGACCTGTGGGGTTGATAAAGAACTTGGTATTCTCGTCCACCATATTTTGGGGAAGGATGGGGTCAAATACGTATTTCTTGATGTCCTCATGAATCTGCTCCTGAGTTACATCGGGATCGTGCTGGGTGGAGCATACAACAGCCTCAAGTCTTACGGGCTTGCCGGCTTCATCGTATTCAACGGAAACCTGGGTCTTGCCATCGGGTCTTAAATACTTAAGAGTGCCGTCTTTTCTAACCTTGGTAAGCTGAAGTGAAAGCTTGTGTGCCAAAGAAATGGGGTAAGGCATAAGTTCGGGTGTTTCGTTGGTAGCATAACCAAACATCATACCCTGGTCGCCGGCACCTGTATCAAGGTCATCCTTGAGTGCACCTTCTTTGGCTTCAAGAGCCTTGTCAACGCCCATTGCAATGTCGGCAGACTGTGTGTCCATGGCAACGAATACTGCACATGTATTTCCGTCAAAACCGGTCTTTGCATCGTTATATCCGATTTCATTAACTGTTTCTCGAACAATCTTCTGATAGTCAAGATGTGCCTTTGTGGTAATCTCACCCGTTACAAGCACAAATCCCGTACAGCATGCTGTTTCACATGCTACACGGCTCATCGGATCTTCTTTCATGCAGGCATCAAGTATAGCATCCGATACTGCATCGCAGACTTTGTCGGGATGTCCTTCTGTTACCGATTCTGAAGTGAATATTTTTCTCTCCATATTTTTCTCCTTATTTCTTCTATATACCGTTACACTGTTATCAAATAAAAAAACCGCTCCTAAAAGGACCGGCAGTTATTACGTATACTCAGTCCTCTTATTGTTCGAAAATTTCGCTCAGGTTGGCACCTTCCGTTTAAGGGGTTGCCGTGGCTTCTCAGGTCCTATGTACCTCCACCACTCTGAATAAGAGACGTATTTTTTTATCAAATTAAACATACACTTTATCGGTTTACGTGTCAATACATATAATTGACTTTTAACCTTGTTTTTCTTATAATTTTGATATAACTTTTAATCGGTTTGGGCTGTGGAAATCAGGTATATGCCATGAAAAGAGTAAAAACCAAGGACCTTCTTCCAGGCTACGTTTTGGCTGAAGACGTCTATAATTACAACGGACAGATGATCCTTACAAAGGGTCTGGTCCTTACAGATAAAATCATTACAAGGCTTGAATTTTATTCAATCCTGTCAGTACGTGTCGAGGATGAAATTCAGGAAGTTCCGGAAGAAGAAACACTTCCCATTCCGGAGCTTAAAGAACTTCCTCATTCTGCTATTATCAAGCAGAGTAAGGAATACACTGAGTTCAAGCAGTCATTCGATGAAACGATTAACGGGTTCAGAAGCAGTATCAATAATATTGTCGAGCTAAACTCTCCCATTAATACGGATGAACTTCTCGACAATACAAAATCACTGATTGCTCATGCCAAGAATTCATCTTTCAGTACAATGGACATGCTGCATAACATGCGTCAGTACGACGATCTTACATTCGCACACTCAATGAATGTCGCCCTTATCTGCAATGTTTTTGCAGGCTGGCTTAAAATGAGCCCCGAAGAAACGGATCTGCTTACTCTTTGCGGAATGCTCCATGATCTCGGAAAGCTGAAAATACCCGATACGATCATCAAAAAACCGGACAAGCTTACAACCGACGAGTATCAGATCGTTAAAACACATACCGTGGAAGGTTATCATATACTCAAAGCTCAGGGCGTAAACAATCACATTTCCAATTCGGCATTAATGCATCACGAAAAATGTGACGGTTCAGGTTATCCTCTGGGACTTACAGCGGATCGAATTGACAGTTACGCAAAAATCGTGGCAATAGTCGATGTATATGATGCGATGACATCCGCGAGAATCTACCGAGGACCCATGTGTCCTTTCAGAGTTATCGAACTCTACGAAAGCGAAGGTCTTCAGAAATATGACACTCACTTCATTCTCACTTTCCTTGAGAACGTAAGCAACACATATCTTCATTATACGGTTCAGTTAAGCGACGGTCGTGTGGGAAAGATTGTATTTATCAACAAAAACGCACCTTCAAAGCCCATCGTACAGTGCGGTGAAGAAATGGTTGATTTGTCCAAAACAAAAGAACTTCACATCGACAAGATTTTGTAATTTACAATAAAGATTAAATTACTGTCGCAGTTAATTAAGTTAAATCTATATAACATAAAAAAAGAATCTTTCGAAAGAAAGATTCTTTTTTACTTGCCCTGTAGTCTGATCAATAAGTTCCGGTATTGATTCCGTACTTCCTGCAAAGATCGTTAAATTCGGGTGAACCGATAAATCCTCTTAAGACATAATCTCTGCTCTTTCCGTTCTTTAGTTCTCTGAGCCAGCCTTCATATCCGCCCTTATCAGGCTCTCTGTCAAAGAATGCTCTGTATAACCTGGTTACGTATTCTTCGTCGGTCATTTTCTTCT
>JAEEGJ010016937.1_pt1 | contig 16603 bp, 12 predicted proteins | sample 8958761 | NCBI WGS metagenome assembly JAEEGJ01 (sample SAMN16246546, study PRJNA631951) | gut metagenome | biome: gut microbiome; feature: rumen; material: RS-attached | host: Bos | place: Iran: Karaj | collected 2018-10
ACGAGATAAGACATATTCTCAATAACACCTAAGATGTTAATGTTCATCATCTCCGCCATCTTGATGGCTTTAGTAACAATTAAAGACACTAAGTCTTGTGGGGATGTAACGATGATTAAATCATCGATAGGTAAGCTTTGGAATGTGGTTAAAGCCACATCGCCTGTGCCTGGAGGCATATCGATTAATAAAACATCTAAGTCGCCCCATGCGACGTTTTCAAAGAATTGCTTAACAAGGTTACCCACTAATGGACCTCTCCAAAGAATTGGATCAGTTTCGTTATCGAGTAATAAGTTTGCGCTCATCACTTCGATACCACCTGGTGTCTTACATGGGAAAATAAAACCATTTTCGCCATACGCTTTTTCTTTCACGCCAAAGGCCTTTGGAATACTTGGACCAGTGACATCAGCGTCTAAAATACCGACTTTTAAGCCGTTTCTATTTAAATAAGAAGCGATTGAGGAAGTGACGAAAGATTTACCGACACCACCTTTACCGGATAAAACAGCGATAATTCTTTTAATATTGCTTAATTCATTTTGTTTGCTCTTAACGATGCGTTCTCCACATCCTTCGACTGAGCAGCTTTCACAGTTATGATTACATTCTGCCATAATGTTGACCTTTCTATAAAGCGATTAACTCGCTACTATTGACGACATCAATACCCGCTTGTAAGTAGGTTCTGAGTAATCTGGAAGCCCCTAATTTGGTTCCACCGAAATATCTTACCACTATAAGGGCGACATTATTAATGTCTTTTTTATAAAGTAGTTCTAATAATGGGTGACCCGCTGTACCTTTTGGCTCCCCATCATCACTTGATTTGCTTTTCATATTCACGCGATAAGCGTAGACCACATGTCTTGCTTTTTTGTGCTCTTTTCTTAAGTTAGCAAGGATAGGTTTAAAATCTTCTTCATTGTTAAGAGGGAGAAAATAGGCGATGAATTTACTCTTCATCACCTCAATCTGATTTATGTATTGCGTTTTAATTGTGTTAGCCATACTAAGATAAGAAAGCCTCCACTCTTTCGCCATATTCTTTGAAGCAGAAGGTGTTGCTATAAACGTTATTAGGAGCATCAGGATCCGCTGTTGTTTCGTTGACTGGAACGAAGTATTCCATTCTACTATTTGGCACAAGGGCGACTAGTTTGAATTTAGAATGAGCTCTAGAAAGATAGATGACTTGGGCCACCTTAGAGTTCTTGCCGTTTTCTTGACCCATCTTAGCAAAGTTATTCTTTAAGGCAGTAACTTGTTCAGGAGTTAAGCCAGAAGTAATTTTCTTAACTTGGGCTAAGGAATCAATCATGCCATCTAAACCATCGCTTTCAATAACGCATACACTAGCGTAGTCTTCGACAGCGATTTCATCGTCATCGACGTCATTACCGAAGCTGAATAATTGATATACATAGCCTGGATATTCGGTGACGTTACTAAGTTTAACGTATTCGTTTTCTAAAACGTTATTTAACGCACCAGAAATGAATTCACTAGCGATGACTGAACGTTTGTAGTTAAGTGGATCAGTTTCGTTTGTAGCGTTATAAGCGGAAGCGATAACGGCTAATAAGGCAGGTTTAGTGTTTTCTCTAAATTCATCTGTTTCGAGTTTATTTGAGGCTAATGCTTCAGCGGTAATTTTGCCATCACTATTATTAATTAAAGTAATTAAAGCTTCAGCTTCAACGGTATATGTCTTCACTTCATCATCCTTATATTGATCAAGGGCTAAAAGATGAGAAATACGAGAGATTTGTTGTAATTTTGTGGAAGCTGGTGTGCTTGCATTAGCGTCTCTATTAATGTATTGGGCTAAATCATTACCTAAAGCGTTAACGATTAAAGCACCACGCGCACTGATTTGTTCTGAACTAACGGTATAGAATTCGTTATAGCCGTTTTCGATATTCTTGTTGGTATTTAAAACATGGGAATTGTAGAGATATTTAATTAAACCTCTTAAACCGTTTTGACCATCAGTGGTCTTGACAAAATTAGTTAAGTTATCCATACCATCCAAATAATGATCACCAACATATAAGGAAGTCATAACATTATAAATGTTATCAATTTCAGTACCTTCACCAGCGAGAGCGTCATTACCACCATAAACGACTTGACCTAAACGATAGGTGGCATAATCCACATCGCTATAACTTGTTAAAGTACCAAGTTTAATAGCTGTGAAGCCATCTTTAATGAATTTAGGCATCGCGTCACTGACTAGGTCAGAAGCATTGACTGCTGTTAACAAACGCTTGATATCGTTTGGTGCGAGCTTATCAAATTCAAAGCTAGAGACATCTAAAGATGAACCACTACCTAAATCAGCGGCGGTATTGGCTAAGTTCATCATCGCATCAATTTCTTGATTCCACGCTGTGTTGGCGCCAGTATGATAGACGGTTGTAGAAGGTTTACCATCATCCGCTAAGGTGACAGCGTTAACTTTAGCGGTTAGCTTATTAGCGGCGCTACCATAGGTAGAGACATCATCGGCAAATGTTTCATCATAAGCAAATGTATCTAATTTAACGAAACTACAAATCTTAGACATCATTTCTTCGAATAATGTGAAGCCTGTACCTGTTTGATATTGATCAGTATAGTAAGGGGCTAAGCCTTCATAATTTCTAGCAGGAGAATGGAATAAGTTAGAATCGTGCATATCCTTAAGAATGCTCTTAAGAGCACCACCTGTACCAGTTAAAGCTTTTAATGTTGCTGGATCAGACATTTCCTTACCGTCTAATTGAGTGTTGAATTCTTGATAATCAGTTAATAAGGAAACGATACCAGCGATATCTTTTTGTAAATATTTAGCGTGGTAGTTTGGTGTAGCTCTTTCAATATTATCGATGAAGTAATAATGATAGAATGGGTCAACGCGTTTAAAGTCAACCTTTTCACCACCACTGGTAATGCTTAATTGGTCATTTTTAATAAAGATGTTATAGATGGAATTTGGAAGAGCGTCGTATAGTAAGTCACTGTTATTGAGTTTAGTAAATAATGTTTCAATAACTTCGACGTTTTCACTCTTATTCATGTCCGCTTCATTGATGGAATTAGCTTGTGAACCATCACTCTTCTTTAAAGAATATAAAGAATCAACGCAGTCCATTAAGCCATCAATTTCACTATTTTGTTTATTTCTTTGTTCGTCAAAGTTCAAAGATTGATCATTAATTTGTTGATCAGTTAAGAAGACTGAGGTGACAAGATATTCAATCTTTGTTTCTTTGCTTGAGTATTCAGTGGCCACTTTATCTTTTGGAGAATCATTACCTAAATAGATGACATCTTTGATGCTACTTTGAGCGAGCATAGAGTTAAATAAGCCTTGGAATGTTGTAAGAGTATTGTTTTTAGCAGAACCTAAACGATGGAAGATATAGGAACTATTGAAGTCCTTAATTGCTTTCTTCATATCTTCGATAAAGCCATCTTGATTCATCTTGGAGTAATCGAAATCACTACCGACAAGAATGCCTTTAGTTTTCGCTTTATCGATGACCTTATAGAAATCAATCATCTTATTGAGTTCGACTTGTCTAGCAGCACGGCCGTTTGCAAAATCAAACATCTCGTAGTTAGCGTCAATAATATAGATGTTATAAGCACCAGATAAGTTAAAGGCACTATAACCATTTAATAAGTTTTCGGCGGCAATACGATAGAAGTTATATAAGCAGATTCTTAAACAACTTGTGTCATTAATTGTGGTTAATATGCCATCCAACACTTCAATTGGTAATTCATTAAATGGAATTTGCGTACCAGCATGAGCACCAGTGGTTCTCTTTTCCATAACACGGAGTGAGTAAGTCATAAACTTACAAACACGAGAAATCTCATCACAGTTAAACACTTCATCATAATCAGCGATGAATGTGTCACTAGCAAAATATGCACCCCAGTCATTATTAGTGAGATATGGACCAGTGGCGTTAGTTAAGTCCGCTTCATGAGCGGCTAAGAAAGCGGCTTGTTTAGTGGTGAAATCATTATAATTGCACCAATCAGTTGGTAATGTCGCATCACTATTAGCCTTACCACCCAAATAGACGAAGTCACGATACGCAATCATATGGGTATCTGTTAAGGCGTACTCAGGATTATAAGTATCCTTATATTCTTCAAAGTATGGGTCAGCATTAGTGACATCCACGCCTGGCTTAATGCCCCAGTTTTCTTTCCAACTCCAAGTCGCATCTTCACCAGCTTTTGGATCGGCTAATAAGTCGTATTCAGAAGAGTTAACGGTGAATTTCACCATGGAATCATTCACTTTGGTGTAGAACCATTTACCGAATTGGTAATGGCTGACATTGTCTTTATCAATATAGGTAAAAATACCAGAATAGGCTAATTGATGGAGCATGTCATTTAATTCGACGATGTCATGGAGTTTAGACATATCGAAATTAGTTAAGAAGTTTTTCGCTTCTTCGTCACTTTCTGGAATGAGATTATATAAGGAACCTAACAAATTAGATATTCTTTGACCTTCTTCCGCCCAGTTATCAATGTTAGAGAATGTCACGTTAATACCTTTATCCACAAGGAAACCACTTAAGGCATCGCCTAACATATCGTCTAAGAATGGGCCTAAACTTGATTTAAAGATGTAGGATTCATTCACTAAAGTGAAGAGTTTTGGTAAACCAACTTTACCATCACCCTCTTCTTTTAAATTTAAGATAGAAGTTCTACTTAAACCATCGTTAAACATATCAGCGGCTTTAGTGACATCGTGATTAGCGATGTATTTAATAATGTCACCGACTGCATTAAATTCATCGTCCCAAGTATGAGTGTTACTTTCGACTTTTCTTAATGTCTTACGTTCCACTTTAAGACCAATGCTTTCGGTCATGCTAAAGACGAATTCTAATAAACCGAAGAGGTTTTCATTCTTTTCAAAGTTATCTCCCGCTTCAGGAGTTGGATTAAATAATGGGTTTTTCCAGATAACAGATAAGATTTTGATTAACGAATCAACGAGTTCTGGATTTTTAAATTTATCCATTAAGTTATCGCTACTACTACCCATTAAGCCATATATTTCACCTAAATCAGACCAATTCTCTAATAATGAGGCAAAGTCTTCAAAGAAGGTGTGGTCTTCTTTCTTCATATCATGGTTAATAGCGGAAACAATAACTTCACTTCTAATGCCAATATCATTAAAGATGTCAGAGACTCCTTCACCACCAATCATGGATTTAAGGATTGGCACTAAACCATGATAAAGCAATGAGGAATTATCCATCTTAATGATAGCTTCTCTAAAGTAATTGATATGTTTAACGTCAATTGATAAGAAATTATTCTGATCAGTCATGAGTGATTGAATGCCACCACCACCGAATAAAGCAGTTAATAATTCTGTATCTTTAGCGACAGTACCAACAATATCTAATAAGGCGCCGAATTCTTTCTTAAAGTTAGATAAACGAACACCTTGGTTAAGTCTACTAACGGCAGCGTGATAAGAAGTTAAATCTTCTTCAGATACATCTTTTTGATAATCATGCATGAAATCTAATTCAAATAATGTATCAACGATAGTTGGAAGAATTGATTCGATTGCGCGCATATCAAACAAACAGTAGTTACGGCCTTCGATACGTTTACCATCTTTAAAGACGATAGTTCTACCGTTTTTATCAACATTCTTTGGTTTACCATCATCGCCCATTTCACCAACCACTAATTCGATGAAATCATCGACGTGTTGAGAAATGAGTTCTTCTAATTTTGGTGTTTGATCTTGTTCATCAGCCTTATAAGCACCAGTTTTAATCATGATGGCTTTTAAGAAATTATTATCTAAAGTAACGACTTTATGGAAGAAGTCGAATAAGACATAGCATTCAAAGCCCCAGGAGAATTCACATAATTCTTCCCATGAAAGCGGTAGATATTTACTAACTTGTCCACTTTGATCGTTTGTTACGAAGTAATAAGCAACCGCTGGAACAACACGGGACAAGACTTTAGAATCATCAATGGCTTTAAAGACATTAAGCACTTGGTCAAAGTTTTCATCATAGATGATTTCAGAAATAAATGATGTGACATCATTACCATCTAAAGCACGGAATTTTTGTTTACCATCTTCTGTCACGATTAATTTATCCATGACACCACTTTCAAATAAACAGTCCACCATGTCTTGGACATAACCGATTTCATTTTTCCAATCAGCATCACTGACATCGATTAAACGATTTGGAATAAAGCCATCCATCATTTCACTATTTAAAGCGATATCTGCCACTAAAGGTAAAACTGATGTAATTAAACTAGAATTGGTTAGTGTTTCAAAAGCCCCATCGATGACTTCTTGAGAAATAAGACCGATTGGATCGTAATTGATTTGACCTTCTTCTGTGGAGGTGATGCCCGCTGCACCAATAGCGATGAGATTAGTTAAGTTAGCTAATTCACCCACTAAAGAAATGGAGACATCTTCACTGATACCAGTGGTAAAAGTACTAAATAAACGTGTATCAATAGTCATACCGCTACCATCAACAGTCCAGTTGAATAAGATTTTAGCGAATAAAGAATCGTTATAAGCGTCAACGAAATTACCAATGTTCTTAACAGTTTGGTTTTCGCTTGTTGGCTTATTGTTTTGATAAGATTGGTTTAACGAATTAACTAAAGAAGTGAACGGGGTGAAGAATAAAGCTGTAATAACAACAAAAGTTACCGCTGTTTCAATAGCGCCTAACCATCTTAATTTAATAGTGCTACGAGCAATCCTAGGCACTAAGTGTTGAGCCACTAAGAACCAAGTCAAGAAACTGAAAAGGTTGCCTAATGTCATAATCAAGATCATATCAACGATAAATAGCACAATCTTAATAGCGGACTCCGCTAAAGCGAAAGCAAAGTTAGTGGCGCTAGCGGTAGAAGCAGAAACGTTATAAGTGAGATAGATACCTTTGACAAATTCTGTCGCGGTTTCTTTAACGGATGTAACTGGTACCCAATAGGTTTGAACCACTCCCTCTTCTAGAACTTGTTTAATATAAAAAGAGCCATGAACCCAACGGGATAAATCAAAGCCCTCCACGAATTTACATAATGGATCTAAGGTGACAAAAGCAATGATGACTAAAGAAAGCATACACACCATGTTGTGAGTAGATTTCCAAACACCACGTCTTAAGCCTCTGAAAGCAGCGATAACTATACCACCGATAAATAAAACGAAAAGAAGCACTAGTGCTAAATTAAAGTAACCGGTGATTGCTGAGTAATCAAATTTCATATCGCCAACAAGAATAACTTAATACAAGTTATGACTATAACAAGACCTACAATTAGTGTATAATTTTTTTAATAGGATTAAAAGCAAATGTTAATCAAGGATGTATTTAAGGGGATAAAATGTCCTAATTGTGGAGATTATCATGATGCGACACTGAAGAAGTGTCCACATTGCAATAAAGATAACGAATTGTATCAGATTAGACGTGTACCGAAGAGGGTAGTTTTTTTACATCCATTTGCCCAAATTGGGATGTTTTTAGTTGGATTCGCTTATGGTGGCATGTTTATTGCAGAATTACTGACTGTCTTATTTACCCCTAGTGATGCTTTTGCTGATAAAGTTTTAAGAAGCACTACTTTGATGACTATCGTTTATGTTTCTATGTTTGTGGCTCTACTTGCTATTGCTCTTTTCTCAGGTAGAAGAAAAATGTTCCTCGGGAAATTCACTAGCGGAATAGATTATTTATACGGCATTGGTTACGCTATCACAGTCGTTGTCGTTTCTATGCTTGTGGGTGCAGTCATTTCTATTTTCCATGAGTCCGCACAAAACGCTAACCAAGCTAACGTAGAATTGTCTGCGCTTAATTATCCTCTTTTATCAATGGCTACCCTTTGTTTAATAGGGCCTATTTGTGAAGAGTTTACTTATCGTGTTGGTTTATATTCTTTTTTAAGAAGATTTAATAAATATTTTGCATTTGTTATTACTGTGATTATCTTTGCGATGATTCACTTTGATTTTACTGCGGAAAACATTGTCAATGAATTATGGTCTTTACCTTCATATGTAGTTGCAGGTTTTGTTTTAACTCTTGCTTATGAACACCGTGGACCAGCCTGTTCTATGACCGCTCATGTCATTTATAATTCCATTGCGTTTGCGATGGTTTTAATAGCGAGATAATATGGAAAACGAACGTAAATTCCCATTAATATTGAGTAGTTTTTGGCTAAAAATCATTGCCTTACTCACCATGACTATCGACCATGTTGGTCTCCTATTTAACATTGAGCCATTTAGATATATTGGAAGATTAGCACTACCACTATTCTGTTTGATGATTGCGGAAGGTGTGATCCACACAAAAAGCTTTAAAAAATATGTTTTAAGATTAGGTATTATGGCCTCCGTTATATCGCTAATTATTGTCCTAACAGATGTTGTTCCTTTGATTAGAAATAACGGTGGATCAATGAAGGATGCACGCGTGATTTTTATTGACCTACTTTTAGGTGCAGTAGCAGTCTATTGTTTAAAGAATAAGAAATGGTATATCAAACTATTAGCACTCCTACCTTTAGCGTATGGCATTACTTCTTATATCGTCACGTGCCATGATGCATGTGGATGCCAAGGAGAGGTACTATGGTTTCCATATTTCTTACGCACACAATATGGGTGGTTGGGTATTGCTTTAGTTATCGGCTTTTATTTCGCTACTTTATTAGGTCGTTTATTTGTTAAATCATTTAGCGCTCAATCAGGTACTGATCCTAACTTATATAAAGATAGTAATTTAGAAAGAAATGCAATTAACATCGTTAGTGTTTTATTACTTACGGTATTAAGTGTCATCCTCTACTTCTCTGAATCATTTATTAGCGCAAATATCTATTACATGCCTGCCGCTATGACGGATATTCAAATCTACGCAATTATTAGTGGAGCGTTTATTTTGCTTTATAACGGAAGGCGCGGATATAATAGGAAATGGTTCCAGTATGGGAGTTATCTCTACTACCCATTACACCTGGCAATCATTGTATTGATATTTGTATTAGTAAACATATAGGAGGAAGAATTATGTTAAAACATATTAATGACCGTGATGAATTCAATGCCGCGATTAAAGAAGGTGTTGTTTTAGTCGATTTCTTTGCCACTTGGTGTGGCCCATGCAAAATGCTTTCCCCCGTTTTAGAAGAGGTAAGTAATGAAGTTAACGCCACTATTATTAAAGTGGATGTTGATGAAGCTGGCCCATTAGCGGCGCAATATGGTATTCAAGCTGTCCCAACTTTAATCTTATTCAAAGATGGACAACGTGTTGATGTAAGAATGGGTTATCAAAACAAAAATCAACTCTTATCTTTCATCAATCAATAAGTAATTTATTGAATTATAGGCGTGTAGTGATATATAATCATTACCGCTACGCAAGTGTAGTTCAGTGGTAGAACATCAGCCTTCCAAGCTGATTATGCGGGTTCGATTCCCGTCACTTGCTCCAGATGAAGAAAACAGCGCTTCGGCGCTGTTATTTTATTGTAATAAGTTAGTTATTAGTTTCACTATTATTTCCATCTCATTAGGGTTGCTTTCAGCAGTTAGGATTAGGCAAGCATCCTATTTTGAATATCAATTACCTTGCCAAGATTATCTAATCTTTTTTGATTAATGGCGTAGCCCTGGATTAAATAATCTTTCAATACTTTATTCGCCCATTTTCTAAATAGAACACCTCTAGGAGATCTAACACGATATCCGACTGAAATAATCATGTCCAAATTAAAAAGCATGATGTTTCTTTCAACCTTACGATTGCCTTCTATTTGAACTTGTGCGCTTTCCGCACATTGCTTTTTTCATCTAATTCACCATCTTTAAATATGTTGCTGATATGACGTGTGATTCTTGTTCTATCAAAGCAAAATAAAGATGAAATTTCATCTTTCACATCTCTGGTGGATTATGTTTCTTACTTTGGTACGTTAAATACAAATCCGCGAAAGAGTTCTTAGATTAATAAAAAACTGCCATATGGCAGTTTTATTTTGCTTGTTCTTGTTCTAGTTCTTTTCTTTTCTTTTGGTCACGTTTCCAAAGGAAAAATGTTAATACGAATAGTCCAATTGTACCCACGATGATAACAATCCATAACCATGGATGACGGACAGCATAACCATATAAGAAAACACTGAAAGCGGTATCAAGAGCGCGAGTAAAGAATGAACAAATAGCGACAAAGAAGAAATTCATTTTTGCGGTACCCGCTAAGGTGGTAATTACGTCATCTGGTAAAGGTAATATCATCCCAATTGGATAGAATATCCAACCTCTATTTAAAAAGTTAGTGCACTTTTCTACTTGTTCTTTATCATTAAGTATCCATTTTAATAGTTTTGGTCCGCCCACTCTACCAATCCAATAAAGAATTAAAGTGGCAAGCCAAATACTAATCCAAGCGGTTAACCATACTTTCCATAACTCATCATTAAAAACCATAGCGACAGGGACGGTAATGATTTGATTAGTTAAAGGCACGAAGATGACCTGCACTATTTCTAGTAAACCTACGATTAGCCAAAAGACTACACTATCACCGAATTTGTTTTTTAATGCAATATAGTCTTCCGCTTTAGTGAAACCACACGCTCGTAAGATGAAATATACACCAACCGCAATAGCTACTAAGATAGCGATGACAATAATGGTTTTAATAATTGAAGATTTGTATTTTTTTAAGAATTCTTTCATCCTTATTATTATATATATTTTTATTTATAGAAAAATATACTAAGATAGTTTATATGAATTACGAAATCGTCCTAGCTACATCCAATAAAAACAAATTAAAAGAAGTGAGAGAAGTACTCTCTCCACATAAGATCGTTGTCTACGGCCTTAGTGACTTAGGCATTAAGATTGATGACGTTGAAGAAAACGGTAAGACTTACGCTGAAAATGCTTTAATTAAGGCTAAAGCTGTGCAAAAAGTCACATCTTTCCCTATTATCGCTGATGATTCTGGTTTAGAAATCACTGCTTTAGACAATCGTCCAGGCATGCATAGCGCAAGATATGCGACAGCTATGGGTGGTCACGCTAATGCTATTAAAGAAATCTTAAAGGACTTAAACGATAAGAAAGATAGATCTGCTAGATTCGTTTGCGATATCGTCTTATTAAACGTTGAAGATAAACCATTAATATTTGAAGGCATTGCAAAAGGCACAATCGCTAAAGAAGCACAAGGCGAAGGTGGCTTTGGTTATGACCCAATATTCATTTCTGATGAAACCGGTACATGCTTTGGCACGATGCCAGAAGGTGAAAAAAACACGGTTTCTCACCGTGGTAAAGCACTTAAAAAGCTCTTAACTTATTTAAGAATAAACGGATTTGTACCTTTATAATACTTCCTATTGTGTTCGTTTTTCCAAACAAAGTGTAGGATAAATAATACTACGGAAACAATCACTAATGCTGCGGCGAAAGCTAGCAGTATTATTTTTGCCACTAAACTTGGAACTGGGAATGACACAATTAAGAACACTAAAGCAGTGGCAAATAAGACTAAAGCCACTGGTACAGAAACATTAACTAATCTGGCAAGTGTTAAGTTATTAGCGAACAATTCATCTTTGATTAAGGATTTCTTGCCATCCTTAGGATAGAGTTCGATTTTTCTCTTCTTATTCTTTTCTGGCTCGACATTTGGATGATCGTTTTTAACAGCGCCGATAGGATTACGGTTGTTATCAAAGTGTTGGAAAGTATATGTGAAGCCATCCACTGTATGGAAGACTTCTTTAAAGGCACTCACGTAGTGAGCTTTATCTCTTTCTAATCTTTCAGCAATTTCTTTGAATTGCTCTTTACCGTTATCAACAAAGACATTAGATTCACTAATGAGGAATTCTTTATATTCTCTAATTTCATCAAGTCTCTTTAGATAAAGAATGACACAGTCAATATCATAGAATGGACCATTATGGAGAGTGATTCTTTTTCTTAATCTTGCTTCATAAGTATCTAAAGCATAAATAAGTAAGCCCATGAAATGGAAGGCTTCGGTCACTGTTTCCGTATAGTGGAACCATTTAGGAGCTTCTTGTTTATGAAGGGCTAAGGCAAATGGAATTTTGCTCTTTCTTAAGGAAGATAAATAAACAAGGGAAAGCACACGACCAAAGTGGGCAACTTTAATTGTTTCGTTTAGATCGATAATATGGGCGAATGTTTGATAGGCCACTAAATACTGGGTTGTTTCAAATAAGGCTTTAGAAGCTTTCTTAAGATAATGGGCAATTAAACCACGATAGTTAGCAATCGCTTCTTTTGGTTGCATTGCCGCCATACAGTTTGGGCAATAGCAAACTTCCGCATCTTTGTTTACGCCAAAGATACGTAATTTTTCATCGCCTTTACAATGTGTACAAAAACCTTTCTTTAAAGCCATAACGTTATTCTACCATAAAAAATTTTAATTATTTTTTATTTTTAGTGTCTCTTTCTAAACGATCAGCAACTATTTTTGCGTTTTTATAGATATCTTCTAAATTTTCCTTAAGGAAGAATTTACCATTCTCATAAAGTATTTTACCATCGATCATTGTTAATACAACATTTTGCTTACTTCCAGCATAGACAAGATTAGTAATGATGTTGTTGATTGGTTGCATGTTTGGTTGAGATAAATCGATCATGATGATATCAGCAAGTTTACCTTCATCTAAGACATCAGCGTCATCTAAGCCCATGGCTTTAGCGCCATTGACTGTTGCCATTTTTAAGAATTCAAAAGCTGGTATCGCTTTAGCGTCTTTGCATTCTAATTTATTTAAAGAAGCGGCAAGGTACATTTCTTTGAACATATCTAAACCGTTATTAGAGGCTGGACCATCTGTACCCATCGCAATATTTAAACCCATCTCATAATATTTCATAAGAGGGGCAACACCTGACGCTAACTTAGCATTGCTGCATGGACATGTAACGATATATAGGCCGTTATCTTTAAAGATTTTAGCTTCTTCATCAGTGAAATGAACACAGTGATAAGCCCCACCACCATATTTAAACAAACCTTTTTCGTAGATATATTTAGCGGGGGTCATATGATGTCTTTCCACGCATTCTCTTACTTCCTTTTCAGTTTCACTGATGTGCGTGAAGAATGGGGATTTAAGATGCTCAATAGTAGTTTTCGCTCTATCGAAACAAGCATCATCCGAAGTGTATTCAGCGTGGAAACCAATACGTATTCTCACTAATGATTCTTTTCTATCATTGAACTTATGATAGGTATCATAGATATAATCCATTGGGTATTTTTCTTCATCAGGCATCACTAATAATAGTGATCTCATACCAAATTCTTCAGAGGCTCTCGCCATTTCACTTGGATAGAAATAATGATCAAATATCGCGGTGATGCCACTTGTAAGATACTCTAAATAAGCAACTTTATTTAAGTGATAGATATCTGTTGGTTGAAGATTAGCTTCGTGAGGAAAGACAACATCAAACAACCACTCTTGAAGTGGTACATCATCGGCTTTACCACGTAAGAACACCATCGCACTGTGAGCGTGAGCGTTTTTGAAACCAGGCATTAAAAGATTTTCATGGCATTCAATTTCACGATCAAATGGTGCAAATTCACTATAGTCGTTACCGATATAGGCAATGCGGTTATCTTTGACCACTAAGTTAGAAAGGATGATATTCTCATCTTTCATGGTTAAGATTCGAGCGTTTTTGAATAAAATCTTCATAATTACCTGCTTTCACACATCTCTTTAAGATGTAGTTCATATTCATGCAGCTGTTTTGCTACTTGGTTTAACTTGTTTTGGGATGGAGTTGGTCCCACCATTTCTTTCACATTAAATGGTTTACCAATAACCAATCTAGTCATATGCCAAATATTCTTTCTTCTTTCATGATATACCGGAATAATTGGTTTGTCGCTTAAATAAGCGATTAAAACAACACCACCTTTGAAATCATCAATTTGGTCGTCTCTTTTAATATGACCTTCTGGGAATAAGCCTAAGACATGTCCATTAGCGACATATTGGCTTAAAAACTTAATTGTTTGTAAGGATGGTTTATTGCGGTCAATTGGATATGATAGAAAGACGTTTTTATAAATCCAAGCTTGGAACTTATTCTTAATGAGTTCAGACATAAATAGGAAATGTAAACGCCTTGAAAGAAACGCTGTTAGTAGGATAAATGGATCCGAGAAGCCAACATGGTTAGAGGAGATAATTGCCCCACCTTTGATTTTCTTTTTAGCTTCTACGCCATCATATGTCTTTTTAATACGATACCAGAGCATTGTCTGCCAAAAGCCAAACCATTTCACAAAATCATAGAGAATGTATTTGAAGGAAAATAGCTTTGCTTTAGGGACTTTTTGCGCTTTCTTATTAGTCTTCTTCATATCTAACTTTTTATATAATATATAATCTTCCTTATATATTCAAATTATTGTTGCGATGTGTCTTTACTTTATAAGGCGTGTTTGTTATATTTAACAAAGTAAAGCGATGAAAGAAACAAGTAAGCTTAACGATGTTTTCTAGAGAGCGACCGGTTGCTGTAAGGTCGTAAACTAATTAAGCCGAATACATTCTGGAGCTGCTTCCTGAACATATAAGTAGGGAAAGACGGGTTCGCCCGAAATAGCGAAGTGTCACTGACACACTAAGGGATAGCTTGTGAAAGTTATCTAAATAGAGGTGGTACCACGATTAATCGTCCTCTGTTCCATGTTTTTGGAATAGAGGTTTTTATTTAATAAAGGAGATTCAAAGATGAAAATCTACGAAGAATTACAAAGAAGAGGATTAATTGCCCAAGTTACTGATGAAAATGAAATTAGAGAACTCATCAATAATGGAGGAGCAAGATTTTATATTGGCTTTGACCCAACCGCTGATTCATTACACGCTGGTCACTTCATGACATTAGTTTTAATGAAGAGACTACAGTTAGCTGGTAATAAACCAATCGTTGTTTTAGGTGGCGGCACTGGTTTAGTGGGCGATCCAAGCGGTCGTACAGATATGAGAGCGATGCTCACTGAAGAACAAATTGCCCATAACTGTGAACGCTTCAAAGAACAAATTGGACGTTTCATTGAATTCGGTGAAGATAAGGCTGTTTGCGTGAACAATGCTGATTGGCTAAAAGGGTTAAAATATGTTGAACTTTTAAGAGATGTTGGAGCCTGTTTTTCCGTTAATAAAATGTTAACTGCGGAATGCTATAAACAAAGAATGGAAAAAGGTTTAACATTCCTTGAATTTAACTACATGATTATGCAGTCTTATGACTTCTATTATTTACATGAAAAATATGGCTGCAACATGCAATTTGGTGGCGATGATCAATGGAGCAACATGCTCGCTGGTACAGAGCTCATCAGAAAGAAAACTGGTAAAGACGCTTTCGCCTTAACTATTCCTTTATTAACTAATAGTGAAGGTAAGAAAATGGGCAAATCTGCGAAAGGCGCTTTATGGCTTGATAAAGAAAAAACCAGTCCATACGAATTCTTCCAATATTGGAGAAATGTGGACGACGCTGACGTCAACAAATGTCTTAAGATGATTACATTTATTCCAGTCGAACAAATCGAAGAAATGGAAAAGTGGCCAGACAATAGAATTAACGAAAAGAAAGAAATCTTAGCCTTTGAAATCACCAAGTTAGTACATGGTGAAGAAGAAGCACAAAAAGCTCTTAATGCGGCTCGTGCCTTATTCTCTGGTGAAGGTGATGACGCTAATATGCCAACTACCGAATTAAACGAAGCAGAATACGCTGAAGGTATCGGTTTATTAGATTTATTAGTCTTAACTAAATTAGCGGCTTCTAAAGGTGAAGCGAGAAGACTAATCGATCAAGGTGGTATTTCCATTAACGGTGAGAAAGTTAGTGATGTTAATCTCAGATTAAGTCCAAACGAATTAAAGGATTCAATCAAGATTAAGAAGGGCAAAAAAGCCTTCCACAAAGTCATTTTAAAATAAGATTACACTCCCCTATATCCAACTAGTAGAAATCATTGATTACTTTAGTAGAGCCTATCTTAAACGAGTAGTTTGTTTTAAAACACACTATTAATTAAATTAGAATTACGAGGTCAATAACTATGAATATTACAATTGTTTGTGATGTGCTTGGTGAGGCTAATAACGGTACCTCACTAGCCGCTTATAACTTAATTAATACCTTGGCTGAAAAAGGCCATAACGTGAAGGTCGTTTGTCCTGATCCAGATAAGATGGGTAGACAAGGTTACTACATTTTAAGAACCTTAAATGTCGGACCATTTAACGGCTATTTACAAAAGAATGGTGTCTCTTTAGCTAGAGGCGATAAAACCGTTATTTATCAAGCGTGTAAAGACGCGGATATCGTGCATGGCTTAGTGCCTTTCAGCGCTTCTAAAAAAGCCTTAAAGTTCTGTCATAAAAACGGAATTCCTTTTACCGCTGGCTTCCATATGCAAGCGGAAAACTTCACTTCCCATATCTTTTTAATGGCGTC
>JAEEGJ010016938.1_pt1 | contig 16602 bp, 15 predicted proteins | sample 8958761 | NCBI WGS metagenome assembly JAEEGJ01 (sample SAMN16246546, study PRJNA631951) | gut metagenome | biome: gut microbiome; feature: rumen; material: RS-attached | host: Bos | place: Iran: Karaj | collected 2018-10
TTTGGACTACATCAATTATGCACAGACGGGTCTGTATTGGCTCGTCTATGTCGTGGCCTTCGTAGCCCTCATTTGGTACCTCATCAAAAAAGCCAAGGAGAAAGAAGCATGATGTTCGTCGAAAACAACGATAAGAAAATCAATCGCATCCTCTTTTGTCTCTTGGCTATCAGCGCGGTTGTGAGAGGCATTCCGGCGACCTCCATCGAGTTTGGCAACGACGAAGTCTACTACTGGACATACGCCCTCTACCCCGATTGGAGCCACTTCGACCACCCTGCCATGGTGGGTTGGGTCATCCAGCTCTTCAGCCTTAACTTATTGCTCGACAGCGAGTTCTTCATCCGCTTGGCCTCCATTGTATTCATGACCGCCAGCACCTATGTCGTCTTCCGCATCGGGAAAGAAAGCAAAAACGCACAAACGGGACTCTATGCCGCATTGCTTTACACCGCCTCAATCTATGCCTTCGTCATCACGGGTGTCTTCATCATGCCCGACAGCCCGCTGATGCTGTTCATGCTGCTGGCGGTATGGATGGCGATTCGGTCACTGCGCCCTGAGCCTGCCGAAGGGTCGAAGGGCCGGTATTTGTTGCTTTTCGGGCTGTTTGCGGGACTGGCCATGCTTTCCAAATACTCCGGGGCCTCCCTCTGGGTTGGGATGCTGCTTTACCTATTGATTTTCAACAGAAAGCAACTAAAAAACCCATATCTCTACCTGTCCTTGCTGATTTCAGCCCTCTGCTGCCTGCCCATCCTGTATTGGAATCTCCAAAACGACTTCATCAGCTTCCGATTCCATGGCGACCGTGTAGGAGGCCATGTCCTCAATCCCGCCACCTTCGGCACTGAACTGGCTGGCGAACTGTTCTACAACAACCCCGTGAATTTCGTCCTGGCCATCATGGCTATCGTCGCGGCCTTCAAAGGGAGAATCAGGATGGACAAAGGCCCGCTTCGGCTGGTGCTTTGCATAGCTCTGCCCTTGATTTTCGTGTTCCTGTTCTTCTCGCTCACCCGCCCGACGTTGCCTCACTGGAACGCCCCTGCCTATTGCCTCTTGTGCCTTCTGACAGCCTGCATGTTAAGCACGAAACACGAGCCATCGGAAGGGCGTTTTGCCATCCCCAAGTCCATTGTGGCGGCATTAGGCGTCGTGGCGTTTACGGTCGTGTTCGGCGTCGCCGAAATCAACACGGGCTTCATTCCCCTCGACCGCCACACCGAGCCCGAGAAGCTGGGGCGCAACGACTTCACCTTGGACATGTACGGCTGGGAGCAACTCGAGACGAAGTTCGCCGCCTTGCGCGAACAAAAAATCGCCGAAGGCGTGATGAAGGCAGAAGACGGCATCGTGGGCGACGAATGGTTCCCCTTGGCCAACCTGGATTACTATGTGGCACGCCCCTTGGGCATGAAAGTGATGGGGGTCGGCTATCTTGAGAAACTGCACAAATACCTGTGGATCAATGACAAAAGAGGCGGATTCACAAAAGGGGAGGACTTCTGGTTCATCACCGACAGCCGTTATCTGAAGAACCCCAACGGACTTTACCCTGGCGGATTCGAGTCGATTGAGCCCATTGACACCATCACCATCGAACGCTGCGGCAGACCCACCAAGAACTTCTTCGTTTACACCTGCAAAGGCTTGGTTTATATGCAGCCGTCGGTCCAAGAAACGCTAGCGAAGAAGAAATAACCCCAAAGCCATGAAAGCATTGCCAACACCCAACAAGCGCCAAACCATCCTTGAATGCTTGGTATTGCTCGTCATAGCGGCCGTGCTTCGCATCTGGTTTTTGGGTAAGACCGACCTAGGCTACGACGAAAGTTTCTCCCTACATATCTCCCTGCAAAGCTTGCCCGACATCGTACGGTTGCTGAGCAAAGGCGACAACCCGCCATTATGGGAACTGATATTGCATTTCTGGGTGAAGGCCTTCGGTATCTCTGAAGTGGCCATCCGCAGTTTATCGCTCATTTTCAGCGTCTTGACTATTATCCCGATTTATTTGCTCGGTGAAAAGCACATCCATAGGTTGGCTGGTCTTGCCGCCTCCCTGTTCTATTGTTTCTCTACTTTTTCCATCTATCTGGCACACGATTGTAGAGTCTACAGCCTTATCGGGTTTGCCACGGCAAGCTCGGCTTTCCTTTTCATCAGTTGCATCCATCGGCCCAAGACCTTCAAATTCATCTTGTTGACCCTCGTCAACCTGATGCTCATGTACGGGCATTACCTATCCGTCTGGATCATCGTGATGGAATTCATCATCGCATTGAGCATCAAGCCCATAAGAAAAAAGATTTGGAAGCCCTATCTGATCCATGCGACAGTACTTGTGCTGTTGTTTATCCCGATGTTTCCAGTGCTTTTCAGGCGTTTCATGGACTCGGGTGTCAACGGCACCTGGATTGCCAAGACCACCAGTCCCGAAGCCCTCTATGACTTCCTCTGGCGGATGTGCAACGTGCCCGTCACGACGGTCTTGGCCATAGTGATTCTTGTTACAATCTTCATCAAACTGATTGTCAACATCTTCCGAAAGAAACAACAGTTCGGCGACATCGGCATCCTTACCTTGCTTTGGGTGGTTCCGCTTTTGGTTTCGTTTGTGCTTTCCTTCTTTACCGGCTTTTTCCTCGACCGTTATTTCTACTTTCTCTTTCCACTCTTCTATCTCTCCATCGCCGCCTATTGCATCGCATTGTTTCCCAAGAAGGAAGCGCTCGGACTGTCGCTCATGGCTGTCTTTGCCGTGGCCATGGCCGTTTCCTGTTCGCCCGACAGCTCAACCAAACACTTCAGCGGATGGCACTATGACATCAAGCCCATTGTCAATCAGCTGGTTGAAGCAAAAGAGAAAGAGAATGCCCTAGTCATTCTGCCCGAGTATTTCGACAAGCAGTTCACCTATTATCTAGACGAAAACCACGAGATTTTCCGCTCGCAAAGCCAGCCCCTCGATTATTGCGTGTTTCAAAACTACCTGCTTGGGCAAGGCTATTATTACGACTGCAACTACCAAACGGCAGATTATGCCACTTATGACCGCGTGGTTTTACCCTATCACAAGGACTTTCCCATCCATGGATTAAATGAATATTTGGTAGGAAAAGGCTTCCATTTGGAACAAGAGCGAGACGCGTTCCCATTCATTATCCACTACTACACGAAATAAAGCTCAAGGTTATTTGCGACGAAGCAGATAAATCGTCCCATCGGTGGCTACCGTTTCATACGCATCACGGTCGGGAAACGCCTTCTTCCAATACACAGTTACATCAAAATAAGGCTGGGTGATTAGCACATAATCCGCATGAGGATTGGGACGGTTGCCGAGGTCGTAAATCTGCTCACGCAATGCCAGATGAGGGACAAACATGGAAGCGGCACTCACCGAAGCATCGTCAGGAATCTGCTTGATGAGTTGTCGGGCATAGGTGGCATCGAACTTCTTTTGTTCATAATGCCGACCTTGATAGATGCAGGTCTGGTCGAGAACGACGTACGAACGCGGCACCCCGATGGTATAGAAGGTCGTCAAAATGGTGGAAACCAACAAAGCAACAGCCAAAACCATCCTCAAAACCCTGTTTTTCAGTTTGATAATCACCAAGAAAGACGAGATGACTAAAACAGGCATGAATTCCACCGAATATTGCAGCGAAACGCCCCAAAACAAATGGTAGGATGACAGCATTTTTTGCCCGATGAGTGGGATGAGCATCAGGAAATAGTTGGGTTTCAGAATGGTGAAAAGGAGTCCGGTTGCCAAAGCACAAACGAAGAACTCTTCTTTTACGCCATCGCAACGTTCTAATCCCGATGTGTTGGCAAACAAAAGACGGAGGGTTTCGCCAGGATGAGTAATCAATTGCAGGGCGATTTCAGCATAATTGTTACCTAGATGATGGTAACGACTGATGCCTTCACCTCCAATTTTCGGCATGACTACCATGTTGATTATCAAAAAATAAGCCAAACCAAAAAGAGCGTATCCAAGAAGATACCAGAGCGTTTTACGGTCCTTTCGGTAGTCCCACATCAGTGCTATGGCGATGAAAAACAGCCACAACGAGAGGTTCTCTTTTCCCAAAACGAACAATACAACCATAAGCGACGATTGCCAAAACTGCTGCTTCTTGATGAAATAGAGCAGCCAGGGCAACATCATGGCAGTCAACACATTGGAATGATAATCAAAGGCAAAAGGATGAATGACGCCAAACGAGAAAAACAATATGGCAGTAGCCAAAATGGGCAGCCAATCGTCGTCAGTGTAAAGCCCGATGAGCTTATAGACGCCCCAACCGCCAAGAAGCACAGCCACGATTTGTACGACAAGCAGTGTGTAACTGCCAAATACAAAGACTAATGGCGACAAAAAGAAAAGATACAGGTCGAAATGTGCTCCAAGAATGCTTTGCGGCTGGTCTTTGAACATGCTGCAATCATCGATGCGTCCGTGCAAGAAATCATACATCGCATGTGTATAGAGACCTAGGTCGAGCGCGTAGGTCTTGAAGAGGTAATGGTTGACCAAGGAGATGAGACAATACACCACTCCCGCGAGGGTGAAAACCGTCGCGAGAGTAATGTTTTTCTGTCGTTTGCTCAAGGTCAACTCCTTCATTCCAGCCGCTTACTTTTCCGCTTGGAACAAAGTGATGATGTTCAGGATCACCTCGGAGGCCTTCATCATGCTTTCGAGCGGCACATACTCCAACTTGCCGTGGAAGTTGTGGCCGCCAGCGAAGATATTGGGGCAAGGCAGCCCCATGAACGAGAGGTTGGCACCATCGGTACCACCACGGATGGGTTGCACTTTCGGCTTGATGTTGGCCATCTCCATGGCCTTAATCGCTCTTTCCACGATGAAGAAATGAGGCTCAACCTCCTGGCGCATGTTATAGTACTGGTGCTTCAGTTCCAACTTCACCACATCACCATATTTCTTGTTGAGGAATTCCACCACCGAAGTAATAAGGGCCTTCTTCTCCTCGAATTTTGCACGGTCATGGTCGCGGATGATGTATGACATCGTGGTCTCCTCCACCGTGCCGTTGATTTCGGTCAGATGGAAGAAACCTTCATAGCCCTGGGTGAAACGCGGACGTTGCTCCACGGGCAACATGCCGTTGAGTTCCATAGCGATCAGCATCGAGTTGACCATCTTGTCCTTACCGTAGCCAGGATGGATGTTGCTGCCTTGGATGTGGATCTTGGCACCAGCAGCGTTGAAGTTCTCATACTCCAACTCGCCGATTTCGCCGCCATCCATGGTGTAAGCATACTTTGCACCGAATTTCTTCACGTCAAACTTCACCACACCACGACCAATCTCCTCGTCAGGCGTGAAACCAATCTTGATCTCGCCATGCTTGAAGTCGGGGTGCTCCATCATATACTGGGCGGCATACATAATCTCGGCTACACCAGCTTTGTCGTCGGCGCCAAGCAGTGTCGTGCCGTCGGTGGTAATCATCGTTTGGCCTTTGTATTGTTGCATCTCAGGAAATTCCGAAACACGCAGAACGATGTTCTTTTCCTTGTTCAAAACAATGTCATTTCCGTCGTAGTTCGGGATGATTTGCGGCTTGATGTCAGCACCAGAGGCATCTGGCGAGGTATCCACATGCGCGATGAATCCGATGGCGGGAATGTCGCGGTCGACATTCGAGGGAATGGTGGCCATGACATAGCCGTATTCGTCAAGCGTGGCTTCAACGCCCATGGCTTGCAGTTCATCGCGAAGCATCTTCAACAGGTTCAACTGCTTAGCGGTGCTGGGCTGCGATTCGGAGTTTTCGTCGGAGGTCGTCTCCACGGAGACATATCTCAAGAATTTGTCTAAAAGCTTTTCCATTTTCATAAGGTTTAATTTGGCACAAAAATAGAAATAATTTTGATACAAAAAACCGTAGCCAGATTGCTCCAGCTACGGTACCATGAAAAAACAACATTACTATTTAACGCTTTTCAGCGTGTTTTCTTGCTCTGTGACGGTCTTTGGACCACAAGCCGTACACCTCGCTGACGTTGCCAGCCGTGGTGAAGGCGTTGATTTCGTTCTTGCCAAGGTATTCCATCAACTTCGAGAACTCGTCATTGGTGAGCAGGGACTCCAACTCAATCGACTTTTCATTGGTGTAGCCTCCGATGACTTCGTAAAGGGTGCAGCCACGATGAAGTTCGTCAATGATATAACGACGGATGCGGTCGTAGTCTTTTGAAACGATGCAAACGCGCTTGCGTTGGTTGAGGTTAGCAGTAAACATATTCACCACCATGCCATTGATCCAAGTGGCGATGAGACCGATGATGACCATCTGGAAGGGGTTGATGGCGAAAGCCGTAAGGCAGATGATGGCACCCGCCACGCTCACCGACTTACCCATGTCGAAGTGCAGGTATTTGTTGACAATCTTGGCCAAAATGTCAAGGCCGCCCGTAGACGCGTTGATGGAGAACATCAGTGTTTGTGCCGCACTGAGGATAATCACACAGCAAAGCAGGTCAAACCAAGGATTGCCCATCACAGAGAAAGCTTGGTCGGGAGCGACACCCATATTAACCAGGTAATCGTTTGGGGTGGCAAAATTCTGCCAGGGATACAGCCACTCGCAGAATTTGGTCATGGGACCGAGAATCATGGCGCAATAGACCGTCTTGAGGCCAAACTCCTTTCCGACGAGCAAATAAGCTAAAATCAGCAAGATAGCATTGATTATGGAAATCATCATGGACAGGCTGATGTTTATGCCCATGCCGTTGAAAATGTTAGTCAACACGATGGAGAGACCCGAAATGGAACCCACAATCAGCTTACTGGGAACGAGGAAATAATACACGCAAACACCGGTCATAAACATGCCAAAAGTCATAATCAGCAGTTCGACCCAGAACTTTTTGCTGACCAAAGCCTGGCCAACTTCTTTCATTATGTCGTTAAACTTACTCATAAATTATTGATTCTTATTAAAATAACATTGAATTAGCATTTGATTTTTGCGGCTGCAAAGGTCGGAAATCTTTTTGAGATAATGAAGTGTTTTGAAGAAATAATTACCTTTGCAAAAAATTCACGGAATGACCCTCTTAGACTGGCTCCCGATAACAAAGAAAGAAACCGACCTGCGCGGTTGGGATGAGGTGGACATCGTCTTCGTCACCGGCGATGCGTATGTCGACCATCCAGCTTTTGGAGCGGCGGTCATCGGAAGGGTGCTGGAACACAACGGCTTTCGAGTAGCACTCATCCCGCAACCCAACTGGCGCGACGACTTGCGCGACTTCAAGAAATTCGGCAAACCGAGGCTGTTTTTCGGCGTGTCAGCGGGCTGCATGGACTCTATGGTGAACCATTACACGGCCAACAAACGCCTGCGCAGCAACGATGCCTATACCCCTGGCGGCGAGGCTGGCTTCCGTCCCGACCGCGCCACTGTGGTCTACACCAACATCCTCAAGCAACTCTATCCTGATGTGCCCGTCGTCATCGGCGGCATCGAGGCTTCATTAAGGCGCGTGACACACTACGACTATTGGGACGACTGCCTGAAGCCCAGCATTTTGGTCGACTCAAAGGCCGACCTCGGCGTGTATGGCATGGGTGAACTCACCATGGTAGAAATCGCCAAAGCCATACAAAACGGAAAGAAAGTCAGTGAATTGACTGACACCCAGCAGACTTTCTTCCTGCAAGACAAAAAGCAGCCGCTTCCCGACTTTGAAGGCGAAACCATTGAACTCGTTTCGCATGAAGTCTGCCTGAAGGACAAAAAGAAATACGCCTCCAACTTTCGCCATATCGAAGAGGAATCGAACAAGAAGCACGCGGCGAGGCTGATTCAAGATATTGGCAACCAAAGGCTTGTCATTAATCCACCTTTACCGACTTTTACCACAGAGCAGATTGATGCTTCGTTTGATTTGCCCTACACGAGATTGCCGCATCCTAAATACGCCAAACGCGGTGTCATCCCTGCCTACGAGATGATTCGTCACTCAGTCAACCTGCATAGAGGTTGTTTTGGAGGCTGTGCCTTCTGTACTATTTCTGCGCACCAAGGCAAGTTCGTGGCTTCACGCAGCAAGGAATCCATCATGCGTGAGGTGGAAAAAGTCATTGAAATGGAGGACTTTAAGGGTTATATCAGCGACCTTGGAGGTCCGTCGGCCAACATGTACCGCATGAAAGGCAAGGACGAACGCCTCTGCGAGAAATGCGCCCGCCCGACTTGCCTACAGCCCACCGTGTGCAAGAACCTCAACACCGACCACCACCCGCTCATTGAGATATATAAAGAGGTGGACAAGAACCCAAAGGTGAAAAAAGCCACCATAGGCTCCGGCATCCGCTACGACTTGTTCCTGCACGACAGCACGCCCGAGGAAAACAAAGCCATGGGCTACGACGAATACTTCCGCCAGTTGGTAACACGACACGTCAGCGGACGACTCAAGGTAGCTCCCGAACACACCAGCGATGCCGTGCTCAAACTCATGCGTAAGCCCAAGTTCGATATGTTCGTCAAGCTGAAGAAAAAGTTCGACCAAATCAACGAGAAGGAACACTTGAACCAGCAACTCATCCCCTATTTCATCTCCTCGCATCCCGACTGCTACCTTGAAGACATGGCCGACCTTGCCGTGAGGACCAAGGAGTTAGGCTATCATTTGGAGCAAGTGCAAGATTTCACTCCAACTCCCATGACTTTGGCCACTGAGATCTACTATTCCGGCTACGACCCCTACACTTTGGAACCCGTCTTTTGCGCCAAAACCAAAGAGGAGAAGCTCGCCCAACAGCGCTTTTTCTTCTGGTACAAACCTGAAAACCGAGAATGGGTAAAGAACGCATTGCGGAGAATTGGACGCGCTGATTGGATTAAACGGCTATACAAATGAAAAATTCACTACCTTTGCCGCAATTTTAAACAACATAAATTCAATACCATGAAGAGAAATCTCATCGGAGCCATCGTGCTCGTCGCCGCCCTTGCTTTTGCAGGCTGCAACAACAAAAAACAGAAAACCGAAGAACCTGAAAACAAAGCAGTTGAAACTGTCGTTGAGAAAGTCAAGCTGCCCAATCGCTTGCTCATCATCGTTGACCCTCAAGTCGACTTCACCACGGGAAGCTTAGCCACCAAAAAAGGTCCCGCTTCCATGGAATACCTTGCTAAAGCCCTTGCCGATAACGCTTGGAAGAACTACAGCTGGATTATCGTGACTCAAGATGCGCACCCGAAAAATCACTGCTCGTTTGTTGAGCAAGGTGGTGTGTTCCCGCCCCACTGCGTCCAAGGCACCGAAGGCATGAAAGTTTACCCGTCTTTACAAGAAGTTTTGGATCACCTCATGCAGAGCAACTACGGATTGAACATCCATTACATGCAAAAGGGCGACCTCGCCGACAAGGAAGAATTCAGCATTTTTCAGAACGAACACAGCGGAGAGAAACTTCGCAGGACCATCGAGGAGTTTGAGCACTTTGAGGGCATCGACATTTGCGGTATCGCAACCGATTATTGCGTTTACGAGACTGCCAAAGACCTGATTGCGTTTTATCCCGCCAAACAAGTCCGCATCGTCACCAACTGCCTCGCTGCCGTCGACGACAACGACACCAAACTCGCCGAACTGATGAAGGAGAACGGCATCCAAGGCATTGATTTTTAATGAGTAAATTAAAAACATTCCTACAACGCAAGGGCGTCGACATGACCTGGAAGGCCTATTTTGTCGACGCTCTTGGCGCTATGGCTTTGGGTCTGTTCGCCTCGTTGCTCATTGGCACCATCTTCCAGACATTGGGCGACAAGACGGGCATTGAAGCCTTTACCACTATTGCCAAATACGCCAAAGCCGCCACAGGAGCCGCCATCGCCGTGGCCATCGCCTACAAGCTTGGCTGCGAAGGCTTGGTGCTGTTCAGCGCGATTGCCGTGGGCATCGCGGGTAACGAGTTAGGTGGCCCGATGGGTGCCTATGTTGCCGTTATCATAGCCATCGAGTTAGGCAAGATGGTTTACAAGGAGACGCAAGTCGACATCCTTGTCACGCCTGCCGTGGTCATCATCAGTGGCGTGTTGATGGCTTACGCGGTAGGAGCGCCCATCCAAAAGGTGATGACCGCCCTCGGCACTTTCATCGAGAACGCCACTTTGATGCAACCCTTCCTCATGGGCATCATCGTCTCAGTGGTCATCGGTATGGTGCTCACCCTGCCTATCAGCTCCGCGGCAATCTGTCTCGCCATCGGTTTGGGGGGCATTGCAGGAGGTGCTGCCACAGCAGGATGTTGCGCTCAGATGATTGGCTTCGCCATTCTGAGTTTCAAAGAAAACCGCTGGGGCGGACTGGTGGCACAAGGCTTAGGCACCTCAATGTTGCAAATGGGTAACATCGTGAAAAACCCAAGGATTTGGATTCCCGTGCTGCTCACCGCAGCTATCACTGGTCCCATCTCGACCTGCATCTTCCATTTAGAGAACATCCCCATCGGCTCCGGTATGGGCACTTGCGGCCTCGTCGGACCCATCGGCATCTATACTGCCATGCCTGAAGGCGGTGCCAACATGTGGATCGGTATGTTGCTCGTCTGCTTCGTGTTGCCTGCTGTCCTCACTTGGCTTTTCGGCTTAGTGTTCCGCAAATTCGGTTGGATTAAAGAAGGCGACCTCAAAATCGACTGCTGATGGCAAAGCAAGCCAACAAGCCACTCACTCCTGACCAAGTTCTTGACAAGATGGCCAAGTATTGCGCCTACCAAGAACGATGTGTGAAAGATGTCCGCGATAAGCTAAAAACTTTCGAAATTCCAGAAGAGGAAAAGGCAAAAATCCTTGATTATCTGTTAGATAACCGTTTCGTCAATGATGAAAGGTTTGCCAAGAGTTTTGTGCGTGGCAAAGTCAACCAAAGCGGTTGGGGCGTGAACAAGATTCGTTTCCACCTCATTCAAAAAGGCATCGACAAAGACATCATCGAAGAAGCTTTAGGACAAACCGACGAAGAAGCCTACCGCCAGCGACTTATTGAGATTCTGAAAACGAAAGCCAAGACCGTAAAAGCCGATTCCGACTTCGAGAAAAAACGCAAATTGGCCGCCTACGCCATGCAGAAAGGATTTGAGGGCTCGTTGGTTTGGGAGGTCTTGAAGGAATATTTTTGATAGTTATAAAACACGAATTATCAGAAATTTATCAAAAATTGTCATCAATTCCATTTTTGTCAAATTCATGTTTAATTCATGGTAATTCATGTTTATTTTATAATTTTGCCGCAAATTTTGAATACACCCAATGAAATTCCCAAAACGCCTGATAACGCAAACCCCTGAGTGCCTGACAGAACCCATCGGGCAGGTGCTTAATGTGATTATCTCGACGTTGTTTGCGTTGGTGTTTCTGACGGCTTACGTCCCGTTCTCGGAAACGGCATGGTTCCAAGTGGGAAGAGGACACTATTTCTTCATAACCGCTGCTTTTGTAGGTGCGGGCGCTATGTTTTTAATCCTCAGCCGAATACTGATGAACTGGGTCATCCGAAAAAGCCGACATTTTCCCTTTTGGTTATACCTCTTTTGGCTATTCCTCGAAATCATGATTATCGCGGTGTGCCACACCTTAATCTCCTATTTTGAGATTAGAGCCACCGACCATAGTTTTGGCTATCTCTATGCCAAAAGCGTTCTCATCACCTTTATCGCTTTGGCGGTGCCTTACACCGTCACCATTCTATCCATCTTGCTGAAAGACACGCGACAGCGCCTCATGCTCACCAAGAGCGACACAGTGGAATCGGACGATGAGGTGATGCCCGAACACACCGAGATCATCAACCTGATGGACAACAACGGTAACCTGAAGCTGTCCGTCAAGCTCGACAACCTTTACTACATCAAGGCGGAGGACAACTACATCAACGTGTTTTACCAACGCAGCGGGGCTATTGCGAGTTACATGCTGCGCTGCAAGATGCAGACCATTGCCGACAACTGCGTGGATTCCAGCAGTTTGATGCGCTGCCACCGCTCCTATATCGTCAACATCAAGAAAGTGAGCGTCTTGCACAATGAAGCCGATGGCTTTGTCATCGACTTTGAGCGCGAAGGATTGGATTCAGTGCCTGTTTCAAAGACCTATTCGGCGAAAGTTTTGGAGGCGTTTAATAAAAAGTAAAATGAAAGGCCTCGCCAATGCAAGGCCTTTCTTCTGCTATCGTTTTCAAAATTTATAAGCTTAGCAATTCATGCCGCCACAGCAGTGGATGACTTGGCCCGTGACATACGAGCTGAGGTCAGAGGCGAGGAAGAGGGCAACATTGGCCACATCCTCGGGCGTGCCACCGCGACGCAACGGGATAAGGCTTTCCCATTGTTTGCGGACGTCTTCAGGCAGGGCATTGGTCATGGCAGTGATGATGAATCCCGGAGCGATGGCGTTGTGGCGGATGTTGCGCACGCCCATCTCCTTGGCAGCGCTCTTGGTGAAGCCGATGATACCGGCCTTCGAAGCGCTGTAGTTGCATTGGTTGGCATTGCCCGAGACACCCACCACGGAGCTCATGTTGATGACACTGCCACCAGCCTGCTTCCACATGACGGGCTGAACGGCCTTAGTGAAGTTGAACACCGACTTGAGGTTCACATTGATGACGGCATCCCACTGCTCTTCTGTCATGCGCTTCAACGCAGTGTCCTTGGTGATACCGGCATTGTTGACGAGGATGTCAATACGACCGAAGTCTTTGACGATTTCATCAACGACCTGATGCGTCTCCTCAAAATTTGCCGCATTTGAGGCATAAGCCTTAGCCTTGATGCCAAGAGCTTGCAGTTCCTTTTCCGTTTCCATGACGACATCGTTCAGTGCGATATCGGTGAAGGCGATGTTGCAGCCTTCTTGGGCAAAACGCAAGGCGATGGCCTTGCCGATGCCACGACCGGCTCCCGTAATCAGAGCCACTTTATTGTCTAAAAGTCCCATTATTTCTAATTTAAAGGTTATTTCTTTGTGTATTTTTCAATCAGTTCATACAAGTCGCCGACGGTTTTGGCGTTGGCCATTTCGTCTTCAGAGAACTTCACGTTGAATTCGCGCTCCAACATCATGGAAAGCTCCACGAAATCAAGTGAATCGGCACCCAAGTCGTTGAAAAGATGCTTCTCTGGAGTGATTTCTTTCTCATCAAGTTTCATCTTGGATGCGATTAACGCCCGTGCCTTGTCTTGAATCGTTGCCATCTCAAATTTAAGATTTAAAATTCAAGATTCATTGTTTGTTACGAGTGTCGGGGAGCAGGGCAAACGAAAGCTCACCTTTGACACACATCTTGCCACCCACGCTGAGCACGGCGGAGCAGATGTAGATATTGCGCATGTGATAGGTCAACGTGGCTTCCACCTCGACGGTGTCACCCGGTTTGACGCTGTTCTTGAAACGCACCTTGTCAATGCCCGTGTAGAAGGTCAGCTTGCCGATGAGGTCGTCTTTCATCAGCAGGGCGCACGACTGGGCCATGATTTCGCAAAGGATGACACCAGGCACGACGGGTTCGCCAGGGAAATGGCCTTTCAGGAAAAACTCCTCGCCCGTCACATGGTACTTGGAATGGGCCACATGGTTTTCGTCGAGGGTCATCTCGTCGACCAAAAGCATAGGCTCGCGGTGCGGGAGATACTGTTTGATTTCGTCTCTGTTCATTTTATGTTGTTTAATCGTTGATTGTTTATTCGTTGAATTGTTTTGTCACAAAACCCACAAAACTCTCAAAGCTTTGTTTTCTTGGTTGGGGAAAGCAAGCCAACCGGCTGCTTTCCGGCGACGCACGGTTGTGCAGTCGCCACACGCTTTTCTTTGATGTTTTGCATTGTTTTGTATGTTTTGTGATTAGATTTTTCGGATAGCCAGACAAGCATTATGTCCGCCAAAGCCCAAAGAATTGGAAATAGCAATGTCCAAATTCACCTTGAGCGGATTGTTGGGCGTGTAGTCAAGGTCGCATTCAGGGTCGGGTTCATCCAAACCAATGGTCGGGGGAACAGTGTTGTTGTTCAAAGCCATAACACTAATAATCAGTTCGATGGCACCCGCAGCACCGAGGGCATGACCCATTTCAGATTTGGTGGAGCTGATGTGGGCTTTGTAAGCCTCATCGCCCATCGCAATCTTGATGGCACGGGTCTCACCGCTGTCGTTCATCGGCGTACCTGTGCCGTGTGCATTGATGTAAATGCTCTCCCCTGCCTTGAATTGGGCCTCTTCGAGGGCTTGCTTGATGGCCAAGCTTTGGGTAGTGCCATCGGGACGGGGAGCCGTGCTATGGTAGGCATCACAACTGTTGCCGTAGCCGCAAAGCTCGGCATAGATCTTCGCACCACGCTTCTTGGCATGTTCGTATTCTTCAAGTAGAACGATGCCCGAACCTTCAGCGATGACAAATCCAGCGCGGTTCTTGTTGAACGGCAAGGAAGCATGTTTCGGGTCTTCTGCCTTGGTCAAAGCTTTGCAGTTGGCAAAACCGCCAATAGACACCGGGTTGATGCCAGCCTCCGAACCACCTGCGATGACGGCATCGGCATAGCCATGCTTGATGGCGCGATAGGCCTCACCAATGCTGTGCGTTCCTGTGGCACAGGCCGTCACGATGGGCACGCAGGGACCTTGTGCGTTGTAGCGGATGGCCACGCTTCCTGAGGCTTGGTTGCCAATCATAGTCGGAATCATTAATGGAGAAATCCAACGCGCACCTTCATCATAATAGGTCTTGACGCCCTTCATAATGGTGTCGAAACCACCGATGCCAGAGCCGACATACACGCCCAAACGACTGGGATCCATCTGCATATCCTCATTGTCTTTCATAGCTTGATAGGCAGCGGCCAAAGTATAAACCGCAAAGCGGTCGTTACGTTTGACAAAAGCCTTATCGACGCCACAAGCCTCGGGGTTGAAGTCTTTCAACTCGGCTGCGATCTTCACGGGAAGGTCGGTGGTGTCGAATGATTTGATGAAGTCGATGCCACAATAGCCCTTCATCAGGTTATCCCAAATGGTCGGCAGGTCGTTGCCAATCGGTGAAACGGCACCCATGCCGGTAATTACTACTCTTCTAATATTATTGTTTTCCATTTTCTCTAAACGCTAAACTATAAACTCTAAACTTTTAAAATTCCCATTCCCACAAGCAGGCAGCAGAAACGAAACCAGCACCAAAGGCACTCATGATGATCTTGTCTCCTTCTTTGATCTTACCTGCCCTCAGCATTTCGTCAAGCATGATTGGGATGCTGGCCGATGAGGTGTTGCCGTACTTCTCGATAACGGTCGGATACTTCTCCTCGGGACCACCGATGATATGGCGAATGCCTTCGATGATGCGCTTGTTGGCCTGATGCAGCAAGAACCAAGTGATGTCCTCATGGGTCAAATGGTTGTAATCCAACACATTTTGGATGTCTTTGGCCGACTCGGTGACAGCGGTCTTGAACAGCTCTTTGCCTTTCATCACCAGAGGTTGACCTTTCGTATAGTGTTGTTCAAACGGTGTGGTTTCCATGCCGCGTTCGTAGTACAAAACGTCGCGGTCAGAAATCATGGTGAGTTTCACATCTTTAAAGGCAGTACCTTCAGTGAGCACCACTGCGCCTGCACCATCGCCAAAGAGGACGCTACAGTCTCTTTCGTGCCAGTTGCAGTATTTGGTGGGCTCCTCAGCACACACAATTAATATATTCTTGGCGTGACCCGCCTTAATCATGCTGTCGGCAAGCATCAACGCGTTGACGAAACCTGCGCAAGCCACATTGATATCGAGGCCGGCACAGGTAACACCGATACGCTTTTGGATGATGCAACTCAATCCAGGGGTGACATGTTGGTTTGCCACATTCGAGACCAACAGGAAATCTATCTGGTCGGTACGAAGTCCCGAGGCTTTGATAGCCTTGTCGGCGGCGTCAACGGCCAAGTCATACAAAGATTCAGTAGATAAAAGGTGACGGGCTTGGATTCCCGTACGGGATGAAATCCATGCATCATTGGTGTCCAAAAAAGTGGCCAAATCGTCGTTGGTCACGGTAAGGGACGGTAATGCGCTTCCTGTTCCAATAATTTTCATTTCGTTTTCGATTAAAATTAAAAAGTCGTTTTCGGTTTTGATTTTGATTAAAAACGCTGCAAAAGTACAGCATCGTGCAATCCCTTGTGGAAAATGTGTCCAAAACCGGGTTTTTGTGGCGAAATTCGGCCATTTGTGGCGAAATTCGGGCTTTTTTGTGGCGAAATACCCGTATTTAAACAAAAAGAGACGCGAAAAATTCGCGTCTCCGTGGTGAATTATGGGTTGGTTTTTACATCCCGCCCATGCCTTGAGGAGCGCTTGGCGCGTCTTCGCCGCCTTGACGGGCCATCTGTTCCAATTCCATCTTACCGAAGCGGAAGGTCACACCGACAGCAACGCTACGGCTGTTGTATTTGGAGCTGGAAATGGATTCCACGTATGGGCTGTAGTTGCTCTCGCCCCATCGGTTGGTATTGAAAATATCGTTGGCGTTGACAAAGACCGACATCTTACGGTCGAAGA
>JAEEGJ010016941.1_pt1 | contig 16600 bp, 16 predicted proteins | sample 8958761 | NCBI WGS metagenome assembly JAEEGJ01 (sample SAMN16246546, study PRJNA631951) | gut metagenome | biome: gut microbiome; feature: rumen; material: RS-attached | host: Bos | place: Iran: Karaj | collected 2018-10
GCCAGGATCAAACTCTTCATTGTATATTTCATATAAATCTAGCTTGTCCTCGGCACTTGTTTCCTAAGAAACTGACGCTCGTTTAAAGTGATATCTGTTACAATATCTCGGTACTTGCTTGTACTTTTAGTCTTTCAGTATTTTCAATGAGCCTAAAAAATCCCGCTTGTTTCAAACGGGACTGCAAAGGTAGAAACTTTTTCTGAACTGCCAAAATTTTTTTGAGGAAATTTGTACCTTTGTCAGAACTATGGAAAAGAAGAACGTTTCACTCTGGCAGATTTTCGCCGTGTTCGCCAAAATTGGGGCGTTTACCATCGGCGGAGGCTATGCCATGATTCCAATCATCCAGGACGAGATGTCGCGCCGGGGATGGATTTCCGACGAGGAACTCCCCGACATCGTGGCGCTGTCCCAGTCGGCCCCGGGCGTGCTCGCCGTGAACATTTCCATTTTCGCCGGTTATCGCCTGCGCGGGGTCAAGGGCAGCATCGCCGCCACCCTGGGCTCCATCACGCCCTCTTTCTTCATCATCCTCGCCATCGCGATGCTCTTTACCGCCTTCAAGGACAATCCCTGGGTAATCAAGGCATTCAAGGGCATCCGGCCGGTGGTCATCTCCCTCATCGCCGTGCCCATGATCAACATGGCCCGGAAATGCTGCAAGTCCTGGTGGGCCTGGCTCCTCGCCGTCGGCGCGCTCGTCCTCGTCGCATTTCTGAACGTCTCCCCCATCTACATCATCCTCTGCGTCATCATCACCGCCTTCGGCTACACCTATATCAAAGAGAAATGGACACGCTGATCCTCTTCCTGCAACTGTTCGGGACCTTCTTCCTGATCGGGGCCTTCACCATCGGCGGAGGCTACGCGATGCTGTCCCTCATCCAGGGCGAGGTGGTCACGGCCCATCACTGGATTTCCGAGAGCACCTTCACGGACATCGTGGCCATCTCCCAGATGACGCCGGGACCCATCGGCATCAATACAGCCACGTATGTGGGCTATGACGTGCTTTCCCAGGCCACCGGCAGCCATCTGCTGGGCATAGCGGGCTCGGCGACGGCGACGCTCGCCCTCGTCATCCCCTCCTTCATCCTTGTCCTGCTGATCGTCCGGTTCTATACCAGATTCAAGACCAGCGTCCTCTTCGAGGGAGTGATGAGCTGGCTCCGGCCGACGGTGGTGGGCCTGATCGGCGCCGCGGCGGTCATCCTCATCGTCAAGACCACCTGGTTCCAGGGTGCGCCCTCTTTCACCGTCGTCGCCGAGAACTTCCCCGACTGGAAGAGCTGGTGCCTGCTGGCCGCCGCCTTCGCCGCTTCGTTCTGGGGAAAAGTCAATCCGATCCTGGTCATTCTGGGCGGGGCCGTGCTGGGCTTGTTGATTTATTGATTATCTTTGTATGATAACAATCCATTGACATGAAGTTTACGCATATCCTTACCATCCTCGCACTGACAATGGCCGTGGCCTGCGGTGAAAAAAAGCAGCCCCAGCCTTTCAGCGTAATCCCGATGCCCAATGACGTGACCCTCGCCGAGGGCTCGTTCAATGTGGCCGGCGCCCTGGTCTCCTACGACGAAAACGTGGACGCACAGACCGCGAAAGCCATTGACGGCTTTGTCCAGACGCTGAAAACCGTCACCGGAAAACCCATGAACGGCAAGGGCGGAGACGGCCAGATCCATTTCGGCCTGAACCCGAACCTGGGTGCGGAGGAATACTTCCTCCAGGTCAAGCCCGACGGCGTGAACGTGGAAGCATCGGCCTTCGGCGGCTTTTTTTACGCTATCCAGACTTTGAAGCAGATGCTCCCGGCGGAGGTTTACGGCTCCCGGAAGGCCCAGGCCGCCTGGCTTCTCCCCTGCGTCACGATCCTCGACGCACCGCGCTTCGACTACCGAGGCATCCACCTGGACCCCTGCCGCCATTTCTGGACCCTCGAAGAGACCAAGCGCTACATCGATATCGCCGCCGCGTACAAACTCAACCGTCTCCATTGGCACCTCACCGAGGACCAGGGCTGGCGCATGGAAATCAAGAAGTATCCGAAGCTCACCGAGGTGGGTGGCTGGCGCAACGGCACCTGCATCGGCAAGGACTTCGACAGCAACGACGGCATCCGCTACGGTGGATTCTACACCCAAGACCAAATGCGCGAGATCGTAGCCTATGCCGCGGAGCGCAACATTACCGTCATCCCGGAGGTGGACCTGCCCGGCCACATGGTCGCGGCCCTCGCCGCCTATCCGGAGCTGGGCTGTACCGGCGGCCCGTATGAGGTCTGGACCCGCTGGGGCGTCTCCGAAGACGTCCTTTGCGTGGGCAAGGAGGAAACCTTCACTTTCCTGGAGAATGTCCTGACCGAGGTCATGGACATCTTCCCGTCCGAGTACATCCACATCGGCGGCGACGAATGCCCGAAGGTCCGCTGGGAGGAATGCCCGCTGTGTCAGGCCCGCATCAAAGCCCTCGGGCTCAAGGCCCATGGTGACATCACCGCCGAGCAGGAGCTCCAGTGCTACGTCACCGCCCGCATCCAGAAGTTCCTGAACGACCACGGCCGGAAGATCATCGGCTGGGACGAGATCCTGGAAGGCGACTTGGCCGAAGGCGCGACCGTGATGTCCTGGCGCGGCACCCAGGGCGGCATCGAAGCGGCCAACCGCGGCTTCGACGTAATCATGACCCCGAACAGCCACATGTACATCGACTACTACCAGAGCCAGGAGCGCGACAAGGAGCCCCTGTGCATCGGCGGTCTCGTCACGGTGCAGAAGCTCTATTCCTACGAGCCCTACGAGGGCATGACTCCGGGCACCGAAGACCATATCCTCGGCGTCCAGGCGAACCTCTGGACGGAATACGTCACCACGCCCGAATTCCTGGAGTACATGCTGCTGCCGCGCATGTGCGCCCTTTCCGAGGTCCAGTGGTGCGATGCGGACCGGAAGGATTTCACCCGCTTCGACACCTCGCTCGACCACACCTTCAAGATGTTGGATGTCATGGGCTACACCTATGCGAAGCATGTGCGCGGTATCATCGGCCTGCCCGGCCATGAGCAGCCTGCCCGCAGCGCGGAGGAACTTGCTGAATATTTGGAAGAAAACAAGATCGGATGGTAATGAAACGCTATTTCACCCTGGCCGTCCTGGTCCTCCTGGCCGTTTCATGCGGAGGCAGACGGGGACAGAAAGCGGACGGCGAGCAGGCGGACTCGCTCGCGACAGCCGCCATGGAAAAACCGGCCGTCAAGCCCGACACTTCGGGCCGCGCCAAGGCACAGCTCCCGCAGGAGCCCATTTTCGATATTCTCACGGACTTCGGCACCATCCGGGTCAAACTGTACAAGGATACGCCCAAGCACCGGGACAACTTCGTCAAACTGGCCCTTTCGCATTATTACGACGGTGTCCTGTTCCACCGGGTCATCAATGATTTCATGATCCAGACCGGAGACCCGTACACCCGTGACAGCGCCCGCATCGACGAATGGGGCGAGGGCGGTCCCGGATACACCATCGACGCGGAATTCGTCCCTGAACATACGCACAAGAAAGGGGCGCTGGCCGCCGCCCGCCGCGGCAACCTGGCCAATCCCCTGAAAGAGTCTTCCGGTTCCCAGTTCTACCTGGTCCAGAATCCGGAAAACTGCAAGCACCTGGACGGCGAATACACCATCTTCGGCGAGACCATCGGCGGCCTCAATTCCATCGACCGCATCGCCCGGGTCGAGACCGACCGCTTCGACCGCCCCATCAAACCCGTCCATATCCAGCATATCCGCCCGAACGAAAGCTTGAACCAGCGCGCCCTGGAAGAGGAGCGGCGCGCACTCGAAGAAGCCGAGAATCCCACCACCCCGGAAGAGAAGACGGACACCACGGCCCAGCACAGCCGGAGATCCAGAAACCGGGACTAAAAAACACGAAAAAACTTTTACCGGACTCGACCTTTGGCACAGATTTCGCAATAAATTTAGGCGAATAGTTTTTTCATAGGTTAAGTTTTAGGTTAGAATTGCGACTACCGCTTGCAGTGATGCACGCGGTAGTATTCTTTTATACTGAATATCAGTGAGTTACAGGGCCATTTTGAAGCGCTGCGCCGATGGCCGATTTTTTCCGAGTAACAAAGGAGTAACAAAATGCACAAAAAATATCGCCCCCTGGAGTAGCAACATACGGGGCAAAACCGTAAACCAGGGAGCGATATGTGTGGGGTATTCGTGGCCCACCACAAAGGTATGCAAAATTTTCCGATATCCAACACCGGGCCGGTGAAAATCATCCCCCCGGTGGTTGAGGTCCGGAGGTCTCCGTCCAGGATCCTCCGCAGAGGGCGCTCTTCCGCGCCGTGGAGGGCCTCGCCGCCTCCGGGTGGAGGTGGAGGCCGGAGGGCGGCGTCAGGACTTCCTCTTCCCCTTTCCCTTCAGCGCGTCCTGGAAGGCCGTCATGGTTGAGGCCGCGGCTTCGGCCTGCTGCTGCTTCATGGCGAGCAGGTCCTTCAGGGTGTCGGCGACGATTTCGACGTCGGCGAAGAGGCCGTCGAAGGACAGCCCCAGGCGGTTCATCCGCTTGACGAGGCCGGAGGCCGCCACGTCCGGATCCGCCTGCAGGGCGACGAGCATATCGCGCCCCTTCTTCGCCTCGTCGAAGGCCTTGACGAGCGGCTCGACGAGAAGGAGCATCTGCGAGGATGCCGCGAGCAGTTTGTTGTGGTTCTCGTCCATCGCGTTACTTCGTGTAGTAGGCTTTCTTGTTCGCGTTGTTGATGACGGTTATCAGCTTGTCGCCTTCCGCCTCCAGGGTGCCGGTGACGTAGACGTTCACCTCCCGGGTCTCATAGCCGCCGACACTGCCTCCGCTGGAATAGTTGCCGGAGTAGCCTCCGCCCCCCGCGCTGTAGTCACCGGAGGCCACGGCGGAGAGGGAGGACTTGACGGCGGAACCGAGGGCCACCAGGGCGGCGCCCGCCGCGATGGCGAGCTGCCACTGGCCCGACTTGAGCGCCATCTGGATGCCCATGTCTGCGACGCCCACGGAGATGGCGATCTTGCCGACGGCGATAGCCATGTCGCCGAAGGCCGCCAGGGCGGCGTCCTTGAAGTCGCCCCAGGCGTCGCCGCCTCCCACCAGGGTGCCCACCAGCCCGCCGAGGATCTCCGACGTCCGGACCGTGGCGCTCTCGACGAGGGACACCACCTCCTTGGTTATGTCGTGCACCTGCCCCACGTCGGCCTTGATGCCCACGCCTATGGTGAAGTCGCCCAGCTGTGCGGTGAAGGCCTCCTTGAAGAGCTCCACGTCCTCCTTGCGTGGCAGGATGGAGAGGGAGGGAGCGGTCACGCCGGGGACGCTGGCGCCGGTCGCGTCACCTATCCCGGAGAGGGCCTCCGCCATGCCTGCCCAGCGCGAGCGCGTCGCCGCGATGCTCTCCTGGAGTTTCTTCTGCTGCTCGAGCAGTTTGTTCATCCGGGCGATCTCCGCGTCCGTGGCCTTGCCGATGGAATTCTTCACCCGGAGCAGGGCGGTCTCTTCCTGCGTGATGGCGCGCTCCACCTCATACTTGCGGGCTTCCTGGGCGAGCGTCGCGTCGGCGGCTTCTACGCCGTCGGTGGCGAGGCCCGAGCGCTCCCGGTAAAGGTCCGCGAGCCTGGTTTCCAGGTCCACGGTCATGGCCCGCTTCTGGGACAGCATGAGCTCGATCTTATAGATGGCGTCCTCGCGCTCCGCGATGGAGGCCGTGGCGTCCTTCGCGACCTGCATCTTCGCCGCGATATCGTCGTTCAGTTTCGCCAGGTCCACGGCCTGCTCCTTGCGCCTGCGCTCCAGCTCATAAATCCGGTTGGTGAGTTCCTCCGCCTTCCGCGCGTTCTCTTCCGCGACCGGATATTTCCCCGCCTGGGACTGGGCCGTCCCCATGGGATTGATGAAAGCTCCACTGGTGAAGTAGTCGGAGATGATCGCCTTAAATTCTCCGCCAAACTTCGCCAGGGAGCTAAAGATATTCGCCATCGTCTTCCCGGTCTCGCCGCTCATATCGCGCAGGACCTGCCGGTAGGTGTCCACATAGGCCGCCGTCGCCATCTCTATGTTCGCCCCCTCCACGGTCTGCTTGAAGGCGTTGGCCTCCTTCTGGAGTTCCCGGAAACCGGCTATCGCCGCGGAGAGCCCGATCCCGGCGAGGGCCGTCTCGATGGGGCCGATGGACTTCAGGATATTGCCGAAGGCCTTGACACCGGCGTTTCCGCACTCCGAGAGCTTCGCCCCCAGGCCGGTGAGGGCGGAGGTGAATTGCCCCACCTTGCCGGTGTTCACGCCGAAGGCCTTGCCGACGCTGTCCATCGCGGAGGCCGTGGTCTTGTCCAGATCCCGCAGGCCCTGCTTGACGGACTGCGCCCCCTTATCGAAGTCCTTGGTGTCGGCGCCGATGATTATTTTCATGTTTGGATCTTTTGCCATAGTGTAGAGTTTTATTGCCGTAACAAAGATACGAATATATCTTCATATTTTCTGTGTGTTGCGGGATATAATCTAAAGCAACACTTTAAGATATGCGACCGGGCGCTTCATTTCGCAAAGCACGGAATAAGCGAAACGGAAACCACCGCTCCAGGCATTTCGCAAAGCCTCGAATTGGCGAAATGGAGACGGCCTCCACGTCTGGATGGAAACCACCTCCGTGGCATTTCGGTAAACTTGGAATTGGCGAAATGACGAGGCCTCTGCAGTCACCGGTGGCGCCGGTTGAGGGCCTTCCGGAAGGCGTCGTAAGAGGGATACCGGTTGCAGTTATATTCCGCCTGGAATTCCTCTTCCATACGCTCGTAGCACTCCAGGCGCGTGAGCCGTTCACCGGCGCGGGACGCAGCCCGCAGACGCTCCCAGAAGACCGCCTCGAAGCCGTCCGCCGACACCATCCGCTTCAGGTCGTCCATCCGGCGCCGGGCTCTAATCCTCGCGCTCGTCCCACGCTTCCGACGCGCTCTTCGGAGGGACTTCCTCGCTCTTCAGACGCTTGCGCCCCGTCGGGGTCAGCCCGAGCAGCACGGCGTTCTGCGCGATGGCGGACTGCGCCTTCCGAAAGATGCCGTAGGACGGATTTTCCTTCAGACGCTTGCCGTGGTACCGGTCTTCTTCCTCCAGGACGAGGCCGCGCTTCTCCAGGTCCTTGCAGGCGAGCCTGGCGAGGACCACGCTCTGGGCATAGGACGCGATCACCGGCAGGTCGGTGAGCCGGAGCATCTGGCGCTGGTCCAGGTCGGTGACGACGTTACGGAAGATCCGCCGCTGCTTATCGGTCAGTGAGCGGTAGTCTCCGCTGTTGTAGATCTTTGTTCTCTCTTCGTTTGTCATAGCAGGATTTTTTTTGGGATGGCAAAAATGGTTTTTGTGAAAATGTGACTGGGGGCGTGGTCTTGGACGATATGCCGGTTAGAGATTTTCACCCCCTCCCCCCTGGGGTATCTGGTCCCTCCCCGTCCTCCGCCCCTCCGGGAGGACCGTCTTCTGGCCGGTACAGTCGCTCCAGGAATTTGTCGAGCTCCGACTTCGGCGGGGCCTCTTCGGTCTTCAGGCGCTTGCGTCCGGTGGGGGTGAGCCCGAGCTTGATGGCCGTCGCCTCATAGGCCGCCTGCGCCTTGTTCATTATGTCCACCGCCGGATTTGTCTTGTACTTTGTAAAGCCCCGGTCCTTGAATTCGATGACGGTCCCGAGGCGTTGGACGTCTCGCGCTGCGGTCCTGGCGAGGACGACGTTCCGCGCGTAGGCGGCGATCACCGGGACGTCGGAAGGGTTGAAGATCCCGCGCTCCGTGAGCGTGTCCACCATGTTCCGGAACACCGTCCGCTCCGGATCCGTCAGCGCCTTGTAGTCCGCCGAGTTGTACGTCTTGTTTCTCTCTTTTGTCTTCATAGTCCATCATGGGGTTTTGACCCCCAAAACCGAGATATGTCTTTTCCGAAACTGGGGGATGTGGTCTTGAGCGATGCCCGGCGAGCCTTTTTGACGGCCCCCTGGGGTACTGTGCCATACCCCGGCACAAGGTAGGGGTTTTCGGTGCATTTTGTTACTCGTTTGTTACTCGGGCCGTTTTTCCGGCTCCGGAGGAAGCGCGGAGAGGGCCGCAGACGGACGCTCTCCCGGACGGTGGAGGAAGACTTCACCGGAAGGTCAAGCCTCGTCCTGGCGGGAGTTCTGCCGCGCTGGCGGAGGCCCTGGCGCCCGATGCCGGAGACCTGCCGCGGGGTGAGGCGCGGGACCTCCACCAGGACGACGCGCAGCTGGGGATGAAGGAGGTGAAGAGCGAGCGCCCGAGGGTCCTTCTTGGAGGTGTAAACAATCCCTCGCGCGCACGCGCGGACACATTTCCGCGTGTTCACGTCCTCTGGTGTCGCCCTATATCCTTGTATATCCATATATCAAAGTTTTGGCTATAATTGTGTTTACATTGTTTACAAGTGTCCGTATTACTCTGATAGTCAATAATTTACGATGCAACAAAACGCGTAAACAAATGTGCAACAATCACGGCCTCTGTTTACGGCCTCCGCTCCGCTGGTGTAAACACAAACCGGCGCGCGGCGTTCTGTTGCACCGTCTGTTTACAAATTGTGTTTACACCTCCCACAGCTCCGCGCCCCCGTCTCCGTCCCCGTCTCCTTCCCCGTCCTTCCTGGGGTTGCCGCCCTCCGGATGGTGCACCAGATAGATCCGCTGGGTGCCGTAGCCGGAGATGCGCCGCGTGGTCTTCGTGTCCTCCACCCAGGGGATGCGCCGGAGCAGCTGGTTGATATCCCGCGTCTTCCATTTCGTCCGCTCGTCCAGCTTCTCGCCGAAGCACTCGCAGAGGACCTCCACCGCCGACACCGTCTGCCGCTGGATGGTCTCTTCGGGTTCGTAGCCATCATTCCCGAAGCGGAACCAGCCACGGCGGGCCTCCAGCGTGAGCTCGTTCCAGTTCGCGGGCATTCGCTTCAGCAGGAAGTCCTCGATCACTCCCTGCCGGTCGTCACCGGCTGCCTCGTTGTGGTCGTCCTGCCCGCGGCGGGCCTCCACCTCCAGGGACTTGTCCAGGTAGAGCTCTTCCCCCGCCTTCCAGCGGGCCACGGCCTCCGCCCAGATCTGGTCCACCTCTCCGGGCAGGTCCCTGAAGACGTCCTTCACCGGCGGGACCTTCCCGCAGTCGATCACCCAGAAGCGGCGGTTTCCGGTGCTGCCCTTCAGGAAGGTGCCCTCGTTGGTCGTAGCGAAGAAGACGCACTGCCGGAAGACGGTCGTCTGGTGCCGGTCGTAGGGTCTCCTATATTTGTCGTCCTGCTTCGAGATAAAGGCCTTGTAGGCCTCGGACGTCGCCTTCTTGTAGTTCAGCAGCTCGCCCATTTCGATGAGCCACCGGCCCCTGATAAGGTCCATCGCCTCCTTCCCCTCGATGCTCGTCAGGCTGTCCGAAAACCAGCGGTTTCTCTTCGCCATCACCCGGATGAGGGAGGACTTCCCGATGCCCTCGGGGCCGATGAGCGTCAGGACGTAGTCGTACTTGCACCCGGGCCTCATTACGCGGGCGACGGCGGCGGTGAAGTGTTTCCGCGTCATGGCCCTGGCGACGGGCGTGTCCTTCGCGCCCAGGTAGTCCACCAGCAGGGTGTCGAGGCGCGGCTTCCCGTCCCACTTCACCCCGTCGAGGTAGTCCTTCAGCGGATGGAAGCCGTAGTCGAAGGCGGCCACCGCCTCCAGCGCCGCCTGGAGGTCGGCCTTCTTGCTTCCCCTGATCTTGTAGCGCTCTTCCATATACACCAGCAGGTTGGTGTCGTCGGTGTCCTCCCACTCGAAGCTGTCCCCCTTGTCGGGGATGATCCGCTTCCTCCAGGGGGTGTCCTCGATGAGCTCGACGCGTCCGGACATTTCGTTATAGCGGACGGTCTTCTTCACCAGAGGGTCCACCTTCAGCAGCGCCATATACACCGACAGCTCGCCCTTGTTTCCCCGCTTCTCCGCGAAGATGAGCGCCTGCTTCATAAGGTCCCGGTCGTCCTCCAGCAGTCCGGCGAAGTCCTCCGCCGCCTCCCGGAGACGCGTGTCCGCCATTTCGGAGAGCACGCGGCTGTCCTCCTTCGCCCTCTTCTCCATCGCCTTGAAGCTGGGGAAGGTTGCCACCGGCGCGTCCGGGTCGGCCTTCTTGTCCAGCTTGCCGTAGAGGTGGAGGCGCACCAGGTCGAAGGCGTTGCAGAGACGCCCGCAGCAGGGGTCGGTGCCGTGGTGGGAGTAGGCCCATTTGTCGCCATAGACGACGAGCCCGCCGGTGGTGGTGCCCTGGGCGTAGGTCCAGCGGTCCGGGTGAGCAGTGGGGACGTACACCTCCGGAAGGAAGGCCTCGATCGCCGCGGTGATGCCGTAGCTCCGGCAGAAGGCGCCGATCACCCCCGGCTTCTCGGTAGGGTCTTCCTGCTTGGGGCCGTGCTTCACCGGCAGGACCGGCTGCTCGAAGCCGTCCCCCTCCGGCCACTGCGTCGCGTCCGTCCAGTCGGAATAAGACGCGAGGGCCTCGTCCGCGTCGAGCGGAGCGCCTTCCCCCGTCAGGTGGATAAACTCCCCGTCCTTCGATGCGGAAGGCCAGTACATAAGACGCGAGGGCTCGAAGGTGGAGCGGTCGAAGAGCTCCAGCCCGATATCGTCGGCCACCTTCCGGGCGATGGGTTCGTATTCGTCCGGAGAGACCTCCCTGGAGAGCGGGATCACCAGGCGGAAGCGCGGGGCCTCCGGCGTGTGGCTGTGCGTGGAATAGATGCACCAGGCCGTCCCCGCGAGCCGTTCCTTCACCAGCTCGGGCGTGTCCTTCCTGCCGAAGTCGATATCCAGCGTGATGAGGGAGCGGCCCGTCACGGAGTCCGCCTTCCGGCGCCCCTGCGAGAGCACGCCTCCCACGAAGCCGCCGACGTCCTTCACGTCAGCCCGCTGGGGCTTCGTCATGGCCTTGTACTGGGCGACGGTCTCGCTGGTGCGCCTGCACTCCCCGAGCATCGAGGCGAAGGTGGGCCAGTCCCACTCCCTCCGCCTCCAGGTGGTGTCCCTCCGGGATCCACCTACATATACGGCGTACCGCTCCATGGCTACCGGGGATTAGCGGCGCAATACATGGCGGCGGCGGAGTCGGTCTCTGCTGCCGTGGGGACGGACTGCATCCTGGCCTGCTTCCAGTTCTCCAGCGCCGTGCGCTCGAAGAGGATGAGGCGCCCGCCGTACTTGATGAAGGGAATCTGCTTGGTGCTCGTCAGGTGGTAGAGGTAGCTCTTCTTGAAGCCCAGGAAGGCAGCGGCTTCCGTCGCGTTGAGGTGGTTCTGCCCCGTTTTCATGTCGTTTGCCATAGTTATGCTGTCAATTTTTGTGCAAATATAACAACATAACTAATTGTAAGTCAAATACTTATACACACATAAAACTGTGCCTTCAGTTCTTTATGTGTGTCGGCCTCCACGCGCCCGGAGGCTATCCTTCATTGTGTCAGGCGGTTATGCTTCCCGAGGCCGGAGACGAGGGCGCACGCCTCCACCGGCCACCTCCACGCCGCACACCTCCACGCCTGGATGAAGACGGCCTCCACACCTGGATGGAAGCCACCACCACGTCCGGATGGAAGCGACCTCCACAGCGGACAAAAAAGCCCGTAGACGCAGCGGTCCCGGCGCATGGGCCTGGTGGCCGTCCGCGTCGGGATCGTCGCTCTGGTGGCAGGCTGCGCCCCCTGCCGGGGCCTCCACGGTCAGAGCTCGGGAGCCGGTCCCGTGGTGTTCGCCCAAAGGACGAGGCGCTGGTGGATCTGCTTCTCGATGAGGTCGCGGACGGCGTCGAAGGCTTCGGTCTCTTCGGGGGTCAGTTCCCGCACGGGCCAGTCGGCGTCGCTCGGATTGCGGAAGGCGGTCACGGCGCTGTAGTAGTAATCCACGGCGGCCTCGAGGCTGCGGAGAGCGGCCAGCAGGTTGGCCGTGATGGGGCTAATCACGGGGGCGTCGGAGGTGATGACGGGGGCCGTGGTGGAGGTGATGGGGGTGGTGGTAGGTGTTTCCATGATGCTGTATTTTATTGGGTTTGTTTGTTGTCTGGATGAAGTCCGCGCCGGGAGACCGGCGGAGGCTCCGGAGGTGTGGCGGCGGTCCTCGCCTCCACTATTTCGCGGAGGTCGCTCCGGTGCCCTGGAGGCCGTCGAAAATCCGGTCGATGGCTGCCGCCCCGCGGACGGTCTTCTGCTTTCCCTCGTTGAGCAGGGAGAGCAGGCGCCGCACGCTCCGGCGCTGGGGCTCCGGGATGGAGAAGGCGTTGAGCACTGGGACGGCGTAGTTCCGGAGGGCGTTCTTCTCCGGGAGCTGCTTCCAGTAGCGCCAGATGAAATAACCGAGCAGGGCGGGCCCGCCGGTCCACGTCAGGGGCTCCAGCGGAGGCTGCAGGAAGTCCGCGCCGTCCCGGAAGGGTTCCAGGTCGAAATGCTTCCGGAAGGTCTCCAGAGGGCCGGAAATGAGGCCAGCGGAGGCCAGTCCGGAATAGATGGCGGAGACGGTCCCGCCGGGGAGGCGTCCGCGGTCGTCGAAGGACGTGCGCGCCGGTCGCTTCACCTCGTCCAGGGCCTTCTTCATGCCGTCGGTGAGCTCCAGTCTCTTCAGGCGGGAGACCTCGCCACCGGAGGGCCGGGTGCCCACCTGGCGGTAGATCCGGCAGGCGTAGATGAAGAAGATCCGGAGGGTCTTCCTCTGCGCGATCACCTTCGCGCGGTCTTCCTGCTGCCGTATTTCCCACTCCGCCGCCTGCTCTGGCGTCGGTTGTGCGTCGAAGGCCTCCCACGGGGAGAGGCGCGTGTCCAGATAGGCGAGATCCTCCCGCAGCGCCGCTCTCGCCTGGGCGAGGTCGCGGAGGTCCAGGACGGCCTCGCGGACGGCCCTCCCGGGCTCGTCGAGGTAGAAGATATCGGCTTCCTGGATATAGTCGTCTACGCGGCGGAAGATTTCCTCGAGGTGCTTTTCAGGTGCCAGCTTCCACTCCACCGGCAGGTCCTCATATTCTTTGAGCAGTCCCATGGCGCGGAAGGTTAGAGGGTGAAGAGGCCGCTGGTGAGGTTCACGGCGTCCTGCTTCTTCTTGTCGATGATGGCGGCGTACACCTGCGTCACCTTGATATCGCTGTGCCCGAGCAGCTTGCTGGTGGTGTAGAGGTCCGCCCCGAGCGTGAGCATGAGCGTGGCGAAGGTATGGCGCGCGCAGTGGAAGGTGACGTCCTTCGTGATGCCCGCACGCTGCGCCCACTTCTTCACGTCCTTGTTGGTGGTCTGGAAGCTGGGAAGGGTAAACACCAGGTCCTCCGGCCCCTTGTCGCCCCTCTCGGGGAGGAATTTCCGCGCCTCGTCGCTCAAAGGGAGGTAGAGCAGGCGCTGCGTCTTCTGCATCCTCGTTTCCACCTGCCAGGTCTCGCCGGAGGTGTTGATCCGGCCCCACGTCAGGGCCTTGATATCGCTCCACCGGAGGCCGCACATACATGAGAAGAGGAAGGCGTCCCGCACCTGCGCGTTGGGGCAGGGCGTGAGGGACAGCGTCCGGATCTCGTCGGCGGTGAGGTAGGCCCTCTCCGCCTGCTCCAGTCGGGCGCGCTGCTCGGTCTCCAGAAGGTTCGCGGGGTTGCTCCGGATGAGGCCCTTCTTCACCGCCTCGTTGAGGGCGGCGACGAGCTTCGAGAAATAGAGGTTGCAGGTGTTCGCGGAGAGCTTGCCGCCGTCCTTGATGGGCTCCAGCTCGCCGTCCTTGTTCGTCCGCATCCTGGAGGATCCCTTCAGGAATTGCACGAAGCCGACGCAGAAGGCCTTGTCCACCGCGGCCAGCGTGATGGGCCTCCCCTTGTAGCGGGCATCGATATAGCGCCCCAGGTGGAGGCGTGCCGTCCGGATGGAGTCGGCGTTGTTCGCGGTGGTCCTCCCCGCCTCCCTCGCGGCCTTCAGGGCGCCGTCCTGGCGCTGCTTCATCCAGTCGAGCAGCAGGATCCTCTCCGCCTTCCGGTCGCTCAAACCGGCCTCCCTGCTCACAATCTCGCGGACGCGCTGCGCCTTGATGGCGTTGGCGGAGTCGAGCGCGAGGGCGTTGGCCGTCTTGTCGGCCTCGGTCCTCTCGGGGATGAGATAGAGTTTCAGGAATTCATAGGAGCGCACCCCGTCCCGGTAGATATCCAGGTAGATGCTCTTGCTCCCGTTCTTCAGGTCCTTGAAGCGGACCGATACGGGCTCTTTCGCCTTCAGTTGTTTCTTCGGTCGTCCCATTTTTGTCGTATGTTGCTGGGGCAAAGATAGGCATTATTTCCCAGAAAAGTAACAACCGAGTAACAAAAAATACTGAAAGTAACAAAATTTGTATCAATCAAAGTAAACAAAACGCAGTAAAAAATAATCGTAAATAGCAGATTATCAGTATATTTATGTTTACTTACTTTGATATACTTTTACTTATGCGAGGTTTTAGGTTAGAATTGCGACCGCCGCTTGCAGTGATGCACGCGGCGGTATTCTTTTATGCCCCTGAGGCCCTCCAGAGGCGTTTTTTATTCAAAAAGGGAGATCGCTGTTATTCGGGATTTTCTACACTTTTGTGCAGTTTTAATGTCAAAGTATCTCGAATTTTTCTCGAAAAACTACAACTCGGTATCCTTCATCTGCCGTAGGATTAACGACGGCTGGAGGGTCTGGGGGTGGAAGCTCAGCGGGAGATCATCCGGAACTATCTGCGGGAGGAGGAACCTCTTGCAGAATTCGTCGAGACTGAATCTGGCCGGCACAACAACCGGCCGATTCTCAAAGAAGCCCTTACCTTGTGCAGGAAGACCGGTGCGACGCTCATCGTAGCGAAGCTCGACCGCCTGTCCAGGAACGTGGCTTTCACCTCTCAGTTATTGGAATCGGACGTAGAAATCCGCTTCTGTGATTTCCCCGAAGCCAACAAGCTCGTGCTGCACATCATCTCTTCTATCGCCGAATATGAGGCACAGCTCATTTCTACCAGAACCAAGCAATCCCTCGAAGCCAAGAAAGCGCGAGGGGCAAAGCTTGGGAAACCTGAAAACCTGACCGACAACCTAGACGATGCCGTGGCGCACAGCAGGGCAACGAACCAGCGCAAGGCCAGGGAGAATCCAAATAACAAGCGCGCGGCGGCCATACTTCGCGCCGTCATCAATCAAAATCTCACACTAACTCAGATGGCAGATATGCTCAACGCAGAAGGGTTCGTTACCAGCCGCGGAAGCAAATTCACTCCCTGGGCCGTCAGCGTGCTTATCAAACGTTATAACCTCAAGTAATAGACCTTGAAGAAACTGGATTTGGTCTCTCTTCTTGAAATCAGTTTTACGGCCCAATTTCCGGCGATCATTCAGTAGTTTCCGACTCTTTCCGGTGGTGATCTATTCGGTGATTTCTACATCCATAGCGTACCAGAACAGTCCTTGTCCCTTATTGCTTGGTTCACTCTTCAGGTAGAACTTTATCTGATCGCCTTCAATACATCCAAATGGCATCCGCCGAATGATAAAGTCCTTATGCGGAAGTTCCGGTGTGACGGCAAAATACCGATTCCCTTTCGCTATGACCTCGCCTTCGTATTGCTTACCCTCTTCGGGCTGAGACTGCTTTATCTTCTCTTCCCTTTTTCTCTTCTTATCTTCAGTCTCAAGTTCACCATTTGCCAATCCCCACGCATAATGGTAAATTGAAGCGAACTTATAGAACTTGCCAATGCTAGTGATTTTCTCTGACATAATACCATTCGCGAAAATAAGGGAAATCAAGTCGTCAGAGGTCCTCACAACCGGACTATCAGGGATTTTGCTAAACACCAGATTAATAAGATCATTAAACTGAATCTCAGTTAATGATTTATACCGGAACTGTTCACCCGAAGCAGACATAAGAACATCCTTGAACTTAAGCAGATCACGGCTAAACTCATCTTTGGCCAAGTCGTTAAAATACATATCGGTCGAATCGATTCGCACTTCTCTTGACGCATAGATTTCTGGACTGATAATCTCTTTTACATACCGTTCCGTACGTCCTAACGCCCTATCGACTGCATTATGATCAAAAGTATTGATGAACGGGCGGAGGCTTATGGCACTATTATCAGCATTGGCGAGCTCCTTACCAAAGTATTCCCAAGGTGAACCCAAATAGGAATCACGGACCTTCACGGCGCGACCAAAAAAGACTTGAATAACCGGAGCCATTTCTTCCCTCATCAAGGAACGGAATTGATTACCAGGAGCCTTCTTAAAGGCCGCTTTCGTATTCTTTATATAATCATGAGAAATACCCACCTTCTCCGCAATCGCCCAATAGGCTTTGCTTGCTTTCTCGTCAGAAAAAATCAACTTAAAGAAGTAGCCAAAGACTTCTCCAATTGACCATTCAATGTTAATTATATTTGCGGCCAGTCTTGCGGTATTCGTTCCCTCAATTTGTCTGAAGAGGTCTGTTCTAATGAATATTTTGGGACAGATATTGGAGAAGGACTCACAGTTGTCACGCCAAAAACTAATCAAAGGAGATACAGCCTTATTCCATCTTAGA
>JAEEGJ010016942.1_pt1 | contig 16600 bp, 24 predicted proteins | sample 8958761 | NCBI WGS metagenome assembly JAEEGJ01 (sample SAMN16246546, study PRJNA631951) | gut metagenome | biome: gut microbiome; feature: rumen; material: RS-attached | host: Bos | place: Iran: Karaj | collected 2018-10
ATAAGTCTCTGGTTGAAGCAATCCCTGAAGTGCTTGAATTTGTTTATGATAACGTGCACGAACCATATGTTGTACTTGGTCCCAACACACCGGCTTTGGAGTCAGATCAAAACGTGTGTGATACTAACCCGTTTGGTGATAACCGGTTTGGAGGATAAAAAATTTATGAAGAAGATTAAAGTCCTCGGCACAAACGCCGTCATAATAGGATCACAGCTTAACAAGCTGCGCGAACTGGGAGTGCCGGAGCGCGAGAGACAGTTTCGCGTGATCTGTGGATGTACAGGCCTTGCAGATGCAAACAGGCAATGCGAAGCGGCAGGACTCGATAACAAAACATTTCAGAGAGATTTTTCTGCTGAGACCGGAAACCCGGAGGAACTTGAGGTTGCCGGAAACGGAGGATTATTTATATCTCTGCCTGACGGAAGATTTGTTTCCGCAAACGAGCTTTAGGGAGAAGGTGCCATGCTGATACTGCCAATTAAAAAAGAATGGTTCGATATGATCCTGTCGGGTGAGAAAAAAGAAGAATACAGAGAAATAAAGCCCTATTATGAGAGACGTTTCTCAAATTACTTTGTGGAAGAAAATAAACTCCTTGCAGGGGGTAAGAAAAGAAGTCTTAACGAATGGCTGCTTGCCGGAGTGAAATTTGAAAAGCCTGTCATGTTCAGAAACGGATATTCTTCAAAATCTCCATCCTTTGTAGCTGATTGTGAGCTACATATAGGAACCGGTAAGCCTGAATGGGGAGCTGAAACAGGAAAAAGATATTATGTGCTACATATTAAGCATATCTACCCTACTTCACGGGAATAATAAGGAGATTGTAGTATGAGTGCGCTTAATAAAACATCATTTTGGGCTGTTCGGATAATTGATCCGCCCGCCAAATATGTATACGTATGCAGGGCGTGCCAGGGCACAAATGATAAGTGCTCTTTAATCTGTCCAAATTGCCAGATGCCAATGGCAAATGGCAGAGTAATTAAGACAGTCAAAAATAATTAAATAAGGAACAAAGAAAATGAAAATATTGAATAAGGGAAAGGAATAAACGAATCCTCGGGTAAACCCGGGGTTGCTGCAAGAGCAAAGTAAACCAGAGAGTAGCATAAAGTGAGTTGAACCGTAGGTTGCCTGACGAGAAACAAAACATGCAGCTTAAGCTGTTCCGGTACCGCACAGCAACGGGCCGGCTAAGATGTGGGCATTAAAGTAAGCTTAACACCGCCTGGCTATATTTCACTATCCACGAACGAGCGATCGTTAGTGGTGTTTATGTCTAATAAAAATACACGTTCAGCAGCTGATAACGAATTTCTTACACTTGATCGTATGACAAAGATACGTTCGACGGTAGAAAAGTATGGAGAAGATAGCTTTTTCATCAGCTTTTCAGGAGGTAAGGACTCTACAGTGCTTAGTCATCTTGTAGATCTGGCTATCCCGGGAAATCATATACCAAGAGTATTTGCAGATACCGGGATAGAGCTTAATGCTATTAAGGAATTTGTTCTTGATATGCAGGCGAAAGATCCAAGAGTAGAGATCATAAAGCCTTCTGTAAACATTAAAGAAGCTCTTGAACGTGACGGATATCCGTTTAAATCCAAAGAACATTCTGACATTCTAAGTATTTATCAAAGAAACGGGATGACTAGGGCATCAGCAAGATATCTGTGGCCGGATGAAAATCGTAAGTCCTTCGGTTGTCCGAGGATCTTGCAGTATCAGTTCAGTCCGGATTTTAAACTGAAATGTTCACAAAAGTGCTGCTATAACATAAAAAAGAAACCTATCAATGATTATGCAGACCGAACCGGTAGACATAATATGATGATAGGCATTCTTGGAGATGAAAAGGGTGGAAGAAGCAATGCAAAATGCATGGTAATGAAGGGTAAAAACCTTCATTTTCAGCCCCTTACAGCAGTGGATAGTCAGTGGGAAGAATATTTTATCGAAAAAGAGCAGATAAAACTCTGCAAGGTATATTATGAACCTTACAATTTCGACAGGACTGGCTGTAAAGGTTGTCCTTATAATATTAAGCTTCAACAGACGCTTGATATTCTTGAAAAATATTTCCCCGCAGAACGAAAACAATGTGAACTTATCTGGGGTCCCGTATATAAAGAATATCGAAGGATCGGATACAGATTAAGGAGTAACTAATAAATGATGATTATTAGTGGCCGCAAGGACGGCAGAAAGGAATAACACGAACCCTGGTAAACCAGGTTGTGCGCCGGAGATAACGATGGGCGTATATAAAATAAATCATTGTGGCTAAAACCTTCTGCCTGGAAACGGTCAGAAGTATGTATAGCAATCCAAAATATTATCCACTTACACAGGAATTGTGTAGTGGTGTGTTATGGAAAATAAAAAACTTCATATTGCGAGTGTATCATTTGGTAAGGATTCGGTAGCAATGTTTCTGATGCTTTTAGAAAAGAAAGCTCAGGGAAGTCATGTATATCCTCTTGATGAGGTGGTATTTTATGATACCGGCATGGAATTCAATGCTATATATCATGTCCGTGACCAGATAAAAGAGCTTTTGGATTATTACGAGATACCTTTTACGGTTCTTAAACCTGAAAGACCTTTTATGTATGATATGCTTGAAAAACCCGTTCATTCAGCGCAAAAAGGCGATCACTTTGGCTACGGCTGGTGTGGAGGTCTTTGCCGCTGGGGCACAAGAGATAAGCTCACAGCTCTCGACAGATATGCTAAACAGAAAGATGCGATAGTGTATATTGGTATTGCTGCCGATGAACCAAAGCGTCTTACACGTATGGAAGAGTATAAAAGAGCTCCTCTTGCCGAATGGGGTATTACAGAAGAACAGGCACTTAAATACTGCTGGGATAAAGGGATCCACTGGACAGAAAGTGATGATATCCCGGATCTCTATACATTACTGGATAGAGTGTCTTGCTGGTGCTGCTGTAATAAGAATCAGAAAGAGCTTTTCAATATTTGGAAATACATGCCGGAATATTGGAATAGACTTATTGAACTGCAGAATAAAATGGAACGTCCCATGAAAAGATTCCGCATAGATCCTGTTTATGGGAATCTGGGAGATATACGAAATCTTGGAAGATATTGGGACAATACACAAAAAGAGAAACATATATCTTAAATGGCATTCACCATCTAAAAGCAGGCCTTTTGGTCTGCTTTTATTTTGTTTGCAAATCAGCATTATTATTAAAACTAATATCATGACTGATAAAAGGAGAACAAAATATGCGTAAGACTTTAAACTGGAAACATGTAACAAAGAAGAGACATCCTTATGAGTTGAGTGATAATAGGGTACTTGTCGGTGATCCTATAGAAGGAGAAATCCTGCCCAGAAAAGTGGCTAAAAAGTATGATAAGCATAACACTCCATTTATGCAGGACGATTTTGATATGGATCTGATGGCGGAAGGGAGGGCGTAACATGACTTTGGGTGAACTTAGGCGGATGATCGGCGAGGCCAACTATGATAAGGTCCCGCAGTACAACAAAATCTATATTAATGTAGATTACCATGAGATGAGCGTGGGACTTCGCAAATCATTTACCGGTGGCATGAGAGCTGTGTCAAATGATTGGAGAAGTCAGCACAACACATTCTTAACATTTGCTGAACTGCTCAAGGGAGAGAATATCAATACTTTGTCTGATGGCAAGTATGATGTCCCTATTGCTAAAGGCGTAGCAATGCCGCTTGACGAAGATTTAAGTGCCTGGGAGATATTCTTATCTGACCGGCTTAAATCACAGCTGATAAAGGATAAACTTATTAAAGCGGACGCCTTTGTGGAAGAAGATAGGGGTAAAATAAGGAGAATGCAATGTTAAAAATTGGTTATGCAGACTTCGATTTTGAAGGGTTCTGTTCATGGAAAGACAATTTCATACCGGAAAAAAATAAGATGGCTAATCCCTCATGGGTTGGCGATCATTGGCAAAATTATTTCTATGAGCGTCAGGAGCTGTTTAAGGACTGCCTTAATATCATGAATAGTCATGACTTTAAAAGGTCTTCGATAGATGATTTAAAGGCTCTTTTGACACACCTTGAAGAAATTGGAGAAAAGCTCTGGTTGTTCTATTATGATGATACAGCCTGCATCATTGGATATGAAAACAGGCAGTTTCTTATGAACTCTGCATTTGTAAAGCCTGAGTATCTTAGGGATTATTCTGAGCTTACAGGCAGTGAGATGAAGTTTTTGACAGGGCAGATATCCGGTGCAGGTCTGCTTCCATCAGTTATCGAGGAAAGCAGCGTAAAAACTCTTACTGATAAAAAGTCTGAGGCCGAACAGGCCCTTAAAGATGCAAGAAACGAGATAAGGGCAAAGGAAGATGAAATCAGACAGGAAATGCATAAGAAGATCGAAAAAATGAAGGCTCTTATGCAGGGAAAGCTTGATGAATTAAACGAAAAGGTCGAGCAGTATCAGAAAGAAATCTTCATTCTGGAGTCCCAGATCTACTCAATCAGATGCTACACAGGAGAAGTAATCAAATTCCACAAGATAAGAGAAGGAAAACCTGCTCCAAAAGAAGAGGCACTAATCCTTTATCAGAAGATCCGTTTCCTTGATGAAGAACTTGGTAAACACATTTCTATCTTTGATTTTAACGGAGAGGATGATACAAGGCTTATATCTTTTCTTAAAGTAAGGGATGATATTGCAGGGCTTCTTGCTCCCGGCAAAAAGAGTCTTACTATCCTACGTACATCCCGCACAGGTAAGTTTGTCGGGGCAAACGAAAAAGTAGACAATATGCTTGCCGAGTATGAGCTGTACCATGGAAAACAGCTCGCACTGCTCCTTCGTGATGGTGAAAACCTCTATATCGCGTGGTGCGATGCAGACAATATCGTTATCAACGAGGAAAATGCCTTTTACTCTACCGCAAAGCAGACAGAGGAAAGAGCGGAAGATGCTGACTCAACCATCAATAACGCAGAAACAGGCATCCACGAGGCGCTTTCAAGGTATTATCTCCTTGCAATCTTACAGGGCATGATCGACACAAAGAACATCCTCGATTTTCCCGAGCCTGTAAATGTACTTGATCCGGCGCAGAAGTATGTGATTTTCTCACTTGCCGAAGGCTGGATTGCAGAAAACAAGTACGGAACCTTTGCTGAAATGCTTGAAAAGAGCAGAAAGAACTCTGTAAAGAAGGGCGATGACATCATCACAATACTCAGGCTCAGTCCTAACAGAGAGGGAAAATATAAAAAGTACAGCAATGACAGAGGTATCGGCTATAGGAACCGCACGTCGGAGACTTCTCTGGCAGGAAAGACTGTTTATCCTGTAAATCTTATCCTGAATGATGCAATCGTGGAATACGCTTTTGAAGCCATTGAAGTAACAGAGTTCATAGGTGAAGAAGAAATTAATTGTACAAGAGATGGTGTTACTACCAGAGAAAAATGCCCTTGTATACAGTATTCTGTAACCAATAACGTATTGTTCACGGGCCAAGGTACTGCTGAGTTTGGTTTTGAAACTTATAAGGAAATGAAGGCCCAGCATAGAGACCTTGTACAAGCAACTATCAATCATGAAGATGCGTTGGGTAATGCTTACAATTCCATTCCTGATCTTTTTTATAAAGATGAGTATGGAACAGAGCATAGATACCATAAGCAAAATCATGACTACTGGAATAGCAAGCCGTTGCAGGTATCTGATAAACAGCTTTATTGCAAGCGTATCACAGGATGCCAGATCGTCAAAGAAGTACCTCATACATTTGTATCGGTTGAACAGAATGGATACGGAAGCTATTCAAATAACTTCAAAAACACGACATATCATGTAAACCTTGAAGTCTATGAAGGTGAATATTTCCCTCTTACATTTTTCTGTTCTTCGTGGATAAATGAAGTTGTCCAGAACGGAAGTATCGGAAATCTCAGATTTCCAGGAGCCTCACCGTCCTTTGCAGATATGCTTCCATACCTGCATAAAATGCTTGAATACCTCAAAAAGCGTGAAGAAGCAGAAAAGGATATGCTCATCGAGATAGGTGGAGAGGCTTTTATAGAAGCTCATAGTGATTGGGATGCCATTCTCTGTGAATGGAAGATAGCAAACAATGTACACACCATAAACCTTTCAAGAGCTAAAAAATTTGTAAAAGAAATGAGGTGACAAAAAATAGGAAAAGCGATTGAACCACTAGGGCATACTATAGAAGATTGGGACGTGATTAAAAAGGCCGTCCTGCAGAAGTGTGAGAAACGTGAAAAGCACGGGTACAAAAACCTGACCGACTCGGATATAATGGATATCATAGAGGATTGTGAAAGAAAAGGTGTCCGTATGACAAGGAAAGACCTTGAGTGTCTCGGGATGGATTAAAAAACGACTGTACAGTTTATTTTTGCGGTCAAACAAGTATAAGGAAAGGTATCCGAATTAGTGACTCTCAACCGAGATTCGATTCTTTTGAGGAACTATGGGTCTAAGAGCACATAGGTTAAGAAAAGAGAAAACAAATATGACCAATCAAGAAATATTTGAACAATACAATACAGAAAAATGGGTAATAGAACAAAACCTTTGCTTTATGCTACAAGAATACTGGGAGAAATACGGTAAAAAAGCCATTGAACAAGCAAAGAATGGCTATACAAGCAGTAATATACCTTGTAATCCAATCAGTTTTATAAAAACCTTCATGAAAGAAGAAACTCTTTGTGAAGTAAAATATGCTGAAAAATCCAAAATGGAAACTCTTGCAAACAATATAGTTGATGCTGACTTTACAGAACTATCTTAACTTAATACCATTGATAATGGTCAAAAGGAGAAATAAATATGCTTAACATACCTGATTGGAACAAAGACGATTATGATCGAGAGCGGGACAAATATCCTGATTATGACGATGACGAGGATATGACACTCGAAGATAGCATCCAGGATAGTATCTGGCGTGGATGTATTGAGGATAAATAATTATCGCGCATACCTTGTCCTAGAAAATTCCTATAAAGCAGTTGCTTCGGCAACTGCTTTTATTTTATTTTGCACGGCACATATTTAGATTGTTAACTTTATGTGAGCTGAGACATAGGAGAAAACATTTCAATGACAGCGGCCTTCAGCACCGCATTTTGCAAAGCCTCAAATAAGGCGTGAGAGGAGATCATATGATCGAGATTAATTACATGGTACTGGAAGATATTTTTGTAGACATGGCTAAATCCACTGAACTTTTAGAATTTCAGCAGGCACTTCAGTACTACATCAGGACTGACCGGAAATTACAGCGTGTTATGTATCCCACAGGATATGGACGTAAGTGGCAGGATGATGTTTTAGAAGACCCTGAACAGATCAGAGCCCAGCTTGGACACGATATCGACAAAGCATTCACAAAATTAGTGGTGCTGCGTAAAGTCTACAAAGAGAAAACCCATGCACGTCTTTTTGACGGCAGTATTGGCATGTCCCGTAAGGAATGTAGTCAGGAAGAGTGGGAGTCTTTTAGACCTGCAAAGGCCGATCTTTTGGATCAGATTGTATCATATCTGGTAGCTAACCAGGCAGTTAAAGCAAAGTAATACAATACCCGACAGAAATTTTCTGCCGGGTATTTTTTATCTTAAGTATTTTCATCTTCCATAGCAGCCATCAGACCTTCTACAAAAAGATCTCTGCGGCTTTCTTTTCGGGCAAGCCCATTTACTTCTCTTAAGTTATCTCTGTGTATTCTGTTCATGACATCTCTCTCGTGGCTGTTCATCGGCCTTTCTTCGAGTGGAATATTCATTGATTCAATTTCTTCTTCTGTAAATGCATCTGGATTATAAAACTGTCTTATCTGTGCCATCTATATTCTCCTTATAAAGGTGCTATATTTTGTTTTCTATCATTATTATATCATGGAATATCGTATCTGTATTTTCTGCGTAGGACGCGTTATTTTTTTTGTTTGATCCAAATATGCCCATATTTTTAATATCTGATTCATGTTTGTTAATGGACATAGGAGGTAGTGATATGAGTTTAAAAAAGAGCCTGATCGCATGTTTAAGCCTGATCATCTTTATAGCTTTGATCATCTCAAGTCCCACCGCAGTGTTCGCTAAGACTGTCAATAATGCAGATGTTGTACTTAGTTTATGTAATGCCGAGCGCAGAACTGCCGGGCTAGATGAGTTAAAAGCTATTAAAACCCTTAATGAAGCAGCCGCAATCCGCGTGCAGGAACTCCCGGTCTTGTTTTCGCACACACGTCCGGATAACTCTGAATGGTATACAGTAAATCCTGATACAATGGGAGAAAACTTATATAAATCCGGTAATGTTGGGGATGGCACCCCAAATGAGATCGTTCGGATGTGGATGAACAGTGAAAGTCACAGAGAGTTACTGCTTGACCCTGATTTTACATCAATAGGGATTGCTTATTACATTATGTCTGATGGCTCAGTGTATTGCGCTGCAGAATTTGCATAGGAGAGATAATGAAGACCAGAATATTTAAAATTATTGATCTGGACTGTGATTGCATCGTCGAAATCTCGCATAACCAAAAAGAAATCTTTTCTTGGATGGATGAATATATTGAAAATCTCCAATATGACTGGTTCGACGGTTCTGATGATACTTTTGAAATTCTGTATGAGGACGGGAGCTGTGACTATATCAATCAAGAATATAACGGACACAAGATCCGCAAGAAGAATATAGTCTCACTCATCTATAACAACGCATGTACCGCAATGGTCTATGGCGGATTCAGTATAAATGAATACGGTGTTGTTTCAGTATGTGATCACATTAATATTACGCCAAACAATATTTTAGAGGTTACAGGTACTAAGTAATATCATTAAGCACAGACTCTTTTGTCTGTGCTTTTCTTTATATTAAAAATATAAATATTAAAAATATTAAAAATACTTATTTTAACGCGTAAGCCTTTAAATTTTCGGTAGCTTGGCGGCGCTCATAACTATTTCGTAAAACCAGAATTTTGCGAATAACTAATTATCAAGCAGCTGCTTCTCTAAAAGGTTAAAATCATAAGTGTTCTGTTTAAAATTATTAAAAGAATTCCTGACCGGTTTAGTGTCGTTGTAATTCTTTCGGATTGCTTCTATTATCCAGCCTGTCGGATTTTCTATAGGCGATGTTGTCGAAAGCATTATGCGATGGGCGGTCTCAATTTTCTGAATATCATAGTCCGCAGCTTTGATGATGGCTAAAATATCCTCCATTGAAAACAGTTCCGTGCCAAGGAGCGTTTGCGCTCTGAATGCCACAGTATACTTTTCTGCTTCGCTGATGCTACTCTGTGCCGGTTTGTCGGCGGCAGCGGGCTGATCTTCTACCATTTTTTTGTTTTGGCGGATAAAAAACCGTATTGCGGTGGTCTTGCCCCCTCTTCCGCTTTTAAGCTGTTCATACTCAAAAGATATACTTGTTTTTTCTTTTAATTCCTTTTGTGCAACGTCAAGCGTAGCTGCTCTGAAATCCGAAAAACGTTTATATTTGACAGAGTCTTTTTGTCCCTGCGCCAGATTTTCAATCTGATTATAGTCGGGGCTGTTCTTTTTCACAGCTTTTAATATCTGATCACTCGCATTAGGGTCAATGATCCCAAGTTTTAATTTCAAGTCTGTCAGGTTGATGTCTGCAATATATGTCTCACTCGGCACGTATGTACCGTTTTTCTTGAACATCCATTCCTGCCTGTCGTACTCGGCTTTGAGCATCTCAAACATGCGGAATGAATAGATGCTTTTTAGCGGGATGGTCTCAGTCAGTGCAAAGACCGTATAATTTGATTTTAATTGCCAGATCTGATCCTTGACTTTTTTATTAAAGCTCATATTGAAGATTCCGTCTTCAAACTTACAATCTGTCACTACGTTGATTGCCTCTAATGATTTTGTAGTATCATCGGTATATACTACTCTCCAATCAAGTAGCGAAGCCCGTCCCTTTACTGGCTCAACAAGACTTTTGATTTCATCATAAAAGGATCCGTTAGTATTACCAAATATTTTGCGAAGATCGGATCCGCGTATCGTAGAAACTAATGTGCCGCTACTATCCTCTTCTGCTTGCTGTATCCCTATGGCAAAAAGCTTTTGAGCCATCAACGATGATTTACCCTTTGCATTGATCAGGCTGTTTGATTTGGAATACTGTTTACCGGATAAAAGACTTAAATCATACGTGTCCGGTGCATCTTTTCTTCGTCTCCCCATGCTTCCTCCATATTTTTACATTTACCCCACACTAAATCTTGTATATGTAGATTATAAAATACATGATATTGATATGTCAATCCAATTTTTGCTTTTCTTCTTCCGGTTGATACGTTATGTTGCCCATATTCTCCGATAAGTTGTTCCTATATACGCTTTTGTTTTGACTGTTTGGATAAAGCTAACGTATTTTTTGGAACACATCTTTTTAAGATGTTGTATAAAACGGAACCATTTATCTTAACTCAACACTTTTTACGGAATCTTGTCTTAAACATAACGCCTAAAACGGAATCTGCGTATAAAAGATGCCTCTATTTTTCCATTAAACACAACAAGTTATACTACTTATTCCGTTTATTTCCACATCTTTATCCGTTTTCTTAGTATTCCTCTTCCAAATAAGACTGTTTGTTTTCTCTTCCGCACATGCCATAAATCATGTTTTCTTCCTCCGTGTTGCTTGTTATGTTATTCCGGTTTTCACGCTTACTTATTCCATTTATTTTGTCATCTTTAACTAATAAACGTGATGTTTTCTGTGGTTTTGCTATTTTAATAAATAAACTAATGTGTTGTTTTATACATAAAAAAGAACAGAACAACATTGCTGCTCTGCCTTTTTGGTTCAATATGTTGACTAAAACGATTTGACCGTTTTGGTTTACCATATTCCATTTATATCGTCATGTTACCGGTTTTTCATATCCTGCTCGATCAGATAATTGATGTAGGCATTCATTCCTCCAAATCTGCCTCCAACTTTGCGTGCGTGCTCATAATTTTCCATTTTTAGGCGTGCGGATATAGGTTTATATATTCCTTCAAGTACTTTTGGTCTTCCCACACGGGATTTGTCAATCACCTGGATGAGTTCACTTTCTCTTTGGGGAACTTCGACTTGGAGATCTGCTTTGACTGAAGCGGTCGTTCCGTGCTCTTTCTTTTCATACTGTTCGACAAGCTCATCCACGATTGTAGTTCCGGGCTCTTCATTTACGCTTTTTGTATAATTCATCTGGTTTAATAGTTTAAGTCGGTCTCTTTTACTGGCCATATTTTATTTTCCTCCGATCTGACGCCAAAGTTTTTGTGCAACTGTTTTGTAATCATTTGCAACGTTACCGTTTGGATCATAATCCATGATCGGCTCCTTAAAGCTTTTGCTTTCTGTCGCTGCGATACCTTTGCGTATTGTGGCAACACATGGATGATCTTCAAATGCTGCTTCTTTTTCTTCTAAATGTTCTTTGACATTCTGGTGCATAATTGTAATTTCATATCTGTTTAATAAAAGCATTGCGATTTTTGCATTTGTTATAGGTCGTTTTCCTTGTCTGTATTTAATGATATCATTATACACTTCGTCTACGCCATCTATGGATCCATCATCAGCCTCTGCAGGGATCACTATATAATCTGAGGCAACATATGACATTGTCAGGAGCGTACTTCTCGCAGGTCCATTATCTATAAATATCAGGTCATATTGGCCTTTTATGATCTCGATGACATCTTCTAGTAAAAAGATATCATCGTGTTCCACGAATTCTTTATCTGCTTTAGATAATTCTTTTGACGAAGCTATCACATCAATGCGTCCACATGTTTGGATCGCGTCAGCAATGGCATTTTTTGCCTGCAATACTTCGTATATACTTGGCAAACCGGTATCTGCATCAACATACTTGGATAAATTACCCTGTTGATCCAGATCGATTACTAAAACCTTTCTTTTATTTCCGGCCAAAGCATTCGCCAGTTCAATTGTCGCGGTGGTTTTTCCAACGCCGCCCTTCTGATTGATGACTCCTATAACCTTTCCCATTTTTCCTCCTTTTAAGATAATCATATTTTTGATACTTGTATCTGATATACACATATTTATCATAATAATATTTCAAATACATATATTATAAATAGCGATATAAATAATTGTAATATTACAAAAACTCATATAAAAAATACACATATATAAGATAGTAATATATTTAATATCAGTATTTATAATACGCTTTGAGTTAAATATAATTATTAGTGATATGCGTATTTAAAATATAGATATAAGAAATAGGCATATTGATTATACTGCAATTTAAAATAGCACTATTACAAATATCAATATTATAGATACTAATATTAAAAATACCACTGTATTAAATATCAATATAAATAAAATGTATATTTTTAATATTGATATCAGATATATGCATATTTTACATATGACTCGCTACTAACTATTATAAATATGAATATCAAAAATAGCAATATATAAAATACAAGATATAGGGACAAAAATAACAGCTTCATACAAGAAGCTGTTATCTTAGCGCGCTTATGCAGTTTTAACAAGTTCGGCTTCGATCGTGCCAAATTCTTTGTGGTCAATGATATTCAGATAATTATGTAGAGTGGTTGCCGGATCATCCTGCTCAAAATACTCATAGTCATCAAGAACAGGAGCACATCCATCTATTTCTTTATACAAAACTGTCACGCTGAAATCACCAGTATACTCTCCATTGTCATCAGGAATGCAATATGTTCCGATAGCAAACAAAATCCCGGTGTCCAGAAGTCTGTACAAAGGACCGGAGATCAGGATCGCGTCGTCGTCAAGACTATCGTTTTTAACTAAATATTCATCATCACAAACGTCAGTCTTGCATTCAATCTCTTCATAATCTGCCCACTTTTTAATATCCAATATCTGCATTTTATTCCCTCCAATCTAAGCTCACATAAATATTTAAAAAGATTAAGTAAACATACAACAATAATAAGTTTTATTAATTCGTATTTTTTAAAATAAATATTTAAAATACCAATATTATAGATATACATATAATAAATACTGCAATTTAATATACTGATATTATCAATAGACATATATTAAATAGTGCTATTTAGAATACCAGTATTTATAATATAACTGGTATAATTTCTAATATGCATATTATAAATATTAGTTTTTAAATTCGACTAGAATAATTATAAATATCATCAATATCACTATATAAAATATTCATATTAGTAATATTAGTATCTCAAATCTAAGAATTTTACATATCAAAATTAGTGAAATAAATAATTTTAATAACAATATAAGATATATATGTATTTTTAATATATCCCGCTATAAGCCATTATAAATATTAATATCAAAAATAGTAATATATATAATATAAGATATAGGCATAAAAATAACAGCTTCATACAAGAAGCTGTTATTGAATCAATTGTAACAAGACATCCTCAGATATTTTCTTATCCGGGCAGCAATAAAACAGTTCGCTGTCTTTTTGTCCATGACAATATGACAATCTTATTTATTTTGACAAAAGATCAGTGGCCTTATGGTTTTCCAGCCAAAGCATTGTTTCTTTGCATGTACGATATGGTTCGCTATCAATACCGTGGCGGTTACCAATATCGTCAAGCCTTGCCTTAAATCCAACTGCATTACCGCTTAAGTCAACAGTCATATCGGCTGTCCATAACAAAATCATTTCGTTTGGGATCTCTGAGCTCAAGCATCCATAACAGTCCATATATTGCTGCGGAGTAAGGCTGTGAGCCTGCACAAAGCGTCCATAGTATGTATCTAATCCAAGTAGCTCGGCACCTTTTTGCTCGTGTTCTTCCTTGCTGCCGTACAGATAGCCTATATCGTGTACCAGTCCAAGCAAATACATCTCATCTTTATTCTCTAAGTCATATTCTTCTGCGTGTTGATACATAAATTCTGCTACACCGTGCATGTGTGCCATGCGCTCATTTGTTATCTGCATATAAATTTTCCTTTCTTATTCATAATTTTGTTGGTATCAGTATATCGTTGCATATTAGTTAGAACTGTCACCTTTCCAGTCGTCATTTCTACCCCTGGACTTTTTACAAGCACTTTGGTGTTTTTAAGATCATCTACGAACTCTTCAACATGACTGATAATTTTACCATGTTATCTAATGTCATTTTTTTTCCTCCAATCTAAGCTAACATACATGCTGAAAAGATTAAGTAAACAAATAATGATAATAAAATTTATTTATTCGTATTTTTAAAATACATATTTAAAATATCAATATTTATGCTAGATAACAGGAGGTCAGAACATGAAAAGAACATACTACATCAAGCACAACGTTTTAGGTGAAACAAAGTTTGACAAGGTTGTTCACAGAAGCCCCGAAGAAAGACCACGTTTTCACAAGTTAGAAGCGTTGATAGCATGGAAGGAAGAACACAAGGGCTACGGATGTTTGAGAATTAACAGCGTATACACGAAGCAGGAAATGAAAACAAACGGATGAATGCAAGGAGAATAAACACATGGAATATGATATTCAGATTCACGGAAACGCAATCAGCGGCAGACAGGGTTGGGCGTACACCTGCAACAGTAATGAAATACCAGTGCTTAAAGCGGACATTAACAGCAGGGTAAATGCAGTAGAGGGCGCATATAAGAACTTCGGAAATGTGCGCGTTGCATGGAGCTATAGAGGACATGAAAATTTCAAACCCGCTACACTTGAATGTGATAACGGTAGATGGTATCTCGGCGGGCACGGCTGTTGTATATCTTCAAGGTTCACATTTGAGGACACAATGGAACTTATCAACACCGCAAATTACCCGATAGTCAAAGCAGGTCAGACCGTAGCGATTGCACTGTTTGATGAAACAATAGATTATTCGGTATTAACGCTTTTTAAGGTAGGTGAAAGGATAGATATAAATTGCCGAGTTATAGCAGACCTCACGCCGCTTACAGACGAAGAAATGCAGGAAGTAAAGAAAAGAGCCGCGCAGTGGTGCGTGAGATAACAGAAGGAAGAAAAATGAAGATTAACGGATTAACGTTACAAGAGAGAAAAAGATGGACAGCTAACGGTTGGCAATCGTATTTTGTAGGTGCTGATTACACGGGAACAGCTTGTGTTTTTGGCGACACAAAGGAAGAAGCCACAGAAGAAATGAAAAGATGGAAGCAGGGTAAATAAATTTATTTGATTAGCATAAGGCACGGGCTTTTTGCCCCTGCCGTTGCAAATATTCAGCAGGAGGGCGAACACGTCCACATTGAAGATAAGGAGAAATAAAACATGATAAGAGCCTGGATCACATTCATGCAGGGTGGCCGAAAGATCGAGCGTCCTGTACATACAAATAAACGCGGGCACACATATGTGCGCGTACATGGTACAAAACTCTTTGTTAACAGACTTGCATCTGACGGTCGCATCGTAGAACGTTATCACATAGGGCAGGAAGTTAATAATAACTAAAACCCCATAGTATCTGAATTGTATTGAACCGCAGATCATGCTTTTAATTGCGACTCATCAACATTGATGAGTCGTTTTTATATGCAGAAATATCCCAAAAGCATTTCAAGATTAAAATAAATTTTAGGATATAGTCCAAAAGGAGTTTTATGCAAAACAAACTCAAACAGATAAAAATGGTATTCGCAGATGTAGATAATACACTCCTATACCTGCATATGAAAGATTCAAGCGGTCATCGCACAATCGGGTTCCAAGACTATAATGATTGGCTTGAATATAACATCAATACCAACGCATATATTGATTGTAAAGCGCCAACCGGGATGATCAATCTGATCACGATGCTGCATTTAAACGGAGCAAAAATATACGGGTTAACAGAATGCACTAACAGTTTCGAATACAACTCTCAATATAACAGACTTAGAGAATGTTATCCGTGCATCTTTACTCATCACGGGGACCTGATATCAATAGACTCCAGACATAAGAAAGTCCTGATCATGCAGATGATTGCGAAACGGGAAGGACTAAGCCCGTATCAAATCATGTTTATAGATGACTCATACACGGAAGTTATGGAAGCTTTTGATACTGGATTTTTGGCTATGCATACAACTGAAGCGTTGGAAAGATTCACATTGGCTAAATCCATCACAGAAGTATAAACAACTACAATGATCAACGATAGGAAATTTCAGATAAAATTGTCAAAGCTTCAGACGGATATGGATATTAACAAGGAGATGTAAATGGCTAAAAAGAATTTTTATGCTGTCGCTTCAGGCAGAACCCCAGGAATTTATAAAACTTGGGCTGAAGCCGAGGTTCAAATAAAGGGTTTTAAAAATGCTAAATTCCAAGGTTTTGCAACTGAGGATGAGGCAACTCAGTATATGGAAGAATTCTCAAATGGTCAGAAATCTGAGAATGCACCTTCATTGCAGGCTACACAGAACTTAAAAGACCTTGGTACTTTACAAACCACAGAAAATTCTCAAAATATTCCTCTGAAAAATAAGATAAATTCCGATTACG
>JAEEGJ010016943.1_pt1 | contig 16599 bp, 11 predicted proteins | sample 8958761 | NCBI WGS metagenome assembly JAEEGJ01 (sample SAMN16246546, study PRJNA631951) | gut metagenome | biome: gut microbiome; feature: rumen; material: RS-attached | host: Bos | place: Iran: Karaj | collected 2018-10
GTTTTCCTGGCAGCTGAGTGGCCGGTAAAAAATGTTGGGCATGCAGATTTCCTAAAAAAAGAAGCCTGCTATCAGTATAATCAGCAGCTGTTTCAACATGATATTTATTGTTTCGAGAATTTCGTGGTGAACCGTCTGCCGTTCTGCTCCACGCTGAGGAAGTAGATGCCCGCGCTCAAATCCTTGGTGCTGATACGGCTCCTCTCTTCAGTGGTGTTGACGGTCCTCATCACCTGTCCCATCACGTTGATGACACGGATTGTGGCCGGGTCGTTGTTTTTCAGTGTGACGGTGACATAATCCTTGGCCGGATTGGGATATACGGATTTGATGAGGATTTCGGCTTCGCGTATTGAGGTGCTGTCGGTCTTGTGCTCCTTCTTGTAGAGCAGCGAGTCGCACACCTCCACCATGTTGCTGCTGTCCACAGACATGTGGTATGTTAACAGCGGAAGGATGTGGGCGTTCGGATAATACATGCTGTTATATAACGTATTGGGAGTGGTATCGTTGGTCATCCAGGTCTGATACCGTGTATTTGAGTGTTCGTAGAAGTTGAAATTGAAACCGTAGGGGTCACAATAGGCCTTGCTGTTCGATTCGTTGTAGGCCATGACGGCAAAGCAATTGTGCCGGTGCCGCGGGTAGGTGGGCAGGTATTTGTTGTCGGGGGTGATTTTGCCGTATTCAAGCGAATCGCCCGGCTGGTAGGCATATCCGGGAATGTATTTGACGATGCAGCTGGTGACAGCGCCCGCCGGCACAATGAACCCCTCTTCGGTCACCCCGTTCAATGTGGTGGGGATTATAAAGTTTTTGGCGCGGTAGTACCTGACGGTGTCCCCGCTGGCATTGACCGAATCCCAGAACAAAGTGGTGTCGTTGGCGGTCAGCAGATAGTCGATGGTGATGTAGTTTTCAGCCGCAGGGGTGATGGCCGATCCGCACTGCTGTTTGACTTTAATGGTGTCCACTCTGATCATGGGGGCGAACAGGTCGGTGTCGTTGGCCTTGTCGCTCACCCAATGCAGGTTGGTCCATTCTGTTTTGTTCCCAATTTGCTCATATACCTTGTGATATGCCAGGAATACGCGCAGTGTGTCCGGCGAGTTTGGGTTGTAGTGGTCCAGGTCTCCCCAATAGTAGACCCCATAGACGGAGATGGTATCGATGTTGTAGCCGAATGTCTGTATTGCGGGCCATGTCGGGGTGGGGAAGAGGCCGGACATGCACATTTTGTCATACGATTCGGAATAGGGGTCGAAACTGTTGCCGATGGCGTGCATGTAGGTGCTGTACTTTTTAACGGTATCCCCTTGGTCAAAGACGTTGAAGAGGCTGGAATCGGGGAAGATGTCGAAGCTGGTCCGTTTCGAGCTGATGTTGTAGCTGGAGGGGACCAGATACTTCATATAGGCTTCCGAAGAGACCCATCCCACGTTCTGGTAGCTTTTCATCATTGCGGGCATGTTGGCGGGCATCAGTGCCACGGCGTTGTCCTTCGGACTGTTTGGGAGTGTTGCTATAGGCATGATTGACTGTGCGTTAATGCAGATTGAGAGCCCAATGGCCATACTGAAAAGCAGGATTTTTTTCATGGTGCTTATTAATTAGATGAATAATGAAAATTTCAAAATGCAAAGATAATGGAAAATACAATTGGAAATGCAATTGGAGCAAAAAAAAGGGGCCGGAATTTCCGACCCCTTCATATTATCTGATTCGGTCCGCTTACTGGACTGTCAGTTTCGTGCTGTGGCGTCTTCCTTTCTGTTCCACGCTGAGGAAATAGATGCCAGCGCTCAAATCCTTGGTGCTGATGATGTTTCTCTCTTCGTTGGTGCAGACGGTCTTAATCACCTGTCCCATGACATTGACGATGCGGATGGTGGCCTGGTCGTTGTTTTTCAGGCTTACAACAACATAGTCTTTGGCAGGATTGGGATAGATGGATTCAATAATGCTGTTCGCCTCTACAACTCCATCGGTGGTGTCCCGATGGTTGATAATCCACATTGTGGAATCGGTCACCTCCTTTGCTCCCAGGCTGTCATAGGCGAAATGGTATTGTATGAACGGCACTAAGGCGTGGGTAGGATAGTACATGCTGTTGTAAAGTGTGTTCGGTTTGTCGCCGCTTTTCCACATCTGGTAGTGGGTATACTTATGGTCATAGAAACTGGCGTTGTATCCGTAAGGGTCGCAGAAGGCTTTGGCATTGTTGCTTTCATTGTAAACCATCAGGCTGAAAGTGTTGTGGTTGTAGTGGAGTCCGCCATCAATGGTGTTGTCAGCGTTGACTTTTCCAAATACAAGGGTGTCGCCCAGGCTGTACTGGTATCCGGGCACAAAGTTTACAATGCAGCTGACGATTGCGCCGGCAGGCACCTCGAATCCGTTGGTCAGATTAACGGGGATTTTGTATCCTCTGTAGCTGTAATACTGATGGGTTTGTCCTTCAATCACGGAATCCCAGTAGCGGTTGGTGTCGCCTGCCTGCAGGATGTAGTCAACGGTGATGGTGTTGGCGGCAACCGGTTTCAGAAGGCCGTTTTTGGAGAGTTTCATCTTCTCCGCATCAAAGGTGATCATGGGCGAGAACAGGGCGGTGTCTCCGTTTTTGTCGGAAACGTAATTCAGCGCCTGCCATTCTTTTTTTACACCGATGCGTTCATACACCTTATAGTAGGTGAAATAGAGGCGCAGCGTGTCGGGTGAGTTGGCGTTGTAGCCGTCCTTCGCACCCCAATGGTACAGTCCGTAGAGCATGACGGTGTCGACGGTATAGGGGTAGGTCACCACGGCAGGATCGTCCGGGGTCGGGAAAATACCGGCCTGGAACACCTTGTCGTACGATTCGGAATAGGGGTCGAAGCTGGTACCCATGGCATGACGCCAGATGCTGAATTCATCAAGACCTTCCGGTTTGTCCCACACAAAGTTCACGCAGCTGTCCGGAAAGATTTCCATGCTGGTTCGTTTGCTGTTGATTTCGTAGGAACTGGGCAGCAGGTACTGCAGGTAGGCCAACGGATTCAGCCAGCCGACAGATTCGTATGCCTTTTTCATGGGAGGCGTTTGGGGCATCAGGCCGATCGCGTTGCTTTTTGGGTTTTCCTTCAGCGACTTGACAGGCGTGAAATTCTGGGCGGAAAGTCCTGAGACAAAGACCGCCATAACAAAGAGTAAAGCAAGTTTTCTCATGTTGATACTATTTAATAATTAATACTTACAATTTTTGCTTTCAAAATGCAAAAGTAGTTATTTTTTAAACAGAAATCGTACCTTTGCCAATAAAAAAATCAAAAAAAATGCAAATTAATTTTTTCTGTTCCCTTTTTTAGTACTTTTGAAAACCATTTCCGAATGGGGATAATAATATATAAATGATTAAGAGAGAGACTATAGACGCTATTGTTTCTGCCTGTCGCATCGAGGAGGTGGTGGGAGATTTTGTCCATTTGACCAAACGTGGGGTCAACCTTATAGGCCTTTGCCCCTTCCATGACGAAAAAACCCCCTCCTTCAATGTCAGTCCGGCCAGGGGCATCTACAAATGTTTCGGCTGCGGTGAGGCGGGCAATGCCATACGCTTTGTCATGCAGTATGAAAAGTGCTCTTATGTGGAGGCGCTTCGCTATCTGGCAAAAAAGTACGGCATTACGGTGGAGGAGACGGAACGGACACCGGAGGCCATCCGGCAGATGAACGAGCGGGAGGCGCTCATGGCGGTGTCGGAGTTTGCGGCCTCCTTCTTTTCCGACAACCTGTGGAAGAGCACGGAGGGCCGGAATATCGGGTTGAGCTATTTCCACGAAAGGGGTTTCACCGATGAAACCATCACGAAGTTCCGGCTCGGCTACAGCCTTTCAAACCGCACCGCCTTGCTCGACAAGGCAGTGAACGAAGGATATACGGCTGATAACCTGGAGAAGGCCGGTCTTGTGCTGCCTCCACGTCCCGGTGAGAACGACCGGCGTTCGGACCGTTTTTATGAACGGGTGATGTTCCCTATCCAGAACTTTTCCGGAAGGGTCATTGCCTTCGGCGGGCGCACGCTCCGTTCCGGTGACAAGAAAATCGCAAAGTATGTGAATTCGCCCGAAACGGAGATTTACCACAAGAGCGATACGCTGTACGGCATCTTCCAGGCCAGGAACGCAATACGGAAGGCCGACAAGTGCCTGCTGGTGGAGGGTTACGCCGATGTCATCTCCATGCATCAGGCCGGCATCGAAAATGTGGTCGCCTCGTCCGGGACATCCCTGACCGCAAACCAGGTCAGACTTATCCGCAAGCTTACAAACAATGTCACGGTAGTGTACGACGGGGATGCGGCGGGAATCCATGCGGCGGAACGGGCTGTCGGCATGATGCTGAAGGAGGGGCTTGACATCCGCATTGTGACGCTGCCTCCGGAGGACGACCCCGACAGTTTCGCCCGTTCACACTCCCTGCAGGAGATTGAAGAATACATTGCCAACGGGGAAAGGGATTTCCTGAAGTTCAGGATTGACCGTTTCCTGCAGCAGCCCGACCATGACGATCCGCTGAAAAAGGCTGCGTTCATCCGTGCGGTTGCCGAAGACCTCGCGCTGATTCCCGATTCCATCACCTTGAGCGTTTTTGTCAGGCAGAGCAGCGAAATGCTTGAAGTTTCCGAAGATGTGCTGCTGTCGGCGGTGAACAAGATAAGGGTCAGACGCTATGTTGAGGAAAAGCAGCGGCAGAGCGCTCCGGCGGAACAGGAGGCCGCGGAGGCTGCGGAGGCCCTTGTTCCGGAACCTTCCCGTGAAAAGCCTGTGCCGGACACACCGGCATTCCTTACCATCGCCGATGTGGAGAGGGCGCTTCTTTTCCGGCTTGTAAATTACGGAGACCGGATGCTTGTTTTGGAGCAGGAGGGTGAGGAGCCGCGCATCATGCGTCTTGATGAGATGGTGTTCAATGATCTGGAGCAGGACCAGCTGGAGCTGGAGACCCCGTTGTACCATAAATTTTATAATATGTATAAGGAGGCATTCCTTCGCCAGCCGGAAACGGTGTTGCAGCAGCTGCAGTATTCGCAGGACGAGGAGGTCCTCCAATTATACACCGCATTACAGGATGTCAAACCTGCTTACAGCTCAGGGTGGAAACAACGGAAAAGCATAATTCATACCATCGACGATCAGGATGAACTGTTACGGGAGGATCTGTTGGATGTCCTGCACAACCTTCGGCTGATGCATTTGCGCAAAATGAAGGAGGAATGTGAGCTTGCGCTGAAAACGGAGCAGGAGGAGGAGGAAATGCTGATACTGCTTTCCAAGATCCGGCAGATTAATGAATACATTACAATTATTGAAAAAAAATTGGGGGTAACTTACCGGTAAATGGCGGAACAGGAACGATATATAGATGTGCTGCTTCCATTGGCGCTGCCGCGTCCGCTGACCTACCGTGTGCCGGCGGACTGGGGTGAAGTCCAGGTCGGACACCGCGTGCTGGTGCCGTTGGGCAAGCACAAGTTCTATGCGGCGGTGGTGAAGCGTCTCCATGGCTGCAGGCCGGAGGGATATGCGGTCAGGGATGCGCTGCAACTGCTGGATGAAAAGCCGGTGGCCGATGCGCGGCAGCTGGCTTTCTGGGAGTGGATGGCCTCCTATTACCTTTCGACCGAGGGTGAGGTTATGGCGGCCGCATTGCCGTCAGGTTTCAAGCTGGAAAGTGAGGGTAAGGTTGCGATTCATCCCGACTTTTCTGGGGAAGTCTCCCAATTGTCAGCCTTGGAGATAAGGCTGCTGAACCTGCTTTCTGAAAAAAAGTGCATGACACTCCGCAATATAGGAGAGGAGCTTTCCATCTCCAACGTGGCTATGCTGGTGCGGAACATGCTGGACAATAACATTCTGATTCGCTATGAGGAGGTTGAGGAGAGATACATCCCGCGTCGTGAGACCTATTTGTCGCTGGCAGAAAAATATAGGGATGATGAGGCGGCATTGTCCGGCCTGTTTGAAGAATTGGAAAAAAACAGCCGCCTGCAGCGGCAGTCGGACACCCTGCTGCTCTTTTTGAGCCTTTCGCGGAGCCTTCGCCAGCCGATGGTGCCCAAACGCAGCCTGATGGCTTCGGAAAAGGCAAGCGAGAGTTCGCTGAAGCAGCTTATCAAGAAGGGGGTGCTCTGCCAGGAGGAGATTGAGGTGAGCCGGTTGTCCTCCTTCAAACCGGAAAAGGCGGTGGAGAGCATCGTTCTGACGGAAGCCCAGCAGACAGCCATGGATGAGATTGTCCGGCAGTGGGGCCGTTTCCAGACCGTTCTGCTGCACGGTGTGACCGGCAGCGGCAAGACAGAGATTTACATTAGGCTGATACAGCGGGTGCTGGAACAGGGCAAACAGGTTCTTTACCTGTTGCCTGAAATTGCCCTCACCACACAAATCATCCATCGACTGCAATGCTATTTCGGCGACAAGGTCGGGGTCTATCATTCGCGCTTCAACGAGCAGGAGCGGGTGGAGATCTGGAACAGGGTCAAGGCGGAGGATGATTCGGCCTATCAGGTGGTGATAGGTGCCCGTTCGGCACTTTTCCTGCCGTTCAGGCAACTTGGACTCATCGTCATCGACGAGGAGCATGACAGCTCCTTCAAGCAATATGACCCTTCACCGCGCTATCATGCCCGCGATGCGGCAATGGTGCTTGCGCAGCAGCATCAGGCAAAAGTCCTATTGGGCTCTGCAACCCCGTCGGTGGAGAGTTATGCAAACACCCAGCGTGGCAAATACGGGCTGGTAACCCTTTCGCAGCGCTATGCCGGCATGGACTTGCCTGAAATCCGTCCGGTGGATTTGCGCCTGCCGGTGCGCAGCCCCCGTGGGATGGCACCCTACTCCGAAGAGCTGCTGTCACAAATTTCCGATGCGCTGGATGCGGGGGAGCAGGTGATCCTGTTCCAGAACAGGCGCGGTTTCTCCCCACATCTGGAGTGCGGTGTCTGCCATTACATTCCGGTTTGCAGGCACTGTGATGTGGCGCTAACCTACCATAAGGCGAAGCATCAGCTCCGCTGCCATTATTGCGGCTACACCGAAAAGTTGCCGCACGACTGTCCGCAGTGCAAGAGCCCGAACCTGCAGATGCGCGGTTTCGGCACAGAAAAGGTGGAGGAGGAGCTGGCAGTCTTTTTCCCGAAGGCCCGCATCGCTCGGCTGGATTACGACACCACCCGCAGCCGCACGGCCTATCAGAAGATAATACAGGATTTTGAGTTACGGAACATCCAGGTGCTGGTGGGGACCCAAATGGTTACAAAGGGGCTTGACTTCGAGCATGTCAGCACGGTCGGGATTCTGAACGCGGACAACCTGCTCCATTTCCCTGATTTCCGTGCCTACGAGCGTGCCTTTCAGGTGCTTTCACAGGTGAGCGGCCGTGCGGGACGCAGGCATCGGCGCGGCGTGGTGCTGATACAGACCTATTTTCCGGAGCATCCGTTGTTCAAGTGGGTTATGGACAACGATTACCAGACCATGTACCGGCATGTCATGGCGGAGCGCAGCCAGTTTGTCTATCCGCCTTTCTGCCGTTTTGTAAAAATCACCCTCAAGCACAGGAACGCGACGGTGCTGGATGCTGCCGCGCTGCAGCTGGCACAGCTTCTCCGCAGAAGGTTCGGTCCGGAGGTTCTTGGGCCTGCATATCCCTCAATCCCTCGGGTAAAAAATCTGTACATGAAAGACATTATATTAAAAATAGATAAAAATGGACATCTGCCGGAGGCCAAGCAATGGATCCGTCAGTCGGCTGAGGCCATGCTTTCGGAACTGGCATACCGTTCCGTACTTGTGTCGTATGATGTGGATCCATATTGATTTTTCCGGAACCGTACAATAAAACAGAAAAAAGGGAGTTTATTTCGCATAGTTATTTCATATGGCCAAACTGAGCGTTGTCATCGTAAATTATAATGTAGCCTACTTTCTGGAGCAGTGCCTGCACTCCGTATATGAGGCGGCCAAGGGTATTCCGGTTGAAATCTTTGTGGTGGACAACCATTCGGTTGACAAGTCCCTGGAGATGCTGCGCAACAATTTTCCGGAGGTGAAGGTTATCGCCAATGAGGAGAATGTCGGTTTTGCCAAAGCCAACAATCAGGCAATCCGGATTGCCACAGGGGAGTACATCCTGCTGCTGAATCCGGACACTATCGTGCAGGCTGACACCTTTGTAAAGACGCTCGATTTCATGGACAAAACGCCGGATGCCGGTGCATTGGGCGTGAAAATGATAGACGGACAGGGCCATTATCTGCCGGAATCCAAGCGTGGACTGCCGCTGCCGTCGGTGGCTTTCTACAAGATTTTTGGATTGTCAAAAATTTTTAGGAAATCAAAACGTTTCGGACGCTACCATCTGACCTATCTCGACCCGGACGAAATAAACGAGGTGGATGTTCTGCCCGGTGCCTTCATGCTGATGCGCAAGTCGGTCCTGGATCAGATCGGTCTGCTTGACGAATCCTTCTTCATGTACGGCGAGGACATCGACCTCTCATATCGTGTGACATTGGGCGGTTACAAAAATTATTATTTCCCGCTGACACGCATTATCCATTATAAGGGCGAAAGCACCAAAAAGAGCAGTGTGAACTATGTGCTGGTCTTTTATCAGGCGATGCGGATTTTCGCCAAGAAGCATTTTTCCAAGAACAATGCCCGTCTTTTCGATGGAATGATTAACCTGGCCATCTGGTTCCGGGCCTTTTTGGCCATTGTCAAGCGGCTATTTTTAAAAATCTGGATGCCGCTGTTGGATTTCCTGCTGATTGGCGGCGGCCTGCTGGGCATTGCCGCCTATTGGGAAAAAACGGTGCTGTTGCCGCGTGGGGTGAAGTTTCCCGACGAATACCTCTATCTTGTTCTGCCGCTTTATGCCTTGGTCTGGGTCGGATGTATCCGGATTCAGAATGCCTATCGTGTGCCGGTCTCCTTCAAGCGGCTCAACCGTGGGGTGCTGTTGGGCGGCGTGGTACTGTTGCTGGTATATGCTTTGCTGGGTGAGCAGTTCCGTTTTTCACGTGCGGTACTGCTAATCGGTATTTTGTATGTGTTCCTGATACTCAATTTGGTGAGATGGATTATCGGTCGGATGCGCCTGAAAAGCTATCCGGTGGGCGACATGTCCGTCAAACGTCTGGTGATTATTGGAGGTGAAGCGGAGACGGAGCGTGTCTCCCGCCTTCTGCCGATGATGTCCATCAGGCAGGTGCTGGCCGGTTGCGTGCATCCCGACAAGGACTACCGGCCCGAAAAGGGGAGCAATTATGTCGGCAATCTTTCACAGATAATGGAAATCATTGAGATATATGGTGTGAATGAAATTGTGTTTTGCGGCAAGGACATTTCCTCCACCGATATCATGACGGTGATGTCGCGGTTGCAGGATTTCCCGTTGGAATACAAGATTGCGCCGCCGGAAAGCCTCTATATCATAGGTAGCCGTTCCATCCATGTGGAGGGCGATGTCTACACCCTGTCGGCCAACAGCATCGGCAAAAGGGAAAACCGTCGCCGCAAACGGCTGTTCGATGTCTGTTTCTCTACAGTATTGCTGCTGATTTCGCCGCTTTTGATATGGTTTGTTCCAAGGAAAACCGGCTTTTACAGGAATCTCTTTCAGGTGTTGTCGGGACGTAGGAGTTGGGTCGGCTATGCGCCGCAGCCGGACTCCGGTTCAGGAGTCCTGCCGCCATTGCGGGAAGGGGTGTACCATACAGTTTCGGCGGTGCGTCAGCGACTCACCCCGGAGATGGCGATGCGGGCCAACAGCCTCTATGCGAAAGATTACAGCACCTATACCGATTTCCGGATTGTGTTGCGGATGCTGTTCCGGAAAAGTTGACGATCATTTTCCCGTCATGATGTCAAGGATGCAGCGGTCTGTTTCCTTCATGCCCTGAGTGCCGATGTTGACAAGGTTGCGGATGCATTGCTCCACATCATTATCTATTATTCCCTCTTCGGCCGTGACAAATTTTCCCTCCATGGCCATGATGGCGGCCAATACAGCTGTGGAGACACCGGTGGAGACTTTCAGCGAGCAGCTGGGTTTTGCACCGTCACAAAGCATTCCGGTTATGTTGGCGATCATGTTTTTGATTGCGTAGGTGATTTGTTCATAGTTCCCACCCATAAGATAGGTGAGGCCGCAGGCCGAGCCGGTGGCGGCCACCACACAGCCGCACAACGGTGAAAGCCGTCCGAAGCTCTGTTTGATGTATATTACGGTCAGGTGGCTTAGCACCAGGGCGCGGATGAGCAGCTCTTTCCTGATTTTCTTGCGGTGTGCGTAGACCCAAATGGGTAATGTGGCGACAATGCCCTGGTTGCCGCTGCCGGAATTGCTCATGACCGGAATCTGTGCTCCGGCCATGCGGGCGTCGCAAGCGGCGGAGGTGAATGCAATAATTTTGGCATACAGGCTTTTCCCGAAATAGTCCCTCCGATGCAGCCCCTGGATAGTTTTGCCCAGTTCGTGGCCGTAATGCCCTTTCAGCGCGGTTTCCGCCGCCTTTTTGTTCAGGTTGGCGGTTTGCAGGATGAATTGCAGGTCGCGGATGGGGGTTGTCATGGCAAAGTCATAAACTTGCTTGAAAGTCAGTTCGACAATATCTTTTTCCGTCTCATCCTGAATGTCCGGTTTTTCCTCCAGCTGCACTTTCCCATTTTTGGAGATGTGGCTGAAATGGGTGTGCGAACCGCTGATCACAACCTTGACGCTATCCTCATCCTTGCAGCAGATCACCTCAATGTAAAGTTTGTGCGGTGCATCCGGTTTGTGCAGGATGCGGATGTGCTTTTCCTCCACATATTTTTTAGCCTTGGCAACAGATTCCGGTTTGGTATCTTTCAGAACCTCCAGCTGATATTCCGGTTTCCCGATCAGAACGCCCAATGCCACGGCGATGGGCAGCCCGTACATGCCGGTGCCGGGGATGCCGACTCCCATGGTGTTTTTCAGCATGTTGGTGCTCAGGTTGACAAAAATTTTGTCCGGAAGAGCACCCAACAGATCTTTGGCTTTGGCGGCGGCCAGAGCCACTGCGATGGGTTCCGTGCATCCGATGGCGGGAACAACCTCCCGTTGGATAAGTCGGATAATCTGTGATTGTTCTTGTGTGGTCATGATGGTTGTGTGTCAGTAATTATTTTTCCGTTGGTTTCATATTCATGTGCACGTGTGATGCGGACCTGATAGAACTTCCCGATTTCACAGCGGTTGGCCTGCTGGCGGAGAAGCACCATATTGTCCACTTCCGGCGAATCATATTGGGTGCGGCCAATGTAATAGCCGTCTTGTTTGCTGTCGATGAGCACCTCAAATGTTTTTCCCAGCATTTTCCTGTTTTTTTCAAGGGAGATATCCTGCTGCAGCCACATGATTTCATCTTTCCGCCGATTCTTTTCCAAATGGGAAATGCTGTTTTTCAGAGTATAGGCAAGAGTGTCCTCTTCATGGGAATAGGTAAAGACCCCCATGCGGTCAAAGCGGATTTCCTCCGCAAAGGCGTATAGCTTTTCAAATTTCTTCCGGGTTTCTCCGGGAAAGCCGACCATCAGTGTGGTGCGTAGGGCAATGTCCGGCACACGGGTACGGATGGTATCCAGCAACAGTCGGATTTCCTTTTCCGTAATGTTCCGGTTCATTCTTTTCAATATATCGTCGTCGATATGCTGTATGGGGATATCCAGATAATGGCATATCTGCGGATTGTCGCGCATGACATCCAGCACCTCCATCGGAAAATGGTTCGGATAGGCATAATGCAGCCTGATCCAGTGCAGCTGTGGAATGCGGGCCAATCCTTCCAGCAGTCCGGCCAGTTCCCGTCTGTGGTAGAGGTCGATGCCGTATGAGGTAAGGTCCTGGGCCACAAGTATAAGTTCCCTGACCCCTTTGTCTGCCAGCAGGCGTGCCTCCTCCAACAGCTGTTCTGCCGGTTTGGAGCGGTGCCGTCCCCGAATTAGCGGAATTGCACAATATGCGCAGCCATGGTTGCAGCCTTCGGAAATTTTCAGGTAGGCGTAGTGGGAGGGTGTGCTCAGCATCCGCCGGTTAAGAAGTTCCGGCTGTATTTTCGATCGCAGGTAATAGAGTATCTGCTCAATGGCATCGGTTCCAAACCAGGCGTCCACTTCAGGTATTTCGCTGCGCAAATCCTCCTGGTAGCGTTGCGACAGGCAGCCGAAGACAATCAGCTTGCGGATTTTCCCGTTTTGTTTCTCTTTGACGCAATCCAGAATAACCTCCACTGACTCCTCCTTTGCATCGTTGATGAATCCGCAGGTGTTGATAATGGTGATGGGATGCGGCAAATTATAGTCATCCAGATGCACCGTGTAACCTGCCGCCTGCAGTTGGGCGGCCAGCCGTTCGGAGTCCACCCTGTTCTTGTCACAGCCGAGGGTCAGGATGTTCACGCTCCCTTCCATTTCCGATAGCGGTTGGGCTTGCGATTGCGATTTTGGGATTCGCATTACAAACTGGTTCAGCACAGTCATGGGAAGAGGGGCTTTATATTAGTTGTTCTTTTTGGATTCGGATACTTTCAGCCCATTCTTGTACGTCACCTGATTTATGACCTGTCCTTTGTCATAATAGCTCCATATGCCGTTCTTAGCCGCTTTCTTGTAGCTCCCTTCCGCCAGTTTTTCCCCCTGGTTGTCGTATTCCACCCATTTGCCGTCCGGAAGATCCTCCTTGAAGGATTGGGTGCGTACCAGATTTCCGCGCTGGCCGTAGTAGCTCCAGGTCCCGTCTTTCTTTCCGAATTTGTAGTTTCCTGTCTCCAACGGGTTTCCGTTTTGTGAAAAGAATTCCCATTTGCCGCTGCGCAACCCCTTCTTGAAAACGCCACGTTGGTTCACCACCCCGTTTTCCCAATAGTACACGTAGTCGCCGTGCTTCTGGTCGTTGGCGTAGCTGGCGGTGTAGCGCAGGTTGCCGTTTTCATGCCATCCGGTCCAGTCCCCGCTCATTTCCCCTTCACTGAAAAAGCCTTGGTTTTCCTTGCGTCCGTTGGCGTACCATGACATCCATAATCCATGCTCCTTATCATTTTGGAATTTGCCTTCCCGTTGTTTTTTCCCGTCTTCAAACCAGGCAGTCCATAATCCTTCCCGCTTGCCGTTGGTGAAGGAGCCCTCCTTCCATTTTTCGCCGGTTTCGTAGTAGTAGATCCAGCGGCCCTCCTGCAGCCCCTTATTGAATTTGCCGGTGCTGCCCAGCTGGCCATTGGCGTAGTAGAAATTCCATGTGCTGTCCTGCAACCCCTCCTTGGAGTAGCCCTGCATCTCGATTTTCCCGTTTCCGTACCACCAGATTCCCAGTCCGATCAGCGCGTTGTTAACATAGTTTCCTTCGAACATCTTGATGCCGTTGTCGTAAAACTCTTCACAGTTTCCGTTTAGCGAGTCATGCAGGTAGCTGCATGACTTGCTGATTTTTCCGTTGGGATGGTAGAATGTCCAGCGGCCTTCGCGGAGGTCGTTGGTCACTGTTCCTTCACATTCCGGTCCGCCGTTTTTGTAGAAGCTCTGGAAACGGCCGCTTTGGTAGTCCATAGTTGTGGCTGGGGAGCCGTTGTAATGCCATGAACGCCATACACCGGTTTTCACTCCTTGTCGGTAGGTGCCTTCACTGGATTTGTTGCCGTTGGCGTGGTAATATGTCCATACGCTGTCCGGTTCACCGTTGACCAGTTTTCCTTCCTGTTTCTTTTTGCCGTTTTCCCAATAGTCAATCTGGTATTGGGAGAAGGCGGGCAGGCAGCAGAAGCAGAGTGCTGCGAAGAAAATAACGTGTTGTTTCATCGTACCAAATATTTGCATTTTCGCGAAGCAAAATTAAACAAAAACAAAATACGTTTTACAGAAGCGTTTTATTTTTTTTCACCATCTTTTTTTCAAAAAATGGGGCCGTTTGCATCCCGGTCCTGTTAATATCAAGTTGAAAAGTATTTGTTGTAATTTGGCAGGGCATATCATGTTTTGTTTTACTTTTCCTCTAAAAATTAACATCCAGTAAAACGAGCGGGCATTTGGAGATGCGTTTTTCCTCTGCGGACGTGTAAAAGGTCCTTGTCTGTGTGCTCGGAGCCTCCGAAGAGGCCATGAATCAGGCCTATTTGCAAACGGGGTCATCACAAGCGGATGCCTCCTCAAAATTAACCGGCCTTTACGCTGTTATAATCTGTGCAGGTTGTGGCAGTTGGGCAGTGAGCCTCTGGTATTGTCTCAGATGGTACTGCACCATCTTGTGCAGTTGATCCGGACTTGTGGATGAGGTCTTGTTCGGACAGTATTCCTCGTGACGGAGGAGCATGGCATGGATGGCGGTCAGCAATTTGCGTGCGACGGCGATGATTGCCTTCTTGGAAGACTTTCGTGAGGAGAGCCGCATGAAAAAGGTTTTGAAGGGGCTGTCCTTGGCGTGCACGGCGCCCCATGCGCACTGCACAAGCGTCGGTTTCAGATGCGCGCCACCCCGTGTGATGGCCGTGGACTTGTACTTGCCGGCGCTCTCATCGTTGCGCGGTCTCAGTCCCGCCCATCCTACGAGCCTTGAAGCTGAACCGAACTGTGCCATGTCCGCTCCGATTTCGGCGATGATGCACACGGCGGATATGATGTTCACCCCAGGTATGGTGCGCAGCAGGTAGAGCTGTTCGTGGTAGTTGGCTTCCGCCAGCTCCTCCATGTTCCTCTTCGCTTCAGCTATCTGCTCCTCGCACAGGTCCAGCTCTTCCAAGGCGAGGCCTATCCGCCACCGTGTGTGCTTCTCCATGCATCCCGTCAGGGCCTTGCGCAGCGTGCCGTCTATCTTGCGGGCAGTGCACCCGTGCACGAGCTCCTCCAGCACCTCCGGCCTGTCCTCGCCTGCGGCCACGGCACGGGCGACACGGGAGAAGCTGAGTGTGGTGATCTTGCTGATGCAGCTGCTCAGCCGTATCCCTCCCGACACGAGGAAGCGGTCGATCTTGGTCAGTATGGCGCTCCGGTGCTGCATCAGCCGCGCGTACTCCCTCGTGTATGCCCGCAGCTCCGAAAGCACACCGTCGGGTATGAAGCTTGAGGGCAGCATCCCCTTGTACATCAGTTTCGCTATCCATATCGAATCCTTGGTGTCGCTCTTGCGGCCCGGCATCTGCTTTATCAGGAAGGGGTTGGCCACCACGGTGGAGATACCGCACTGCCGCATCACGGTGCGTATTGCGTCAATGTAGACGCCCGTGCTTTCCATCGCCACCGTTTCCACGCCCTGCGAGCGCACCCACTCGCACATTGCTTTCAAATCCGGGGTGAAAGTGTCAAATTTCTTCACATCGGCATTTTTCCCGTCGAAGATAGCGCAAAAAATGCTATCTTTGTGCACGTCTAAACCGCAAACTTTCATACTTGCTAAAAATATAAAAATTAGACAATTAAACAAATAACTTGAGACAGGCCAGAAGGCCAAGCTCGTTGCAAATGTATGAAAGTTGCGGTTTTCTTCAGCGCTTCGCGCAAATTTTTATGCGTCTGTGTGAAAAATGAATTGGTTTTTTATGGATATTTGCAAATTGAAAAAAGCAAAACCCTTTACTAAAACGGAAGCGACTGATGAACACTGAGATGATGACCAAAGCCATTGCCGATTATTTCAAGACCCAGCCTGTCTTGAAAGCATGGCTGTTCGGTTCCTTCGCCCGAGGCGAGGAGACACCTAAAATCCTGATTTATGAGAGAGAGAGCTAGAGACAAAGGCCGGTTGGAAGAATGGTTTGAAGATGTTTCTTTATATTTCACAATGTTCATGAGTGAAAGAAGGGGGATAATTGAAAGACTGTTTTGCTTTATGGGGGCAGTGGCATGGGGCTGGCTTCCGGTCTTATTTGTACTATATTGGTTTCCAGATCCTTTTGAATTCAACTTTTCTGTTATAATTGCTTGTGTTTTTATGGCGCTTGTTAGTGCCGTTTCGTTATATTTTCTATATAATGCATTGTTTTTAAATACAATAAATCATAGACGAGAGTTAAAAGAACGGCAACGGAAACGGGCAAGACTCGCTCAATTGGGCTCCATTCGGGAGGAATGTTTTCAGCATTCCATAGATACCGACACACTCATTTTGTTGGACAATGTGACAGATTATGATCAGTTGGAAAAATGTGTCTTCGACAACATGGACGACAATGACGAAGAAAATCTTGAGAATATGCCGTTGCTGAAGAAGCGTGGTGAAGGCTGTTATGTCATCACCTTCCCACACGGCGTCACGAGGCAAGCTCTTTGTGATTTAGTGGACGATATTTGGTGCTTTTGCTCCTGTGCCATACAGGCCTGGTGCCGGCCGGAGCTGTTCAAGAAACACACTGGCGAATGGCTGTACCTTTGCTATGGAAAAGAGGACATTCTGATTGCGTTGGATGAAAACGGAACCCAATGGAACATCGATCCCGAAGATGCCATGCTCTGTCATTCCCAAAAACACTATTGCATCTACAAGGCACGACCAGAGATATATTAAAGCTGTTACCAACCGAGAGCGCATCCGCCTGTCCGGAATGAAGCC
>JAEEGJ010016949.1_pt1 | contig 16595 bp, 15 predicted proteins | sample 8958761 | NCBI WGS metagenome assembly JAEEGJ01 (sample SAMN16246546, study PRJNA631951) | gut metagenome | biome: gut microbiome; feature: rumen; material: RS-attached | host: Bos | place: Iran: Karaj | collected 2018-10
AAATCAAAAAATATGGAGATAGATTTAACGAATTTGTTGAAAAATATAAGAATGAGTAAAGTGGCTTTCGGAAAACTATTATCTTATTTTGTTTTCAATGCTTTTGGGAAAAGGGGGCTATTCATGAAAGTTAATAAGTTTGTAAGAGGAGCTGTAAGGCAGTTTTCATATTGGTTTATGCATGGAACAATTGGAGCGGATTTGTTGAAGGACGTTGATTATATAAGTGACCTTAAGGAAGAAAGTTCGTTTGCAGAACAAGCATTTATAGTTTTTATGAATAATCTCGAATACAATGAGACAGGAGTGACAAATTACAAACAGGCTGAGTATAGGGCTGCACAATACATTCGAAGCTATTATGATGCAGCATATGTAGTAGAGCCTCCGTTTGAACAGTGGGAAATGGAAGGTGATCCTGTAAGCTCAAAAGAATGGAATAATTAATAGTTGGAAAGCAGTTTATGGGGCTTTTTAAGGGGGATCATAATGAATAATAGAAAACAAATTACTGAGAAGCAAATAGAGATTTTGAAAAACGCAGGAATTCCTGAAATGTGGAATAAGAACTATGCTGGAGAATATGTTCAAATAGGAAAGGATTTATTAGTAAGTCTAGGTGGACAAGGATATATGAATGAATCATATAAACATATAAGTCAAATTGAAAAGTATTGGGGAGGAATTATTAATAAATGTCCGTTTGTTGCATCGACTTTTTGGCATGATAAAGAAGTAAAAGAACATGAGTATTACAGATATTTAGAAATTTTAGAAATAAACATAAAGGAAAATAAAGATGAATTTGATATAGAAAGATTCTTGAGTACTTTTAGAGAATTAGTAAAGCTGCATGGTGATTGTGATGCAAAATCAGTTTTTGCAGGATGCGAGATTATAAATAAACCCAAAGTGAAATATTGTAATAATTTTTAGAAAGAAAATAAAAAATTAGCACTCGCCTATTGACAGTGCTAACAATTGGTGCTATAACATAGTCAGAACAAAGGAATAGAGAAGATTCCGGGTAAGAATCCAAACGCTCCTTCCCTTGCTCATGAAACATATTATTATATATTTTTCTTGAGAAGGAGGAATGACTTATGTTACTACCTAGTATTTTTGGAGAAAACTTATTGGATGACTGGATGGATATTCCAAGGTTTGATTTCGGCGATATTGACCGCAAGCTTTATGGAAAGCGAGCTGCACAGGTTATGAAGACTGATGTGCATGAGCATGATGACAAGTATGAACTGGATATCGATCTGCCAGGCTTCAAGAAAGATGAGATTAAACTCTCACTTGAGAATGGTTATCTGTCAGTAAGTGCTGCCAAGGGTCTTGATAAGGATGAAAAGGACAAGAAGGGCAAGATCATCCGTCAGGAACGTTATTCAGGTGCCATGCAGAGAAGCTTCTATGTAGGTGAAGCAGTTAAGCAGGAAGATGTAAAAGCTAAGTTTGAGGATGGCGTTTTGAAGTTGTCAATTCCAAAGAATGAAGCAGAAAAACTTCCAGAGAAACAGTATATAGCTATTGAAGGATAATACGTAATTAACGGGATATCGTGGCTAACACCAGAGTGGTGTAGCTGCGGTATCCCGTTTTTTCCTTAAAAGTATTCTTCCATTATTTCATTCAGCCTGTTATAAACGACTTCGTAACGCTCGTGGCAATACATTCCTTCGTTATCATCGGTTATTTGATCCCTCTGTTCCTCATATTCTAGCTTGCCATCCCATATATTACATAGATCTCGACTGATAAAACTCTCTAATCTGACGATTAAAGAAGCTTCCGGTATATGGGAGCTTTTTTATCAATTGAAATAATGATATAAAAATGATATATTCAAATCGGAAGTTGGTCGTAAATACGACTAAGTTCCGATTTAAACGGCGCATGGATTTTTAAGAGGGAAAAGATATGATTGAGCGGAAAAATATTTAGATGCTTTAATAAAGAAAAAGTGGAATGACAGAATAAAAATTATTACAGGAATAAGAAGATGTGGAAAGAGTACGCTTTTATTTGATCTTTTTAAAGAGCATCTTTTAAAAACGGGTGTAAAGGAGAAAAATATTGTCACTATTCAGCTTGATGATGATAAATACGCTGAATTAAGAGACGCTGATAGATTATCGTATTATATCAGGAATACTATAGGAAAATCCAAAGAACAGTATTATGTTCTGATAGACGAGATTCAATATGCTATCACAAAAGAAGAGTTATTACAGAAGGATGCTCCTGTTAAGCTGTATAGTGTTTTGAATGGATTTCTTCATCTGAAAAATATAGATGTATATGTCACAGGCAGCAATTCAAAGATGTTATCAAAAGATATATCTACGGAATTTCGAGGTCGTGGCGATGTTGTTAGAGTTTACCGCTGAAAGCGGAAGATACTATTGTTATTTGAAGACGGAAAGCTTCACGATAGAAGAGGGATGTGCTAAAGACATTGATTTATTTCCCGCCGGAATACAGAGATCTAGCACATAAAATAAGAGAAAACTATATTGAGCATCATCATGGTGAAGTCAATCTCGTTTCTGAAACAGATCAGATTGGTATTGAATATGCCGGAGAAATCCGGGATAGAAAAAGGGATCGGATCGGGCGGCAGGTCGATGTGCGACCTTATCCCGTACGAGATCGATGCCATGAAGGAAGTTGTCAGCCATAAGATAGGATTGTTTATGGGAAAACCGTATGCGGATACTGATCGTTGAGGACGAAATAAGGATAAGTGAAGGAATAGAAAAGCTCCTTCATAAAATAGACAGCGAGTACGAGATCGCCGGTATCGCAGCCGACGGTCTTGAAGGGCTGCAGATGTGCAGGCAGCTGAATCCGGATCTGATAATCACGGATGTTCAGATGCCCGAAATGGACGGCTTGAAAATGCTTGAAGCCGTTTATGCTGAAGGATTTGCGGCCAAGGCGATAGTTATAAGCGCGTATTCGGAGTTCGAATATGCCAGAGGCGCCATGAAACTGGGCGTGACGGAATATCTCCTCAAGCCGGTCAACCTGAGCGAGTTCACCAATGCCCTTGAAAACATAAAGCGCCAGATAATGGAAGACAACCGTAAAAAGCCGGATAAAGTCGGGACGCTCGATCAGATCATGCGTGAGCTTATCGGTGGCAGGCTTTTGGTCGACGAGGACACAAAAAGCTATCTGTTCAATAACTACACTGTTTCCGACAGGCAGCAGTTCATTCTTATAGTCGCTTATCTGGGCGATCGGTACGAGACGGGGGCCGTGTCCGGAAAATCGTCCCTTTCACATTCGCTGTCCCTGTATGAGGGTATCAGTTACTGCAGTCTTGAGATCGAATATCTGAGGTCCGTGATATCCATCGTCTATAACTGTCAGGATCCGACGGATTTTGAACGCTGGGTTCAGTATCAGCTGTTTGGCTCCTTTGCATATAACGCAGCGATCGGATATACGGTCGCAGAGTCGCTGACACAGATCAGAAGTGCCCTTGACCGGCTGCTTCCCTATATGGACTGGAATCTTTCGTTTGAGGACAGCGTGCTTATTTCATATCCGAAGATAACGCAGGTACAGACATCCATGTGCGTGTATCCTCAGGACCTTGAGGCAAAAATGAAGTCGGCGATCTGTGCCGCGGATCATAAAAAGGAAAGAGAACTGTTGCAGATGTTCTCGGATTATTTCAGGGACGGAAAAGTATATGATCCGCATGAAATAAAGGAAAGCTACGTCCGCTTTATCTGGGCGGTCATCGAAACCGCAAAGGGTATCGGAAACAGCGGTGCCGCAAATATCAGCCAGCAAAAACTTCTCGAACGCATCATGAATGCAAGGATGCGCGAGGAGCTGTCGGATGTATGCGAAATGATAGCATCAACCCTTGATCAAAACGGAGATGAATCCGATTCCGATAATCTTACCGTACGCCGTGCGAAAAGCATGATAGGAGAGTTCTATCATACCGGCATCACACTGGACGAGATCGCATCAAGACTCGATATCACTCCCGAATATCTCGGTACCCTGTTCCATAAGGAAACGGGAGTGACCTTCAGTACGTATATCAAGAACTTCAGGATCCAGAAGGCAAAGGAACTTCTCATCGGTACTTCACTCAAGCTCTATGAGATATCTGACAGGGTGGGCTACTCCGATCCCAAGTACTTCAGTAAGGTCTTCAGGGATACGACAGGCCAGCTTCCCGCCGATTACAGAAAAGCATTCAAATAGGCATTAGATTATTCCCCCTTTTTTAGATTTGTCATATTTTTTTATTGCAGGATATCCCATAAAATGTGTATGAAACAAAAACCGTCAGAAAACAGGGGGAATCATGAAACGTATCAAGAGCTTTTTTCGTTATGATAATATCGGACTGCTGTTCATACTGCCCGCATTCTTATATATGATGTTCTTTGTGGGCTATCCCATTATCAGCAATATCATTCTTAGCACTCAGAACGTATCCGTCAGAAATCTGGTGAACGGTCAGAAAAAGTTCATCGGCCTCGACAACTATGTTGCCATCTTTCAGGATGGTGTATTTCGCAAGGCGATGGGAAATACACTGACCTTTACGGTGGCATGTCTATTATTCCAGTTCCTTATCGGTTTTGTTCTTGCACTTCTGTTCAACAAGAACTTTTCATTTTCAAAACCCGTAAGAGGCCTGACAATGATCCCGTGGATGATGCCGATGACGGTAACCGCACTGATGTTCAAGTTCATGTTCTCGACAGATGTCGGTATCATCAACTATATCCTGAAGTCTTCGGGGATCATAAGTGAAAACATCGAGTGGCTAACAACACCGGGGACTGCGATGATAGCGGTCGTGTTTGCAAACGTCTGGATAGGCATTCCGTTTAATACGATCCTTATCTCAACGGGACTGACAACGATACCGCAGGAGCTTTATGAAAGCGCATCCGTTGACGGAGCAAACGGATGGCAGAAGCTGACACGGATCACGCTTCCGCTTTTGAGGCCCACGATTGAATCGGTACTTGTGCTCGGATTTATATACACATTCAAGGTTTATGACCTGGTATATGTTATGACAGAGGGAGGCCCCGTCAATTCCACGCACCTTCTCTCAACATACTCATACAAACTGTCATTTGATATGTTCCAGTACAGTAAAGGATCATCTGTTGCGAACATACTGTTCCTGATATTGCTGGCAGTAGGAATGATCTATCTGAAGATCACGATGCAGGGGGAGGAAGACTGATGGACGACAAGAAATTAACGGGAAAGAAAAACTTCGTGTTCTGCCTGATATCACTCATAGTACTTGTGATACTGCTGTTCCCTCTCTTCTGGACGCTTATCACTTCGTTCAAGACCGAAAAAGAGATATTCCAGATCCCGCCGACATGGTTCCCGCACGAGCTGAACACCAAGTCGTATGCTGCCCAGATCGAAACCGGTGACTTCAATATGTTCAAGTCATTCTTCAACAGCTTCATGATCTCAACAGGGGCAATGGCAATAGCAGTTGTTCTTGCGGTGCCGGCATCCTATGCGATCGCGAGATACAGGTTCATTGGCCGCAAAGCGATGCTCCTCGGATTTCTGGTAACACAGATGCTGCCCGTGTCGGTACTACTGACACCGATGTTCATAATGTTCCGTAACATGAAGATGTATAACACATGGGGAGCGGCGATCCTGGCTGATGCTACGATCGGAATACCTTTTTCGGTGCTGATACTAAAGAACTATTTTGCATCGATACCCAAAGCACTCGAAGAGGCAGCATATATTGACGGATGCACCAGAATGTCGGCGTTTGTCAGAATACTCATTCCGGTGGCGAAACCCGGCGTCATAGTCTGCGCGATCTTTTCATTCCTGTATGCATGGGGAGATCTTGCATACGGCATGACCTTTATACTTGACCAGGAAAAGAGACCGATCACTGCCGGGATATTCAATTTCATGGGACAATACGGCACGAAATGGAGCTACCTTACGGCGTTTGCCATCGTAGCCATAATACCGGTAACGCTCATATTCATTTTCATGCAGAAGTACATCATAAGCGGTATGACTAACGGAGCCGTAAAAGGGTAGGATTTTTATTGAAAGCACCAACAGGCGGTACTATTATTATGATCAGGAGATACAGCGGATATCTCCTGATCATTTGATATTTTGCGCAAAGATCATAAGGAAGATACCCTATGAAAAAAACAAGTATCAGAAACAGGCTGATAAGGACATTTATACTGACATCGATCATTCCCATTCTTCTGATCGAACTGTTTTCACTCGTCAATATATCAGGCTCACTAAAAGAGAACATGAGCATAATGTCCAAGGCTGCACTGGGACAGCTTGATAACAACCTGAACATTTCGCTCGGGTCGTATGAAGATCTTCTTTATCAGATATATACGGATGATGACATGGTCAAGTGGGTGGGTAACCTTGATGAAAAGATTGACGAGGCCGTGACCGTCAACCAGATGAGAAGAGCGATGAGCGGCCTGTTATATTCCAAGGATTATATCAGATCCATATCGGTCATTACCCCTAAGGGAGCTGTCGTAACATACGAACAGATCGCTCCGGCGACATACAAAAGTTCCTGGATGGAGGATTTCAGTCTTGGTGCGGACGGTCTGTACAGGGACGTTATAAAGGATTATGATACGCATATTTATCCGACGGAGTTTGGTACAAACTTTGCAAAAAAAGATTACTATCTTCTTCACATCGCACACAGGATAATCGATTACAGAAACCTTGACAGGGAATGCGGGATAGCGATCTTAAGTATTGATGAAGAACTGCTTCAGAACGCGTGCAAGAGCTCGGTTCAGGACGAGAAGGTGTTCAATTTCCTCGTTGATGAGAAGGGCAGGATAATATCGTTCGGAACCGGTACGGACAGGATCGGGGAAGTCATCACGGACATGACAAAGGACGAGGAAAAAAGACGTGACGACTATACTGCATACTACAGTGATTATTCCAAAACATCCTCTTCGGCGTTTGGGACATACATGATCCATGACGAAAAGCTCGGCTGGGATATCGTGAACATTACGGATATGAGCGGGCTGGTCCTGACACAGCAGAGGCAGTTGTGGCTGATACTTCTTCTTGGTGTGGGAGTCATAGTTGTTGCGGTATTTCTGTCAACAAGGATGTCAAAGAACCTGATAGCTTCAGTCGGTAAGATCGTCAGGGGAATGGGCCTCACTCAGGGCGGAGATCTGTCGGTTAGGATAGCAAAGGACGAAGATATGCCGGTCGAGATCGAGAGTATCGCGGATGGATTTAACGATACCCTTGAAAAACTGAATGATGCGATAACGCGGCAGCAGGAAGCACAGATTGTAGCCCTCGAGGCACAGATCAATCCCCACTTTCTGTATAACACGCTTGATACGATCAACTGGATGGCCATAGACAGGGATGAGTATGATATCAGTAATGCCATAAGCGCTCTTGCAACGATATTAAGATATGCCATCGTGAACAGTAATGCCGAGGTTTCCATCAGAGAGGAAGCCGAGTGGTTGAAGAAGTATATCTATCTTCAGCAGTTCAGGATGAAGAACAGATTTTCGTGTTCGATATTTGTTGCTCCGGATGTCCAGGAGGCATTGATACATAAACTGCTGTTACAGCCCTTTGTGGAAAATGCGATCGTTCACGGTTTTGACAAGGACAAGGATGGAGCTGTCCTGAAACTGCATATGGAAAAGATTGATGATAAGGTCGAGATAATAATAGAAGATAACGGTCCGGGAATGGATGACGAACTCATCGACAGGATCAACAGCGGTATATATGAAGAATCGGGATCCGGAATAGGAATGAGAAATGCCGCAACAAGACTGGAGATGTATTACAGAAAAGAAGGCGGGCTCCGTGTTGAAAAAGGACAGTCGGAAGGAACAAGGATAATCATCGATATTCCGTACAGGACCAAATCAGATTAGATTATTCCCCCTTTTTAAGTTTTCTTGAGTTTTCTGTTCGGCAGGAAGGACAGATAATGTACACGTAAAGAAAACCGCTCTTACTTAAGGAGGTATTTATGAAAAAGAAAGTTATTGCAACACTTGTCAGTGCAATGATGCTGGCAACTGTACTGGCAGGATGCGGCGCAGCGACAGCAGCACCTGCAGCACCTGCAGCGGAACCTGAAGCAAAGGAAGAGACGACCGAAGTAGCCGAGGTTAAAACTGACGCGGCTGAAGAGGCTGTTCCCGCTTCGGATGATGCATCGGGGGATGTTACGATCTGGTATTACTGGGAGACAGCAGGTCATCAGGAAGCACTTGACCACATCATCCAGGAATTCAACGGTCAGCAGGACAAGATCAAGGTTCAGGCAAAATATGTTCCGTTTGCGGACTTCAAGAAGCAGCTGTCTGTAGGAGCATCGGCAGGAGAACTTCCCGATATCGTTATCCTTGACAATCCCGATCATGCTTCATATGCAGCAATGGGAATATTCGCAGACATCACTGACAGATTTGATGTAAGCACATATTATCCGGGCCCCGTTAACTCTTGCACACTTGACGGTAAGCTCTACGGTGTTCCTTTCGGAAGCAATGACCTTGTTCTTTTCTATAACGAGGACATGCTTGCAGAAGCAGGATGCGAAGTACCCAAGACATGGGATGAACTCCTTGACGTAGCAACCAAGACAACGAAGGGCAATGTTTACGGATTTGCTCACTGCGCACTTCAGAACGAAGAAGGTACTTTCAATTTCCTTCCCTGGGTATGGTCAGCAGGCCAGACATCATATGAGATCGATTCCGAAGGCGGTATAAAGGCACTTGAGTTTGAGAAAAAACTTGTTGATGCCGGAGCATTCCCCAAGGAAGCTATAAACTGGACTCAGGGCGATACAATGAACCAGTTCATCTCAGGAAACCTTGCGATGATGATCAACGGAACATGGCAGATACCTACAATGCGTTCGGAAGTTCCTGATATGAAATGGAATGTTGCTCCGATACCTCAGGATAAGCAGCAGGCATCAGGACTCGGCGGAGAGAACTATGCAGTTATCGCAGGCGGAAATGAAGAAGCAGCGATCGCTTTCCTTCAGTATGCAACAAGCAAGGATACATGCCTGTACATGATGGATCACATGGGATATATCTCATCGGATTCAACGATCGCAAAGGATCAGTTCCAGGGCGATCCCGTTTACCAGGTATTTGTTGATGAGATGCAGTATGCAAATGCAAGAGGACCTCTTCCTGAGTGGCCCGACATCTCAGATGCCATCTCACTTGCATTCAACAAAGTCATCACAGGTGAGAGTGATGCAGCAGCTGCTGCGGCAGAGGCACAGGCTACCATCGACTCGATCCTTGGCAAGTAACTTTTTGTAACAGATCACAGGGCAGAGATGACATTTCTCTGCCCTGTTTTTACAGACAGAACAGGAAAGGACTACTAATGAAATACGATGTCACAATATCCGATGCTTTTTGGAGCAGATACAGGAGACTGGTAAAACATGAGATGATCCCGTATCAGTGGGCCGTGCTGAATGATGCGATAGATATAAATATCGAAAAGGAAAGAGATGATGCATCGATCCCTAACGAGAAAAGCCATGCCATGGAGAACTTCAGGATCGCCGCAAAACGGACGGACGGAGAGCATTACGGATGGGTATTCCAGGACAGCGATGTTTATAAATGGCTGGAGGCGGTGGCGTACACACTGCTTTATGAGTGGGACGAGGATCTTAAGAAAACGGCGGATGAAGTTGTGGAACTGATCGGCGAGGCCCAGGAAGAAGACGGATATCTCAACACTTATTTCTCGATAATGGAGCCGGACAGAAAATATAAGCGGCTCGGAGAGAGCCATGAACTGTACTGCGCAGGCCATTTCATAGAAGCCGCGACTGCCTACCATCAGGCTACCGGAAGCGGGAGGGTGCTTGAGATAGCAATAAAGCTTGCTGACAGTATCTGTGTAACTTTTGGCGACAAGGAAGGCCAGATAAAAGGTGTGGACGGACATGAGGAGATAGAGATCGGACTCATGCGTCTGTATCATCTGACAGGCAACAGAGCTTACCTGGATACGGCGGCATTTTTTCTGAAGGAAAGAGGACAGGATCCCGGATTTTTTACCGGGCAGGAGAAGGATGATGATAAAGAGCCGGTTCTCGGCGGACTGAGCAGATTTCCGCTCAGTTATTTTCAGATGCACAAACCTTTACTCGAACAGGATACTGCCGAAGGGCATGCGGTGAGGCTCGTGTATATGAGCACTGCTGTTGCGGATCTGGCGGCATCGACAGGAGATAAGGCATTTGCGGATACGGCAAAAAAGATATGGAGAAATATCGTTGATAAGAGGATGTATATTACCGGCGGTATAGGATCCACCGTTACCGGAGAGTCATTTACCCTGGATTATGATCTGCCGAATGACACAATGTACTGCGAGACCTGTGCGTCGATAGGGCTGATGTTTTTTGCCGGACAGATGCTTCGTATCGAGTCCGATGCGGAATATGCGGATGTTATGGAAAGGGCACTTTACAATACCGTTATTTCGGGAATGGCACTTGACGGCAGACATTTCTTTTACGTCAATCCTCTGGAGGTTGTACCGGCCAAGTCGGCAAAAGACCCCGGCAAGAGCCATGTCAAACCCATAAGACCACAGTGGCTCGGGTGTGCATGCTGTCCTCCGAATCTTGCCAGACTCATCGCTTCGCTTGACAGGTATATATATACGGTCAAGGAGGATGAGATACTGGTCAATCTCTTTATCAGATCCGAGATGACATGCAATTATGAGAACGGGAACGTCACGATCAGGCAGGAGTGCGATTATCCGAGGACATCAAAGATCGGTTTTGAGATCAAAAACAGCCGGCCGGATGATATCAACGTTAAGATACGTATACCTTCATGGGCCGACAAATATATGGGCACGGTTGACGAAAACGATATGAAGATCACGTGCGACAGGGGGTACTGGTGTGTAAGCGTTTCGCAGGGATGCCACACCATATCGCTCGATCTTGAGATCATGCCGAAAAGATGGTATGCGAATGCGAAAGTGTCCGAGAATATCGGAAAGGTGGCGATCGCCAGAGGACCGTTTGTTTACTGTGCGGAAAGCGTTGATAACCATGAGGATCTTCATCTTCTAAAGCTGCCGCGCAATTCGTTCCTTGACCATAAATGGCAGGATGATCTTCTCGGGGGAGTCGGTGTTATCGAAGCCGAAGGGATACGTCTGAAGGCGGCCCGTGATCCCGGGGCACTGTATTCATGCGAAGGATATGAAAAAATTCCCCAGAAGATAAAACTGATCCCCTACTATTCATGGGCCAACAGGGGAGAAAATGAGATGCGTGTGTGGATCAACGAAGCATAGGAAGAGGGAGAAGGTATGATAACTGTTGAAGAAAACAGGCTGATCTATAAATATGATTCGGAGATACTTCAGATAGAGTCATGGGGGAAAAATGCGGTCAGGATACGCGCCGGCAAAGGCCCCTTTTTTGAGGAAAATAACTGGGCACTGTCGGTGCCTCAGTCTCCTTCGGGCACAGTAAGAACCGATAAGGACGGCGGCGTGCTTGAAAACGGGAATGCCGTTGTGAGACTGTCAAATGCAGGCAAGATCACGATCTTTTCAAAGGGCAAAAAGAAGATTCTGGAAGAGTATACGAGAAACCGCAGGGATGTGACCGATCCCAAGTGCAGCGCCACGGAGATCGAGGGAAGAGAGTTCAAACCGTGTATCGGCGGAGACTATCATCTGACTGTACGTTTTGAGTCAATCGATCCTGATGAAAAGATATACGGGATGGGTCAGTACCAGCAGAAATATCTGAACCTGAAAGGAACCGATCTTGAACTGGCACACAGGAACTCACAGGCAAGTGTACCTTTTGCGATCTCCTCGCTCGGATACGGACTGCTGTGGAACAATCCGGCAATAGGCAGATGTGTGTTCGGAAAGAACATCACGTCATTTGAAGCCTACAGTACTAAAATGATGGATTACTGGGTCGTAGTCGAAGATACGCCGGCTCTGATCGAAGAGGCTTATGCCGCCGTGACCGGCACTGTACCAATGATGCCCGAATACGGTCTCGGATTCTGGCAGTGCAAACTCCGTTACAGGACGCAGGATGAACTGATGGAGGTCGCCCGCAGGTATCATGAGCTCGGCATACCGGTTGATGTTATAGTCGTTGATTTTTTTCACTGGCCAAAACAGGGGGAATGGAAGTTCGACCCGGTATTCTGGCCCGATCCGAAGGGAATGACAGACGAGCTTGAATCGATGGGGATCAAACTTATGGTCTCGATTTGGCCGACGGTGGACCGAGAGAGCGAAAACTTTGACCTGATGCTTGAGAGAGGATATCTGATACGCACGGAGAGAGGATTCAGGGTAGGACTCGATTTTCAGGGATCGACGATCCATATCGATGTGACCAACCCCGATGCGAGAAGATACCTTTGGGATACGGTAAAACACAATTATTATGATCAGGGAGTGAAGATATTCTGGCTGGATGAGGCAGAGCCCGAATACTCCGTGTATGACTTTGACAATTACCGTTATCATATGGGTACCGATCTTATGATCGGGAACATTTATCCGGTTGAATATGCCAGAACATTTTATGAGGGAATGAAGGAACAGGGACAGGAAGATATCGTCAACCTGATAAGATGTGCGTGGGCCGGCAGCCAGAAATACGGAGCTTTGGTCTGGTCGGGAGATATCGCTTCAAGTTTTGAAAGTATGAGAAACCAGCTTGCTGCCGGACTAAACATGGGGCTTGCCGGTATACCGTGGTGGACTACGGATATAGGAGGATTCCACGGCGGAAATCCGGATGATCCGGCATTTCGTGAACTGTTTGTAAGATGGTTCGAATGGGGAACCTACTGCCCCGTCATGAGGCTTCACGGCGACCGCGAACCCAGACAGCCGCAGCTTGGAAGCGGCGGCGGCGCGTCGTGCTGTTCGGGAGCTGCAAATGAGATATGGAGTTACGGGGATGAAGTATTTGAGATATGCAAAGAGTATATCCGTATCCGTGAATCCATGAGGGACTATATCAGATCGCTCATGAAGGAGGCGCATGAAAAGGGAACACCGGTAATGAGAACACTGTTCTATGAGTTTCCTGATGATCCGAAGGCCTGGGAGATCGAGGATGAGTATATGTTCGGAGGCACCTATCTGGTAGCGCCCATCCTGACGGCAGGCACTTATAAAAGAGATGTATATCTGCCTTCCGGATCGCAGTGGAAGGACGTAAGAAGCAAAAGAGTATATGAGGGCGGATCCGTTATAACGGTTGATGCAGAGCTGGCCGTGATCCCCGTATTTGAACGATCGCGGGTTTGTAACTAAAGAAACGATGCTCTTATGTGCATATGTGTCAGTTTTACGAAGAATTCAAACGGATTCATGCTTCACCACCGGTCCGTGAAATAGACATATTCACATCTGCCGTTCTTAGGGCCGTTCATGATCTTTGACAGCCGTCCGTTCTTAATCATGCTGACTTTGTCGTCGGAATCAAGGACCGCCCGATCGTTGATCCCTTTGGGGGAGATCATCAGGAACCCGTCCAGGCCGTATGTGCTGCCGGTTCTCCAGACCCACCCATCATCTTCGTTGATGGAAAGATCTTCAAAGTCATAGTTGTCCATTACCATGTTACGCATAAGATCGAGCATTTCAGGGGATAACGGATCCGATTCATTTGTCCAATCACGGTATGTCAGGATATACTCATTTCCTCTGCCTATGTCGATGACGGGCGTTTTTATATTATGGTTCCCGTCCGGCCTGTATTGGATCGTTGCATAGTAGCAGTTGTCATCCCGGTCGTCGTAGAGGCTCTTTTCAAGATCCCAGTCAGGATAGAAAGCATTTACGAATTCTGCGGGAACCCATGTGGCAGAAGATCCGATCACGGCATAGTAGTAGTGCATTGGATGAAACAAGTTATCCAGTCCCGTAAAATCATACCTGATCACCATATCGGCACCTGCAACAAATACAAGCTTATACAGGCACGTCAGGACGATCATTCCGGCGATGATCGCACATACTTTAAGGAATCGGTGTTTCATGATTATTTCTTAAGCCCGGCTTTCATCATTCCCGACAAGACTTTTCTAAGATCCTTATTTGCGAGAACAGCTTCTATGAGGCTGTCATTGGGTTTCTTGTCGGCTTTCAGTACTTCCATTACCTCTTTCTTCGTTTCCGCGCTTGCACTCCTGTAAAGTTCAACGAGCTTCTTTTCCGTAGCGGTGAGCTTTAAGGATGTTCCGGCTGTTGTTTTCTTTGCTGCCGGTTTCTTGGTCGTTGTAGCCATGTCCTTCTCCTTTTGTCACAAACTAAACAACGGTTTCAAGAACATTATAGTACGGATAAGGGGTAAACGGTATCATTTCATTAACCCGTTCTAAAAAAATAGTATTGACATTCAAGATCATAGTGATATCATAATGATATCATCAAGAATCACAAGATGTTTGAACGGAGGTTAGGATCATGAATGAAAACATCAAAGAAAAGGTAATAGAAGGACATAAGAACGGAATGGTGGCACTTATCCTTATAACGCTCGGATACATAGTGTCGTTTTTCCTGCTTTTGTTCCCGCCGATAACCATAATCGGAGTAATTTATATATGTGTCGGATGGTTTTTGTATGTGGGACTTAAGGTGTTAAAACCGGGAGAGGCACTTGTTCTTACTCTCTTCGGAAAGTATGTCGGAACTCTTAAGGGAGAGGGATTCTTCTTTGTTAATCCTTTTTGTACGGCAGTCAATCCTGCGGCTGATACGAAGCTCGGTCAGAGCGGGGACATATCCGACAACGGCAAGAGTAAACTGGCAACGGCATTTACCGGAAGCAGCATAAACCTCGATACATCGTCAAGGAACAAAAAGATTTCCCTCAAAGTCATGACGCTGAGCAATTCCCGTCAGAAGGTCAACGATGTACTCGGTAATCCCGTTGAGATAGCGGTCGCTGTAATGTGGAAAGTAACTGATACCGCCAAGGCAGTATTTGCCGTAGATAACTATAAAGAGTATCTCTCACTTCAGTGTGACACGGCTGTTAGAAACGTTGTAAAGCTTTATCCTTATGACGTTACGGAAAACGTTGATACGACAGGTGACGGGCAGGCTGATGACGGAAGCCTTAGAGGCTCCACAGAGATCGTTGCGAACAGGATAATGGAAGAGATACAGGGAAAAGTCGCTGAAGCCGGGATAGAGATCGTGGATGCAAGGATCACATATCTTGCATATGCCCCCGAGATAGCAGCCGCAATGCTCCAGAGACAGCAGGCAGCGGCGGTTGTTGATGCAAGAAAGCTCATAGTTGACGGCGCTGTGGGAATGGTTGAACTCGCACTTGAGCGCCTTAATGAAAAGGAACTCGTTGAACTTGATGAGGAGCGAAAGGCGGCCATGGTATCAAATCTCCTCGTTGTCCTTTGCGGTAATCATGATGCACAGCCCGTTGTCAACTCGGGCAGTCTGTACTGATGGCTGAGAAAAAACAGGTACCGCTCCGACTGAACGAGAAACTGTACAATGCCATTGCTGCCTGGGCAGAAGATGACTTTCGTTCGGTGAACGGCCAGATCGAATATCTGCTGACGGAGTGCGTCAAGCAGAGGAAGAAAGACGGTAAATATGTTTCGGAGCATCTTGACGAAGCACCGGAATTTGATATCGGATGATCAATACATACTGAAGGGTTTGCTTGCCAGAGCCAGCTCGGCTGAGGTGGGCACCCGGGATGAAGGGAAGACCAGGACATGATTGGTCTTCTCTTTGTATACGTAATCATTCCATGCGCCTCTGGCTGCAAGTGAATTGGTGGCAAACGTCGGCGGATTCACTACGCCGGCGGGTGCCTTCGTGATCAGCAGGACATCGCGGCTGATAAGGGCATTAAGAGTATTGAGAAGATTCTTTGCATCGGTGACCGCGGCCTTTGCAAGTGCGATCTCCTGTGCGGAAGCTTTGTTTGCGCGGCATGCGTTTAACGCGGCGATCTTGTTGTTGAGGATAATTTCCGCGCCGTCAACGTTATACATGGTCCGAAGGATCGGGATCATGGTGTTCGCGGTTGCCGTATCGGCTTTGACCGAAACGCTTCCGAGCACAAGGAATGCTCCGAATGATAAACATGCAAACATTATTCTTAAAGATCTCATAGTTTTGTACCCCCGAAAGTAACACGATCAATCTTTAATATAGAATGCGGATAACAGGACTTGAACCTGCACGGTCTCCCACCAGAACCTAAATCTGGCGCGTCTGCCAATTCCGCCATATCCGCCTCGTTATTTATACTATCACATATGTACATACATCGCAAATTCACGGGCATCCTTCCCTTGCCCAAACATCCCTGTGATGATAAAATAAAACATTGATCGAAAGGAAGCAGCTTTGAGCAGATATGTTGATGTAAACATATATTTCGGTAAGAAGAAGGTCGGCGTTACCGCACTTTTGGCGGTGGCGATCGTTCTTGCCGCACTCGCATGCCTGTGCGTGAT
>JAEEGJ010016950.1_pt1 | contig 16595 bp, 14 predicted proteins | sample 8958761 | NCBI WGS metagenome assembly JAEEGJ01 (sample SAMN16246546, study PRJNA631951) | gut metagenome | biome: gut microbiome; feature: rumen; material: RS-attached | host: Bos | place: Iran: Karaj | collected 2018-10
AGGTATTCCTGAGGTCATCTCAGTTAAGTCTGACTCAGGTATGATTGGTGGCAGCGTATCACATGAATACATGCTTCTTGTTGATGCAGGTGAGGACTCAATCGTTCTTTGTCCTGAATGCGGATATTCAGCTAACATGGAAGCTGCTGATACAACAGTTGATAATACAGGATGTTCTCCTGCAGGCGAACTCAAGAAGGTTAACACACCTGATTGCAAGACTATCGAGGAAGTATGCACTTTCCTTAACAGCAAGGTTGAGGAGTCCTGCAAGGCAGTTATATATCAAAAGAATATGACAGACGAATATGTTGTTGTATTCCTTCGTGGCGACTACGAAGTTAACGAGACCAAGTTAACTAACCTTCTTGGTGAAAAAGTTCATGCCGCTACAATTACTCCTGAGTGTGGTCTCTGCGCTGGTTTCTGCGGACCTTACAAGCAGGAAGCTAAGTGCCAGATAATATATGATAAGACACTTGAAGGTATTGAGAACCTCTGCTGTGGTGCTAATGAAGTTGATTATCACTACACAGGTCTTAATATCAAGAGAGATATTGGTGATGTAGAATACGTAGATGTATCCAAGATTAGAACCGGTGATATCTGTCCTTGCTGTGGCAAGAAGACAATCAAGATTAGCCGTGGTATCGAGGTAGGTAATATCTTCCAGCTTGGTACCAAGTACTCCAAGTCAATGGGTATGACATATACAGATGTTGACGGCAGTGTTAAGACTCCTATCATGGGCTGCTACGGCATCGGCGTTGGTAGACTTGCAGCATCGGTTATGGAAGCAAGACATGATGAGTATGGTCCTATCTGGCCCATCTCAATCGCTCCTTGGCAGGTACACCTTTGCTGCATGAGAGCTGACAAGGCAGAGTGCAAGGAAGCAGCAGATAAGATCTACAATGAGCTTCTTAAGGATAATGTTGAAGTTATCTACGATGACAGAAATGTTCAAGCCGGTGTTATGTTCGCAGACGCAGATCTTCTCGGTGTTCCTGTTAGAGTAACAATTGGACCTAAGAATATCGCTAACGGACAGATTGAGATTTCAACAAGAGACAAGAGTGTTAAGAAACTTGTTAATGTTGAGGATGCTAACACAGAGATTAATAACTTAATCGCTGAGCTCTTTGCAGAGATCAACAACAAGGTTAGAGACAGAATCTAATATTTCTAGATTTTGGATTATTAGATTTATTTGTATAAGTAAAGAATAAATGTGTAGTAGAGTTTTCTACTACACATTTTGTAAATTTATGTAGTAATAGAGTAAGTTTTTGAATTATAAATAGTGAGTAAAAGATATGAACGAAATTAAGAATGATTCAGAATTGATGTGGAAGACAGAATCGAAAGAAACGATTCTTAACACATGTATATTCGATGTAGAAAAAAGAAAAGAAGTAGCTGCTAATGGAATAACAGGAGACTACTTTTCGATTAATTCTACCGAGTGGGTTTCGATTATCCCTGTGTATAAAGGACAATTTATTTTGGTGAGACAGTATCGCCATGCATCCGGTAATATCACTGCTGAGTTTCCCGGTGGTATGTGTGATAGGGGTGAGGATCCTATAGAGAGTGGCCGTAGAGAACTTCTCGAAGAGACAGGATTCACGGCTGGTAAGCTCACGCTTCTTGGTAAGTGTTCTCCCAATCCTGCATTATTCACTAACAATATATACTTCGTGTTAGCAGAGGATTTGACACCTACCAATGAACTTCATCTTGATGAGGATGAGATACTTACAGGGGAACTTGTTCCAATTGATGAGGTAATCAATTCATTCTGCAGTGGAGAATACACCAACGCATTTATGGGAACAGCGTTAGCGCTTTATATGAGACATATTCAGAACAAATAAAAAAACTGCCGGTATTTTTATATGTCTAAATAATTATTATGTATGTATCTATATCTCGGCCAACGGCCGGTTATTATTTTCAAATAATAATTTTCGAGGTATCTTTATCCCGCAAGCAGCGGGATATTTTTGTTTTTTATAAAAATGTTATTAATAAAGACAACACTGGAATTGTGAGTATGCAAAGGAGTGTACTGAGAAGTATACAATTTGCGCTCATCTCCTGTTCCTTATTATGTATCTCTGCAAGATTAAGAATAATCGATGCACAAGGCGTTGCAGCGAGTATCATCAGGCTTGCCTTGAATGAATGAGGCAGAGGCGTGAAGAACACTACCGCGAACGCGAATAGTGGAAATACGATCAACTTTCCTGCACATACCAAATATACAAATGGATTGGTGAATAGCTTTTTGAAGTCCATCGTCGCCAATCTTATTCCAAGTATTAACATACATACGGGAGTAGTCATTCTACCAAGCAGTGATATCGCATCCGTAACGAGTGTAGGTAACTTGCTCATCGCACCTGTTATGTATAGAGGCATAGCAATCACGAATGAGAAGAATGCAGGATTCATAAAAGCTGATTTTACGCTGATGTATTTTTTATCAGTGGTCAAACAATATACACCTGCTGTGAATACTAACAAGTTCATCGATATAACATATATCGATGAATAACAAGCTACTTCGGGATTCTCGGGCAAAAGAGCTTTTATAAGAGGCATTCCGAAGAAACCGCAGTTGCCAAGTACTGATCCGATAGCAAGCATTCTATACTTGTTGATATGAAACTTCTTTCTGAGTACGAGATAAGTTCCTAAGAGGAATATGAGTTGAACCAAGAATGATACTACAAAGAAGAGCATCATATTGATGAGATTCTCTCTGCTGTATTCCATTGATAGGAATGATGACACTACCATACAGGGTGAGCAGATATATATGAGTATAGCCGATACGGTCGATAAGTGCGACGCGACGGCTTTTTTTGTTTTACAGAGAATGTATCCCGGCACCATATACATCAGGGCTAGGAGCACATTAAAGAACGCAATTTTAAAAGTAACCATGGTAAGTGTATATGCCTTTTCTTTTTATACTATCTTTTTCTAATCGGATTATCATTGTCATAACAGGTGCAACAGCTTGAAGGTGTAACGGCTGATTGGAGCAACAGTATCATGACTTCGTTGATTATAACCCATGTAATTCATTATTAACAACATTTTATTCGTATTTAACAACTATTTTACATTTATACACTCAAAAGAGTTATAATATTGATATTCGGTGAAAGGAAGCGTGTTTTACGCGAGAAAATCGTGAATTTAAATACTGTTTTAGACATATTTTACCAATATCAGACGGCGATAGTCATTACTATCGGCTTAACGCTTGTTTTTGCACTTAACAAGTACATGGACAGGAAGAAAAAGAGATACCTTTTTCAGATTTTGTTTTTAAACTTCCTGCTCATGTGTACGGAGATTATATCCGATCGAATATTGACTCCGGATAAAGAATACATATTTATTCGTATCACGTTATACATTATCGGTTTTACGCTTCGTCCTACACTTATCATGTATTTCTTTTTGCTTATCAATAATGCTGCGGACCATAAGTTTAGGCTACAGTTTATTACACCTATTACGTTGAATGTACTGGTACTTTTGAGTGCTTATTTTACACCGTCGACTTTCAGCTACGTGACAGATGAGACGGGCACTCATTTTGTCCCGGGACCGTTGATATATTTCCCGTTTCTGGTATGCGCGGGATATCTTATTATGCTGGCGGTAGAGACGCTTAAGTACTTTAAAAACGGTGGCGGAAGAGTCGCATTTGCGGTAGGATATACGGCGCTTTTAACCATCTTGGGAGAAGTGATAGAAGCCATAAGCCCCGAGAGAAGAGTCATATGCAACATGACCATGATATCGACGCTCATATATTTCCTTATACTTCACTTTACATCGGTGCTGTCAAGACAGGATGAGAGGGCCAGACAGTTAAAACTTGAGACGATGTACTCGCAGATTGGTCATCATTTTATCTTTAATGCACTTAATTCCATCTACGGACTTGTAGACAAGGATCCTCAAAAAGCAAAAAAAGCGATTGATTATTTTTCCAATTATCTGCGTGTAAATATCGATGCCATAGGTAAGACCGGGCCGATTCCCGTATCGGAGGAAATCAAGCATATCGAGTCGTACACATGGATAGAAAAGATGAGATTTGAAGACAATCTTGAGGTCGAGATAGATGCCAAGGAGACCAATTTTTGCGTACCCGCGCTGTCTGTTCAGCCCCTCGTAGAGAATGCGATTAAGCATGGCATACACAAGAAACTCGGCAAGGGTAAGGTGACGGTTAGGACATATGAAGCAGAGGATGCTTATGTGATAGAGGTTATCGATGACGGCATAGGATTCGATGCAAAAGAACTTATGAAAAAATGGGAAGAAAATCAGGCTGCTGCACATGGCAGACCCGTTAATCCCATGGCTCCTTCGAAAAGAGAGCATGTTGGGCTCTTTAACGTAAAAGAGAGACTCATAAGCGAGGGCGTGGGTGACCTAACCATAGAGAGCACTCCGGGCGAGGGTACAACCGCTAGAATTAGTATCTTCAAAACGCCTTAATCAGTTTACAATAGGCGCCAAAAATGATAGAATTATACGATAAAGGTCTTAATATTTCGAGTAAAAACAGAGGTTAATGAAATGGCAGAAAATGAAATCATAAATTCTGAGACTAACGAGGGTGCTGAGAAGGAGAGTCGTAACTTCATCGAAGTCCTTATTGACAAGGATCTTGCTGATGGCGTATACGATACAGTACATACCAGATTTCCTCCGGAACCCAATGGTTATCTTCATATAGGACACGCTAAGAGTATACTTCTTAACTATGGACTGGCCAAGCAGTATGGCGGTAAGTTCAATATGAGATTCGATGACACTAACCCCACAAAAGAAAAAATAGAGTTTGTCAATTCACAGCTTGAGGATATCAAGTGGCTCGGAGCAGATTGGGAGGACAGACTATTCTTTGCGTCTGATTATTTCCCTAAGATGTATGAAGGTGCTGTTAAGCTCATCAAGAAGGGCAAGGCGTATGTGTCAGACCTTTCTGCTGAAGAGATTAGAGAATATAGAGGTACACTTACCGAAGCAGGCAAGAAGGATCCCGGCTCAGATAGAAGTGTAGAAGAGAACTTAGCTCTTTTTGAAGATATGAAAAACGGCAAGTTTGCCGATGGTGAAAAGGTCTTGAGAGCTCGTATCGATATGGCATCTCCCAACATGAACATGAGAGATCCCGTTATCTACAGAGTAGCTCACATGACTCACCATAGAACAGGTGATACATGGTGCATCTATCCCATGTATGACTTTGCTCATCCCATCGAGGATGCAGAGGAAGGTATCACACATTCAATATGTACTCTCGAGTTCGAAGATCATAGACCCCTTTATGATTGGGTTGTTAGAGAGCTTGAGTACGAGAGACCTCCCAGACAGATTGAGTTTGCTAAGCTTTATCTTAAGAACGTAGTTACAGGTAAGAGATATATCAAGAAGCTTGTTGAGGATGGTATCGCAGATGGTTGGGATGATCCCAGACTTGTATCTATCTCAGCGCTTAGAAGAAGAGGATATACACCTGAGTCCATCAAGATGTTCGTAGAACTCTGCGGTGTATCCAAGGCTAATTCAACAGCTGACATGGCTATGCTTGAGTATTGTATCAGAGAGGACTTAAAGCTTAAGAGACCTCGTATGATGGCTATTCTTGATCCTGTTAAGCTCATCATTGATAATTATCCCGAGGGACAGACTGAGATGCTCGATGCGGCCAATAACCTTGAGAATGAGGCACTTGGCTCAAGACAGATTCCTTTTTCAAGAGAACTCTACATCGAGAGAGAGGACTTCATGATTGATCCTCCCAAGAAGTACTTCAGACTCTTCCCCGGCAATGAAGTAAGACTTATGAACGCATACTTCGTTAAATGCGTTGATTATAAGACAGATGCTGATGGCAACGTAACTGAAGTTCATTGTACATACGACCCTGCTACTAAGTCAGGCAGCGGTTTCTCGGAGAGAAAGGTCAAGGGTACAATTCACTGGGTTGATGCTAACAGTGCTAAGCAGGTCGAGGTAAGACTTTTTGAAAATATCGTGGATGAGGAAAAGGGTGTGTACAACGAAGAGGATGGAAGCATCAATGTTAATCCCGATTCCAAGAAAGTAGTTACAGCTTTTGTAGAGCCCGCTCTTGCGGAAGCTAAGGCTTATGAGAGCTTCCAGTTCGTAAGAAACGGATTCTACTGCGTAGATTATAAGGACTCAAAAGAGGGTGCGCCGGTATTTAACCGTATAGTTAGCCTTAAGAGTTCATTCACGTTACCTAAATAAGTAAAAGTTTTTATTCATTAAAAGGTTAATTGTTTATAGTTAACATTTCAGGTGTATAGGAGAACACTCGGGGAAAAGTGGGGAAATAAAAGATGGAAGTATCCGAAATCAAAAACATGTGTCTCAACTGCATGCATATGACGAAGGAAGAAGATTTCTGTCCTGTATGTGGTAAGACAAAAAGAGGCGTTAAGACATTCGGTCGAGCTTTGGAGCCCGGCACTATTCTTAATGGCAAATTCCTTATCGGTAACATACTCGGTATGGGAAGTTTCGGTATCACATATATCGGATTCGACATGCTCCTTGAATACAGAGTAGCTATCAAGGAATTCTTCCCGGATGAGATGGTTGAACGTAAAGAAGACGGTTCTCTGATCGTATCCGGAGATACCACGGAAGAAGAATTCCAGACAGAACTTAAGGCATTCCTTCGTGAGTCGAGAATGCTTGCGCAGTTCGCCAAGTATCCGGGCGTTGTGTCAATCAAGGAACTTTTCTATGCCAATAATACCGGTTATATGGTTATGGAGTACCTTGAAGGCGGTACACTTCGTAGATTTATCGACAATAACGGAGGGCACTTATCGGTAGAGCAGACGCTCTCCATGATGGAGCCCGTTATCAGCTCCATGGAGGAGATTCATAAGGCAGGTCTAATCCACCGTGATATCTCTCCTGAGAACATCATGCTCGATACCGATGGCAGTATCAAGGTTATCGACTTCGGTGCAACCAAGAAGCTAAACAACAGAACTGCTCAGGTATACTACGGTAAGTTCGGATATGCTCCTTTGGAGCAGAGCTTGGGCGAGGGCCAGGGCCCTTGGACCGATGTATACGGCATATGTGCTACTATGTATGCGATGATTACAGGTGATATTCCTGTAGACGCATTCAGACGTAACATGAATGAAGAGTTAGTTCCGATTACGGATTACAACATACAGATTGAGAGTCGTATCGCAGACGCCATCATGAAGGGTATGAGTATGGCTACAGCGGACAGACAGCAGGACATGGGACAGCTTCGTAGATCTCTCTACGGTATGAATGCCGAAGAAATATCCAAGAAGAACGAGCCTGTATACTTTCCGACTATCAATACCAAGATGCTCTATGACAAGAAGAACAGACGCGTGTGGTTTGGACATTACCCTATGAATGAGGTTTCCGGTTCCAGACTTACAACGGATATCATATATGCGACATTTGATCTTAACGATTCCATGATGCTCAAGGGTGCTAAGTTCAAGAGATTCAACATTGCAAGCGCACTTATGAGTAAGGAATATCGTAATGCCAACAGGGCTCGTATCAAGGACGAATCCAAGAAGTATAGATACTTCGAATACACCGAGATTCCTTGGGTTATCCTCTATCAGAAGGGTACCACGATGATACTTCAGTCTGAGTACGTGCTTGATTATCAGCTCTTTGATGACAGAGATTATATGGATATGTCTGAGCGTGAAATCGGCAAGATTCGTACAGGTATCGTATGGGAGTCGAGTGTTATTAGAGAGTGGCTTAACAGAGACTTCTTCCAGGAAGCATTCTCCAAGGAAGAACAGGACAGAGTCCTTGTTAAGGAAGTTAAGACTCCGGTATCTACTTTTACAGATATCACCACATACGACCGTGTATTCTTACCGAGTGTTGAAGAGATGGTTAGCGGTTTTGACGTAAGAGCAGGTCAGGTAAGAGCCAATAACGCACTCAAGATATTTGATGAGCAGGCACCCTGCTACTTCTCACAGTATGCGGACTGCAAGAAGATAAACGAAAACTTCCCCATGGGCTACGCATTAAGAACCAGGGGAACAATCAACGAATACAATGGAACATTCACTTACGGAGAAAACTGCGACGGACAGTCGATTCAGGCAGGTGTGCTCAAGAATTGGCGTCTCGACGTGCCTATGGGAATAAGGCCCGTAATAATGGTGGATGTAACCGATATCTGCGAGGTATAAAAGCAGATAAGCTGCGATTAGTCGCAGACAGTATATTGTAAGGGGAATATAAGTAAATGAGTACTTATGTAATGAGTGATATCCACGGCCAGTACGATGCATTCATGAAGATGCTTAGTCGTATAAAACTCGGCGATGACGATATCCTGTACGTATTAGGCGATGCCATAGACAGAGGACCGGACGGCATCAAGATATTAAAGACGATTATGAAATCAGACAATATCGTTTTATTTCTTGGCAACCACGAACTTCTCATGATGGAAGGAATCAGAAACTACGAAGAGTGTGTCAACGAAGGCAGAGAGGACACAGAAGACTTAGATTTATGGCTTGATGAATGTAACGGCGGCAGAGCTACATTCGAAGATTATAAGAGATGCTCTGAAAAGAAAAAGGCAGAACTTAAGATTTTCCTTGATAACCTTGTAGTTGCCAAGAAAATCAAGGTTGGCAAGAAGACATATTATTTGTCGCATGCATATGTAGTCAGCAAAAAGTTTGATGATCAGGTGAAGTATAACGAACTCATTTACAAGGATGTGTTCCATGCGGTATGGCAAAATATCTACGATACCGATTTTACATTGCAGCTTAAGGACAAGATATTCCCTAATAAGAAGTTCACTTATATATCGGGACATATCTTTACACAGCGCCTTGGCAATGTGGACGAGGAAGGCAGAGGACTTGTCTACTTCGACAAGGACTTCAGAGACGGATACCACATCATCAACATCGACTGCGGTATGGCACTTCGCAATAAGTCGAGTCAATTGGCATGTCTCAGACTTGAAGACGAAGAGATATTCTACGAAGGTATCGAAGGCGTAGAAGAGGATTAATATGAATATAATTTTACTTTCGGGTGGCTCGGGCAAAAGGCTCTGGCCACTTTCTAATGATATAAGGTCTAAGCAATTCATCAAGGCATTCAAAAATGCTGATGGTGAGTATGAGTCGATGTTACAGAGAATGTATCATCATATCAAGGCAGCAGACAATGATGCCAAGATTACGATTGCAACATCCAAGACTCAGATATCCATTATTAGCAATCAGCTGTCCGATAAAGTGGACATATGCCCCGAACCTTGCAGAAGAGATACATTTCCTGCCATCGCGTTAGCAACTATGTATCTTAAGGACGTACTTAATGTGGGACTCGATGAGAGTGTAGTAGTATGCCCTGTTGATCCTTATGTAGAGGATGATTATTTTAAAGCGCTTGTTAAACTTGGAGAAGAGGCCAAGAATGGAGATGCAAATATCTATCTTCTTGGTATGGAGCCTACATACCCTTCAGAGAAGTACGGATATATCATTCCAGAGTCCAAAGACGAGGTAGCTGCTGTTAAGACATTCAAGGAAAAACCCACTGTAGATGTAGCCAAGAGTTATATAGCAGAAGGCGCACTGTGGAACGGCGGTGTTTTTGCATATAAGCTCTCATATATGGTTAATAAGGCTCATGAGTTGCTTGATTTTGATGATTATTATGATCTGTTTTCAAAGTATGAGACTCTCGATAAGATATCGTTTGATTATGCGGTAGTTGAGAAGGAAGATAAGATTAAAGTACAAAGATTCTCCGGAGAATGGAAGGATCTTGGTACATGGAATACATTCACTGAAGCAATTCCCGAGAGCATCATTGGTAAGGGTGTACTTAATGATAAGTGTAATAACGTACATATCGTTAATGAGACGGATATGCCCATTCTCGCTATGGGTGTCAGCGATGTTGTTATCTCTGCATCACCTGACGGAATCCTCGTATCCGATAAAGAACAGAGTTCATATATAAAGCCCTATGTGGATGAATTCACATCTCAGACGATGTATGCAGAGAAGTCTTGGGGCAGTTATAAGGTCATCGATATCGAAAAGTCATCCCTTACACTCAAGGTGACGCTGAATCCCGGTAACAAGATGAATTACCATCTTCACAATCACAGAGATGAAGTGTGGGTAGTTATCGGTGGCGAAGGCCGCACACTTGTTGATGGTATGGAGCAGCGTGTAGTTGCTGGCGATGTAATCACAATTGCCGAGGGATGCAAGCATACGATTTTTGCCGATACTAAGTTGACTCTTATAGAAGTGCAACTTGGAGAAGAGATTAGAGTTGAAGACAAAGTGAAGTTTGATCTTCCGTAAGAGGTATAGATGGGTACACTTCCATTTCTGCTTGCTCCTGTATACAAGGATTACCTGTGGGGCGGAGATAGATTAAAGAGTGAATATAATAAAGACACGGATGTTACTCCGCTTGCAGAAAGTTGGGAATGCAGTGTGCATAAGGACGGTGAAAGCACAGTAGCATCAGGCGAGTTCGAAGGAAAAACTCTGAGCGAAGTGTTAAGAGAACATCCTGAATATATCGGTACTCATCCTGACAAGGAATTAGGCTTTCCTTTACTTATTAAACTGATAGATGCAAAAGAAGATTTATCCATACAGGTTCATCCCGATGATGAATACGCTAGAGAACATGAGAATGGCGAATACGGTAAGTATGAGATGTGGTATGTTCTCGAAGCAGAAAAGGATGCGCGGATTATATATGGATTCTCTCATGATTGCACTAAAGAGCAGTTACGACAAGCCATAGATAACGGAACAATTATGCGTCATCTTCAGAGAGTCAATGTTAAGAAGGGTGATATTTTCTTCGTACCGCCCGGAACCGTTCATGCAATAGGCAAGGGAATAGTTGTTGCCGAGATACAAGAGAGTAGCGACATTACATACAGGCTGTATGACTACAATCGTATTGATAAAAATGGGAATACAAGAAAACTTCATATCGACAAGGCGTTAGATGTATTGAATGTTAAAAAGAGTACTGAACCAAAGCGTCCACTCAGATTACTAAAATATAAGAATGGATATGCCGGTGAATTGTTGACCAGGTGCCAGTACTTTGAGGTACATAGATTGTTACTTAACGAAGAAGCAGTTATTGAAGCAGATGCATACAGCTTTCGTGTTCTGTTGTGTACAGAAGGCAGCGGGACAATGTGCTTTGAGAATGAGATAATGCAGATACGTAAAGGTGATTGTATTTTTGTCCCCGCTAATTCCTGTAAGATTACTGTTACAGGTAAAGCAGAATTATTGGATGTAAGAGCTTAAAGCAAATAGATTATTTGGATAAAGAAAAGAAGAATAAATGATGAAAAAGATTGCGATTATTACAGCACGTGGCGGAAGCAAACGAATACCCGGTAAGAATATCAAAAACTTCTTGGGCAAGCCTATATTGGCATATTCCATAGAAGCAGCCATCGAATCCGGAGTATATGATGAAGTAATGGTGTCTACCGATGATGAACGTATAGCGGAGATAGCCAAGCAGTATGGTGCCAAGGTACCGTTTTACAGGAGTGCAGAGACATCTAATGATTATGCTACAACTAATGATGTGTTGCTTGAGGTTATAGCTGAGTATGAGAAGAGAGGGCAGGTATTCGATATTGCCACATGCATATATCCTACCGCTCCGTTTGTTACAGCTGAGAAACTGAAAACTGCTATCGATACATTAGAGAATAGTGACGCTGATACACTTATTCCTGTGGTAGCATTTTCTTATCCTCCCAAGAGGTCATTGGTTATCAGAGATGAAAGATTAGTATTTGCTCATCCGGAATATATAGACTCGAGATCTCAGGACTTGGAAAGCGAATATCATGATGTAGGACAGTTCTACTGTTTCAAAGTTGAAGCATATAAGAAGAATAAGAAATTAATGCTTGGCAATATACTTCCGATGATAGTCGATGAGATGGAGGTTCAGGATATTGACAATGAATCGGATTGGAAGATAGCTGAGATTAAATACAAAGCCATGAAAGGCAATTAAGACGACTAAAAAATAGTATATAACTTATAAGAGGTGACAAGATGTTAAAACAGGTTTCTATCTATGCAGAAAATACTAAGGGCAAGATGTTAGAGATTACAAGTGCTCTTGCAAAAGAGAATATCAATATTTTGGGATCGGTAACCAACGATTCCGCTGAGTACGGAATTGTGCGTATGGTAGTCAGCGATCCTGCTAAGGCTGTCAAGGTTCTCACCGAGGGCGGTATTATCTGTAAGCTTACCGATGTGATTGGTGTAGAGATTAAGGATGAAGTAGGTAATCTTAACAGTCTTCTTAAGGCGCTTGATGACGCCAATATCAACGTGGATTATCTCTATCTCTCATACAACAGAGAGAGCGGCTGTCCTATCATGGTTATGCATTCGCCCGATGCTCATGAAGTGGAGAATAATCTTAAGAATAAGGGTTTTTCGCTTTGTGAATAATTATATGTATTAGATAAAGATGATATCACTTCCATAATGGGAGTAATGATGACAGAATTGATTATCATATTAACAGATTGATGAATGATAAAAAAACTAAAAACAGGGTATATGTATGTCATACGTTCTATCACGTATACATATCCCTTCTTAAAGAATTAAATTATCCTTCAGAAGAGAGATTTAAGGCCGATATGGTCTTAAGTCTTATGTCCAATGATTTTCAAGATCTCCCCGACAGGCTGTTACATAATCATGTATTTGAACATGTGTATATGTTTGATGAAAAGAGGGAGTCTTATTTTCCCGAGATAGAAAAGTTAAAAGAAGATAAGGGCAATGTAATTGCCAATATGGTTCAACGCATTAAGTATACAAAAGAATTTGCCAAAGCACAGGAAGCGTTTGTCCCCGTTGATTTTAGCGAATACCGTGAAGTATACGTTTTTTGTGATGTCGATCCCATAGGATTATATCTTAATCAAAAAAAGATTAAGTATCACGCTATTGAGGACGGATACAATTATCTCAAGCCGTATTCACCTGTTCCCGCCAAGGCTGATAATAAGGGTGCTTTCGCTCTTAAGAAGTTTTTTTCAATGGGACTTAATCTTATATTCATAAGGGACGGATACAGTAAGTATTGTATCGATATGGAAGTTAATGATGTCAGTGTCATTGACGATAAGTTCAAAAAATATAAGGAAGTTCCAAGAAAGACATTGGTTGATAATCTCTCCGGGGAAGATAAACAAATAGTGCTCAAGGTATTTGTTAAGGATTATGAGACATTGGATAATAAGCTTGGCGATATGGATTCGGCTGAGAAGAATATAATGATTCTTACTGAGCCCCTGTGTACTGACTTAAAACAGAGAGAAAAGCTTTTCCAAGACTTAATAGATGAGTATAGCAAGGAAGGAACAGTGTATCTTAAGCCGCATCCCAGGGATGAACTTGATTATCCTTCGGTATTTCCCAATTGCAAGCAATTTGATAAAACAATACCGATGGAGATATTCAACTTCTTTGACGGCATATTATTTGATAAGATTGTATCTGTCTATACTCAGATAGACTCGATTAAGTTCGCCAAGGATAAGGTATATCTTGGTCATGATTTTATGGATAAGTACGAGGATCCGGAGTTTCACAGAAAAAATAGAAAAGACACTATATATAAGTAGATTATGAAGTTAAGTATTATAGTACCTGTTTACAATATGAATCATGATGGCAACCTGCAGTTTTGCCTGGATTCGCTTGTAAATCAGACAATAGAAGATTATGAGATTATAGCCGTGGATGACGCATCCACGGATGATTCTCTTGCGGTTTTAAGGGATTATGAAAACAGATATCCAGGTCTTTTCAAAGTACTAACTTATCCGGATAACAAGCATCAAGGCGGTGCAAAAAATGAGGGACTTAAAGTTGCAGCCGGTGAGTGGGTTGGATTCATTGATTCCGATGATTGGGTTACTGCGGATTATTATGAGAAGTTGATTACCAAGGCTGAACAGACAGGTGCTGATATGGTAGGTTGTACATATTGCTTTGTGTCTCATCATACATATGAAGCTACCGCTCCGGTAAAGAATAATACCTTAGAACAATCCGGAGTTCTCGATGATACCAGAATGAAGAGTCTTATCAGAAATCCGGGAAGTATGGTTATCAAGATATATAAGCGCTCTGTTATCGAGGAAAATAATCTTTCTTTTCCGGAAAAGATTTTTTATGAAGACAATTGTGCTGCGAGAGTATGGATGCCTTACTTTAAACACTATGAATATATAGATGAGCCTATGTATTATTATCTCCAGCAAGACAATTCCACGGTTCATACAGTTACCGAAGAACGCTGCAACGACAGATTAGCTGCTCTTAATCTGATGCTTGAAGAGTTCAGTAAGAGAGAATTATTTGACAGATATTATGATGAACTGGAGGATACATATACTCAATTGGGATTTAGGATTACGCTCTTTAGCTATATGCTTGGATGCAAGAATAAGAAGTATTCATATGTTAAGCATTTAAAGAGAGAATTTTTGCTTAGATTTCCGGATTTTAAGAATAATAAATATTTTAGGATAGAAGACAAAGAAGAAGAAAAGATGATTAATCTTTGCATGAAGAATTCTTTTATATTCTATGTATATTATTCGCTACTTTGGAAATACAGAAATTTTAAGAAAGAATAAGGTTGGATGGAATGGTTGAATCAGAGAAAACCAAAAAACTAAAGAGTTGTTTTATATATACTGCAATCTTTTGGCTTGTAGCTCATGGATACAGATTTGCCAATAATCTATATACAGGTGATACGTTAACCAATGTGTTCCAAGATGATATTATCTGGCAGAGATCGCTTGGAAGATTCATGCAGCCCGTCAATATGATATTCAGAGGAGTAGTGGTAGCACCATGGCTTCTTTTTGTATTGGCTATTATATTGTTTTCTTTATCGACTTATCTATTATCGAATATACTCAAAATAGATAATACGTTTCAATTGATACTTCTTTGCGGAGTATTATCCTGCAATGCGGCATTAACATGTGCCAATGGGGTATATACATCTTGGATTGATGTGTATGGATTGGCATATCTGCTGGCAGTTATAGGTGTGTGGTTGTTGGATAAGGATAAGGTATGGAGCTATATTTTGGGTATTATAGCTTTGGTCTGCTGTATGGGCTTCTACCAAGCGTATATCGACGTAGCACTTGGACTGGTTGCAATAATGTTAATCATGGAATTAACTAAGAAAGCAATTGATAAGAAGACACTTATTAAGTACGCCAAGATGTTTGGAGGATTGTTGCTCTCCGGTGTGGTATATGCTGTTACGTACAAGCTTGTAATGAAAATTCATCATGTCGAAGAGGCGCTTAGCTACAATAGCCTATCAAGTGTTGGAGACTATCAGGGAGTGTCAATAGTTGGATTGATTATCAACACATATGGTAAATTTATACATTATCTATTTAATCAGGGAACGTTCGTATCGACGTATTTACTGGGTAAGAGCGTCAGTGATGTATGGAATATCATCATAATTGTTCTTGAAATATCTGTATTGATATCGATAATTGCCGGATTGATTATTATAGACAGAAAAAACAAGATTCCCGTGTGGCAGATTATTATTCAGATGTTGGGATTAATTGTCCTTCCGCTTGCGCTGAACTTTGTGAATATTCTTTCCAAGGGTATGGAATATGAATTGATGATTTATTCATTCTATCTTATATACGCTTTGTTTATTGTTGTATTTAATCAATTACTGTCAGATAAAAAATGGAAAGCATGGACGAAACATCTGGTAATAATTCCGCTTATGGTATTCATATGGAATAATATAGTTTTCAGTAATCAGTTGTATTTCAAGATAGACATGATGGACAGAGCGGCATTATCCATAAGCACCAGAATGATTAATGATATTGAAAATACGGAGGGATATGAACCGGGAGTGACTCCTGTAGTAATCATAGGTTCGCTTAATTATTCGAGTAATTATCTTCCGGTTATATATCTTACTGATATCAAGATGCACGGTAATTTTAATACGCCTTTTAATTATGTTTTCAGTATACCTACGTATTGGCAGGTGTATCTTGATTCCAACATCAATCTGGTTAACGGACCTGTTGATACGGAGGTTGTTGACAGAATGCCTGATTATCCTGAAAAAGGGTCGATTCAATATGTAGGAGATGTGTTGGTAATTAAGATATCAAAAAGAGAATATGATTAGATAAAAAGATAGCACCCGCCGCTGGCAGGTGCTATCTTTTTGAAATGGTTTTAAAAACCGATTTGTTATTTATTTACAAGCTTCAATCAGATAGATAAGAGGTGAGTTCCAATAGATTGTAACCTCATTAATTGAGTATGCACCGTCGTTGTCTACGTAGCAGCATGCATCCTTCTTACCTGCAAGTACCTGTACTGCGTAAGGATCTTCGGGATTAGAGTTAG
>JAEEGJ010016954.1_pt1 | contig 16593 bp, 9 predicted proteins | sample 8958761 | NCBI WGS metagenome assembly JAEEGJ01 (sample SAMN16246546, study PRJNA631951) | gut metagenome | biome: gut microbiome; feature: rumen; material: RS-attached | host: Bos | place: Iran: Karaj | collected 2018-10
CGGTCCCTGCCATCATCAGCATGCTCGTCGAAGCGCTCTACAACATCGTGGACCGCTATTTCGTGGGCCAGGGCGTCGGTAGCCTTGGTATCGGCGGCATCACCATCTGCTTTCCGATTGCCCTTTTCATTATGGCGATGTCCATGATGGTTGGCGTGGGTGGCAACACGCTTTTTGCCATCCGCCTCGGCGAACGCAAGTACCAGCAGGCAGCCATTATCCTCAACAACTCCTTTGTTTTGCTCATCATCATGGCGGTGAGCTCCTTTACGCTTGGTCAGATTTTCATGGTGCCGCTCCTCAAGCTCTTTGGCGCAAGCGACCAGCTTTTGCCTGTGGCTTCGAGTTACATGCGCATCATCTTGTGCGGTGCGATTTTCCAGACGATTGTCCCCGGCATGAACCACTTTATCCGCAGCATGGGCCACCCGAAAACGGCCATGACCCGCGTGATGATTGGCGCCGGCAGTAATGTGATTCTCGACTGGCTTTTCATCATGAAGTTCAACTGGGGCATCGAGGGGGCCGCTTGGGCGACCGTCTTGAGCCAGCTCATCGGTGGACTTTCCGTGATGCAGTTCTTCGTGAAAAAGACGACTCCGATCAAGGTCAACCGCCGTTACATGAAGCTCCGCTTCCCGTATGTGCGTAAAATCTTCATTCTCGGCCTACCGCCGAGCATTATGCAGATTAGCAACAGCCTTTTGAACGCTATTTTGGCGCGCAGCCTCACATCGTATGGCACACGCGACTTGCCGATAGTGAACGGTATGACGGGTGGCGACCAGGCGATTGCCGCATTCGGTATCCTGATGAGCATCGTCTCCATGATTGTTTTGCCACTCATGGGCTTTGTGACGGGCTCTCAACCGATTATCGGGTACAATTACGGCGCAAAGTACAACAACCGTGTCCGCGACACGCTTAAGTTCACCATGCTCTATGCCACGGCTTTCATCGTGATTGCGTGGATTCTCGTGATGACGAATACGATTGCGTTTGTGGCGCCTTTTGTACCGAACGACCAGAACATGCAGCAGCTCACGTGCAAGGCTCTCCGCACGTTCATTTGCATGATGCCGTTTGTACCGCTTGGTATGGTGTCGGGTAACTTTTTCCAGGGAACGGGCAAGGCTTGGCGTTCGATGTTCCTAAACGCTTGCCGTCAGCTCATTTTGCTGATTCCGTTCTTGTTGATTATGCCGCGCTTCTTCGGGCTCCGTGGCGTGTTCATGGCACAGCCCATTGCAGACTTTGTGACGGCCTTCATCGCCATCATCATGCTCCGCGCCGAACTCAAAAACATCCCGCGCATCTAGCCCTGTCATTCCCGCCTCCGAGCGGGAATCTCCATCTCGCCGTATTTACCCCGCAGTATTGAGCAATCCATCGCTTTCGGCGATGAGCTCGTTCATCTGTGTGACTTCGGCGCCCTGTCGAGACACTAGCCCGATCGAAATTGTCACCGGGATTCTCGAATCTATCCATGAGAATATGTGGCGTTCAATGACCAAACGCATTTTCTCGGCGCGCTTCGTGGCGTCTTCGGGCGAAATCCCATTCATGAGGAGCAGGAACTTTTCTCCCTCGTAGCGTGCGAGCAAATCCGAATCGCGCTTCTCATCGTTCAAGATCCTGGCGACTTCCTTTAAAATTAGGTTGCCGCACACTTCACCGCAGGATTCCGTCAGACGCTTGAATTCATCCACGCGAATCATCGCCACATGGATAAATGCGTTTCCGCGGCGGGCGCATACAAGTTCTCCTGCCGAGCGGTCCATAAACGCCTGGCGGTTCAGAACTCCCGTCAGTTCGTCCATCGTCGCTGCTTCGTACAGTTCGCGGCTAAAAGCTTCTTCGCTTTGATCCTTGTAGGCGACCTTCAAGACCATCTTGCCAATCTGGAGCCTGTTGTCCGAATCGAGAATTTGCTTATTTATATAGTTACCGTCGACGAACGTTCCGTTCGTGCTGCCGAGGTCTTCGACCGTCACACTCTGACCGTCAAACGTGAGCGCGCAGTGTCTACGGCTCACCAGTTCGTCTTCAAAACGGATGTCGGCATCTTGCCCACGACCGAGCACCACGGTCCCTAATTCGAGCGGAAGCTCTGCGAACTCGCTTTGCGGGTACAGCACTATCAAGTGCGGGTGAACGACCATCGGTTTTAAAATTTCCATAAAATCCCTTGTTAATCCCGCCCCAAATATAGGACCTTTTGCAAAAGTCGTCCTTGCTCTCGGCACTGTCCTCCTCTACTCCGAGCGGGAATCCCCACCCTCTAACCACTAATTCTATAATACGGCTATGATACAGCTTACATCACATCTTTTGTAAAATCTTTTGTTACAAAGCATTGTTTGTAAAAATACACTTACAAACAATGTTGAAAATTTGTGAATAGAGCTGTGGATTTCCTTATATAAATTTTTTTTCACATGGATTTAAAAGAAAAAATTCCGTTTTTTTATTTAAAAAAGTAGATTTCGTTTCGGTGTAGTATATCGAGGAGGCTGTTCTTCTTGATGTGCAACGCGGTCAGAGAGAACCGAAAATGGAAAGAAAAACAATGAATAACAGAAACAACTCCTTAAAATGGTGGGTATTGGGCTGTATAATGCTCTTTGCCGGTGCGCAGAGTGCTTTTGCTGCATTGGCATGTGAGGGCACTGTTTATTTCAAGCTGCCCGATGGTTGGACATCTGCTTATGCTGTTGCCGGTGGACAAAAGGCTGAATTTAAAAAGAGCACCTTTGCTAACTGGCTCCAAGTTAGCGCCTCTCAAATCGGCGCTCCGAACTCAGCTAAGGGCTTTGTCATTGAAGAAACCGGTGCTAATGACTGTAATAGCGGTCATTGTGCAAGAAAAGACTCGATGAACGTCAAGTATTTGCAGATAAGCGATAACAGCGCTACTGCTTTTACTTGCTCCGATTTCGGTTCTGCAGGTGAATTGTGGATTTCCGCTCATCCGGATCCGAACAAGGCTAACATCACCTACATGAGCAAGACTCCTCCTGACGTCAAGTATTTCTACGTATTCTTGCCGAATAATGAAACGTGGAAGAGTGCTATTCCGCTGCTTGTTGAAGATGGCAAGGACCATGAATTGGAACTTGACGAACAGTGCGGTTGGTATTTTAGACGCTATATTGATGAACCGCTCCCGTCCAAGGTCCTTATCCGTCGCGATGATGATACGGAAGTGAAGGAAGCTATCGGTAAGGATGGTGGCTGGCAAGTTGAAGGCACTGCCGCTGAACCGATTGGCTTGGAAGGCATGTTCGCTCTCTTTGATTCTGATGAACTTTTCTTTGTGGCTGACCCTGATGAAGCTGCTAAGCTCGTTGTTACCGAAATGGGTTGGTACGACACTCGCCCGAATGTTGTTGGCAAGTGCAGCTACGATTTGGCCGCTTTGATTTACGATACCGACGCTTCTTTGCATGGTGCATTTACCTGCAACCCGGACTGGTCTCCTGGACAGACTCCTGCTCAGGCTCATGCTAACGCTTGCTACACTGCTTCTGCTAAGTATCAGGTTGCTTCTGCTGGTGGCGAAGTTCCGTGTATCGGTGTGACTAAGGGCATGGTGGAAAGCACTTTGCAAAGGGATGCTACCACAGGCAGAAAGAAAATGGTGCTTACTACTAAGGGTAAGAGCTGCTTTGGTGCTCAGGCAGAAGAAGCTTTCACGGCTATGTTTAACTACACCCCGGGCGTGAACGAAAAGTACTGCTTTAACATGACCTTTAATCAGGTTTCTGACGGTAAGTTTGAATTTGAATCCGATACCTACCAGAGCCCGGGTGCTCCGGTGGTGGGTGGCTTCTATCCTGCTGAAGAACCTCCTCTGGATTCTGGCATGACTCCGGGTGAAAGACCGGTGATGCTCTCTGCCCGTTTGGCTGCTGCTGAAAACAAGCGCAAGGCTGAAGGTCCGATTTTCTTCTGCGCTGACTATAATAACGCGCTTTCTAAGTCTCCGGATGGTCTCCGTACTATTCATGCGACTGAAGGTGTTGCAATGAGTGACCTCATTTGCAATGGCCCGGGTTGGGATGGCGGTATTGACTGCGAAGGTCTCTTTGCTGCTGGTGAAGAATTCAAGGATACTCCTGACGCTGCTCAAATTACGAAGAAGCTCGGCGTGACCTGGGAAGGTGACGGCTGGGGTTGGGGTTGCCCGAATATGGGACCTCTCGGCTGGACCTATTTTAAGGAAGGAACTGAAACTGTTGCTGGCAAGCTTGTCGAAAAGAATCAGGTTCCTACAGGTGGTGTTCCTCGTTGGACTTCTGGTGCTAGCGATTCCGAAGTTCTTACGAAGGGTGGCCGTAACCAGCACTTCTGCTTTGAATCTCATGCAAGCTTCCGCTTCAAGAAGGGCTTGAAGTTCAGCTTCCGTGGTGACGATGACATTTGGGTCTTTATTGATAACAAGCTCGCTGTGGACCTTGGTGGTACCCACCTTGCCGCTCCGGGTTACGTTGACTTGGATAAGTTCATGCCGGATGCCGAAGTTGGTTCCAACTATGATATCGATATCTTCTTCTGCGACCGTCGTACGACGATGAGTAACGTCCATATCAAGACGAACATGTACATCCAGCAGACCACAGGCATTACTGATAAGAAGAACAATAAGGGTGAAGCCCATGCGGATTACATTGATAATGGTAACCAGCACTACTCTATTTGCTACAAGAAATCTAGTGCAAGCAACTGCGCTGCTGAAGTAGATCCGGCTGGTGGTGACAAGACGATGTGCGGTGCGGAACTCGCTGGTATGGAAATTAACTATGAACTTACCAAAGACCCGACCGGACAGGATCCGACCAAGGTTGTTCTTTCTGTTGATGATTTAAAAGCTAATCCGAAACAGTATTTTGACGGCAAGAATTATGGCATAAATGTGGCCACTTCGTATGATCCGATTGTCAATAAGGATGTGTTGAAGAACTTCCTTCCTGCTGACACGTACTATTTGATCATCCGCATTGGTAATGATTTCAAGGCTATTACGCTTGATGTTGTCGGTCAGCTTGGTGTTGCGAATCGTACCGCTGTCGTTGTGGACGAAAATGGCAACCATAGCCTCCCGTATGAATTTATCGAACGCAAGATGGCTGCTATTCCGAAGGATGGCGCTGTGGATGTCGACCAGCTCGTTCCGCTCTACATTGCCGCTCTCCGCGATCCTTGCACCACTCCGGGTTGCACCGATCCTATTGAAATGCAAGCCTCTACAGGTAGCTACTCTTTGAGCTCTTCTAATGCTAATGCAGTCTTCTACGAAATGAAGAATGGCAAGCTTTCCCAGATTGCTAATCCGGGTGCATCTCGTGAAGTGAATGATGGTATCGATACGGTCTATGTGACGATCCTCGCTCGCTCCATGGGTACAAAGTTGGAAGACTCTGTCTCTGTGAACGTGGTGGGTAGCACTCGTGCCGCTAAGGTCAAGTTCTTCGTGCCGCAGCTCGTCTTTGTGGACGGTCCGACCTCGACGAACATCATTTCCTCTGATCCGCCAAGCAAGATCCGCATGAAGGGTGGTCTCGATACACTTTACATCCTCGCTCTTAATGCCGATGATACTCCGTGTGGCGAATACTGCAACTTTATGCTCGCTCAGGGCGGTGAAACTTCTGCCGGTGTGGACATTATCCCGGGTGCCGAAGTTGTCAATGGCCGTGGCTATGTTGTGGTTCAGTCTACTCAGGTTTACTTGAATCCGAAGTTTGCTACGCTTGATGTAAGCCTCGCTGGTGCTGGTAACGTGCATGCTCTCTACACGAACTTGCAGTTCCAGGAACCGCCGGTTCCGACACCGCAGTTGGCTGACATTTACGACGTTCATGGTAAGGTCTCTGACATGGCGATGAATGTTGATGCTCCGTACTTTGACGCTGCTAAGGAATACCTTGATGGTATCGGCGACTCCCTCGTTGTCTACTACCATCGTCCGTTCCATAAGGACTCTCTCCCGAGCAAGATTGAAGTCTTCTGGGAAAATGAAACGGATTCCGTGGTCTTTGAAAAGGATGAAATCGCAGCTGGTGCAATTTGCAATACCGCAAATGTCGAACCGGATTATTGCGAACCGATCATCAAGCTTGGTGGCAAGAACCTCTCCAAGGACATAAAGACGAGTGGTACGGGTAAGCTCAAGTCCTGGGCTACCTACAAGCCGACTCCGACTAGCGATGCTATTACATCTGCATTCGATGGCATTATCTATGACCGTATTGCTCCGGTGATCGTCTCTGCACTTGCTATGGCTGGCGAAACGGGTAAGAATGTTGAACTGAAGGTTCGCTTCTCTGAACCGGTTAGGAAGACCACTGCAGGTGTTGCAGAAGGTGACAAGGTGTTCTCGTTCTTCATCAACAACGGCAAGACTCGTCATTACGAAGAATTTATCGATGTCGATGAAAACATCAGCTACGGTGAACAGTATCTTGAAACTCAGAACCTCCGTTATAGCCAGAGCTCTGCAGTATTCCCGCAGGCAGGTGACTACATCCACTTCAGAAGCTTGAATGGCGAAGGCTTGATTGCTGACCAGTCTGAATACGCTTCTGCTCCTGGTGCTGATTCTCTCCGCCCGGCTGAAGATGCAACCCATAACTGGAACGTTGCTCCTGGCTACGATGCTACGGACCGTCTCCCGTCTCCGTGGGTCCTCATTACTGGTGACGTTAGCTCTTATATCGTAAGACTCATTCCGAGTGCTAAGGGCGGTATTCCGACGAACCATACTCCGGCTGAAATCGAAAAGCTCCCGGTGTTCACGGTGATGACCTACGATGCTAACAAGAACGAAAATGACTTCAGAAAGGATATCCGCGCTGGTGGTGCTGGCTATGATGCATATGGTTATATTCCGCATGGCTGGTTTGTCAAGAGCGATATGGGTGCCTTGAAGGAATCTAAGGAAGAATTTGCCGATGCAGATCTCGCCAATATCTACTTCGACTACGAATTCCAGCTCTTCACGAACTTGGGTGGCGTTGTCGCAAATCAGAAGGGTCGTGTGTACTGCAACGACAAGGACCTCTTCGGTGGCAACTGCGTCAAGAATCGTAGAAACATCGTCCTTGTTTGGAACATGAAGTCCAACGATAACCGCATGGTGGGTTCCGGTGCTTACATCTCCAAGGTCAAGACTTTCGTTCAGCTTGATAAGTATGGCAAGAAGAACAAGCTTGAAAAGTCTGAAATGTGGGGTGTCCGTCACAACGCCAATGAAGTTGGCAGCCTCCCTCCACTTGCGAATGAATAAAACGCACCTGTAAAGGTTTTAAAGCCTCCCCTTAGGGGGAGGCTTTTTCTATATTTCGAACATGCGAAAGATTTTAATTGCCCTTTCTTTATGCGCGATGGCTTGGGCCGGATCGCCAACTGATTTGGATTCCCTTTTCCGCGGTAACGAGTACAAGCCGACGCTTAATGCATCGCTCCGCGATACGACAAGCAATTCTGCTGTGCCTGCCAAGGTGACAGGCAAGAACGACAAGGCTGATGGTTACTACATGCTCCAGTTCGAAGCTGTCGGTGATTTTGATGCCGCTCAGAGACGCAAAGCCCAGCTTTCTGCAAGCACGGGTTACACCATTCAGGTGGTGTTCGATCCTCCGTTCTACAAGCTCCGCGGCGGTGGATGGACAAAGCGCAAGGTTGCCGAAGATAAGGCTCGCGAACTTTCCGCTTATAACATCAACGCATTTGTCGTCAAGCTTCGTTAAGGCTTGTCCAAACGCTTAAAGCACAAAGAGCAGGCTTTGCCTGCTCTTGTTTTGTATTTATACATTCTTGCCTTGTCACCCCGGCCTTGTGCCGGGGTCGCCATTGTCACACTGGAGGCGCCTACAGCACGCCTAGCATTTGCTTGATGCTGTGGTCGTCGAGCTTCAGGAGGGCGCGTTCCTCAGGGGGCACGTAAGCCATCTTGCGTTCGCTGTCGGGTCTGCCGGAACGGTCGCGCAACACCACATTCTTGTTCGTGAGCGAGTAGAAGAACGGCCCCGTCTTGATAAACTGCTTCTGGTGCAGTGCAAGCTTGATCGCTTCACTTAGGATGGCGTTTATCTTGGTACTAGTACGTTCGACGTGGTGCCTCTCTAAAAGCCTCTGCAACAAAAGCTCGCCATGGATGGGCGTTTCGCTATCGACATAGAACTTGAGCTCTTCGATAATCGTGTCCATCGAAAGCTCCGTAATGGGCTTGCTGCTTGCTTCTGTCATCGCCGGATGCTTGACGCAGTACGGTTCGATTTTGGCTTCGGTGTGCGGTTCTGCTTCGTCGAGAGGAATGTCTTCTTGCGGTGGCGGTGCGACACTTTGCTCAATCGCAATAGTGGCAATCAAGTTTTCCTTTTCGTCTGCATTCGAGATGTTCCATAGCGGGAGCCACATGTTGAGGACCTTCCAGCCGAGTCTCGAAAGAGTGTTCGGGCGCGTGTATTCGCGGTCTTCGACGGATTCCTTGAACGGTGCGCAATTGCAGTCGGTCTCGATAACGGCGAGAAAACGCTTGGAGTTGTTAGCATCGATGACGACCGGACCTATAGGAATATCGCCTTGAGCGATATAGTCCTTGTAGGCTATGGATCCGTTTTTGAAAACTTCTTTAATTTGTTCGTCGAGAACAGAACTTTGGACGTATGCAATGGTGTTTTCTGCTGTTGTTTTGCTCTTTAACGAGCTGACCCATTCTTGGAAAAGATTCAGCTTGGCATTGGCGAACTTGTCGGCATCTTCGTTCGTCATGAACAGGCTCAGGCTCTGTTTTGCAAGTGTTGTGCAAATCGAAAGCTTGCATGCTCCGGCGATGCTTGTCATGTTATCAATGTCGACACAGACGAAGATGACGTCGCGGTACAAGTCTATAGCGCGTTCAATCGTCTTTATATAGAACTTGTTTGTAAGATTCCCTTGCGTAAAGAATCTCGATGCGTTCGGGAACTTCTTCAGAAGGTTCTGGATGGCTTCTTCAATTTCGTTGCAAAGAGATTGGTTTGAGGCGAGAATCCCAAGTGTCTGGCTTGGGTTCTTTGTCGCATGTTGCACCGCCTTTTCGGCGATGGATGAAATCTTATCGCGAACGATTTTGAGCGACTGCAATTTGGCTGTTGGCAAATTGCTGTTCGGGAACTGCGCCATTTCGTTATTGTAGATTCTGCTGTTGGCGAAACTGAATAACGACGGGTCTGCATATTGCATTGTGTAGCCGATGACGCGAGTGGGGATTCCCTTGCGCAGCGCAGCCGAAAGAACGTTGTCCTTGAAGAATATGGATTGCGAAGAGGTTTCCATATTGCAGGCATCCATCGGGAGCATTTCGAGCGTGGGCGCACAAGGATTGCCAAAGAGGATAATCTTCTTTGAGTTTAAAATCCCAGGCATCGCTTCGGCGATAGTCATGCAGTCGGCATCTAGGAATAACGTAACGTCGAATGAATCAAAATCTTGTTCGTAAGTTTGCGATAGCTTGAAACTACGGAGCAAGTCGGGATTCTTTTCAACGGAATCGTGAGCCTCTCTAAAGTTAGCATTGCAGAACTGGTCCAAAAGTGTTCTGTATTGCTTGCCCTGCTGCTTCCTGTTCTTTGCGGAAGGGCTGAACAATTCCGGGCATTCTGCAGAGGCGGCTTGCATTTGGCGGTTCGTCCATGCACGTGCAAATGCCATGGCGAGGTCTTTGCTTGCGTTCTTGGAACTCTTTACAAATTGTGCCAAGTTTTCACAGGGCGAATCGCAGATGTTTTCGATGTGCTCGCAAAGTTGCAAATAAATGTCTTGCGAATCCCAATATGTAGACCAGCGTTCGATCTTGTCAATCCAGGAGTCGACCGTTTGAGTTTCCATCGATTCACTCAAGTTGAAAGACTTGCTGATGCTCTGGAGCTTCTTTTGCAGTTCTTGAGCGCTGATTTGTATCTTGTCCAGACTTTCGGCGAATTGTTTGAACAAGTGCCATTTGGAAAGCAACTGCAACAAGTAGTCGTGTTGTTCGCTATTCTTGATGCGTGCGCGGAACACGTAGTAATGGCGAATCTTGTCTGCCAAATCTTTCCAGTCGGTCTTTTCGTATTTCCAGTCTTTGCCGAACAGTCGGGCGGCGAGTACAGAAGAATCCGTGTACTTGCGCTTGTATTCCTGCATTTCGATAAGCTTATCGATTTGCTCCATGAGCATGTTGTCGGAGGTGATGCTCTTGGGATCCTTGAATACGTTGAGCAGTTGACGCTTGGGTCTGCGGTAATGGTCCGAGAGCGCCTTGAGAGCGGAACTCAAACTTTGTTCAAATTCTTTGCGTGCGGCAAGGACGTTTGCTTCGATGGCGTCGTCGGTAAAGATGTCGGAACCCTTGCGACGGTAGCTGGACCAGCGGGCGCCTGCATTGGGCAAATCGTTGAGGTCGTCTTGATAGGCTATCCATCCGTTTGAATGGAGGTCCCAGTCTTCGAAGCCGGGCATTTCCTTATCAAAGTTTTTCTTGAAAATATTGACAAGTTCTAAAATGTCAGAAAGCTTGAATCCGTCCAGATAGAGCTTGGACTTGTTCATGTTTGCGACAAAGGGCTTGATTGTTTCGACTAGAGCTTTTGCCTGAATCAAGTCTTCGCCAATCAGGTTCTTGCGCTCTTGCGATGCGGCTGGTCGTGTAACCCCTTCAAAGGCGTTGTAAATTTCGATGCCGTTTTCGTTGAAGAACAGCTGTTCCATTTGTTCCAGGCTAGAAAGCATGGACTTGAACTTTTTATAGCGAACGTCTTCGATATTCTCGAAAAGGTCGCTAGCAAACTTTGTCTTGACAGGTCTTAACTTTGCAATTTCGTCGAGCAGTTCTGTGAGTTTAGCGTCACTGGGCTTGAGCGGGAAATTGACGGCGTCGTAATAGGAGACGAGCTTTGCCCTTGTTTCGCTCAACTGCGTTTGAAGCGTGTCGCGGTCAGGACCTTGGAACGAACGGAATGGCGGTTTCCAGGCGTTTTCAAAATTGAGCTTGGAAATGGCACGGCGGCTTACCACACAAACTTTTTTCTTTTGCTGGATAAGGTCTGCGGTGATGTTGACAGCTGCCTTTGCTTTTTCTGATCCGGGGAGTGCTTGTATGGCAAAGGCGGAATATTTTGGATTGAGCGCGTCGATAACCGCTTTGTTTGTCTGCGAATCAGTCGTGTACGGGAAGTAATGATCCGCAGGGCTGTAAACGTGGTCGTAGGGGATTTCTTCAAAGAGCGATGGCTGCGGCATGAAGCCTTCATTGCCTATCGTTGCGATGAAGAAATCGTGGTTGGCGGCTTTGGCGGTTGTCCAGCATTCATTCGCCAGTTTCTTTTTGAGGAGAAGTCTGTTGGTGCTGTAGAACGTGACGCAGTAGCCGTTACGTGTAAATTTCCAGTCGGCTTTGGACGCAATCTTTTTTTCGAGTGCATCAAAAAATTTCTGGATGGCAAAATTCCCGTTCTTGAAAAAGTCGAGTGCCACCGGGAACTTGATTTCTTTATCGAGTGTCGGGAGCGCAATATTTTCTATGGGGACGCGTGCAGAAATCGAAACGGTATCGTGTTCGGCATCGTAGTCGAGCGGGATGAGGATCGCTGGAGCGAGGCTCTTTTCGCCCCACTTGATGAATCCCGTTGCGATGTACAAGTCCTGGTTGCAAAAGTCTTCGGTCTTTGCTTTGAGGACCTTGCGGAACTTGTCGAGGTCGGTGGCTTGCTTTTCCTCATCGTATTTTGCAGAGATGGGGAAGAATTGTGAAAGTGCGCGTGGGGAGGGCTCGTTTTGCCATATTTCGAAAAACTGGTCGCCATTGCCTAAAAGCAGCGGGGACTGGAATTTATTTTTTTGCGAAAAACAGAGCAAGCGGTCTTTGCTTTCAAAGACTGATGCCTCTTCACGAATTTTTTCAATGGTTGCGGACACGGACGTTGATGCCATGTCATGAATATAAATTTTTTTTAACTAATAAAACGCTAGAGAGTTTCCATAATTATGGATATCGCGTCAACGAGGGCTATGGGTGTGTCGTTTTCAGTCAGGTGAGCCTTGTAACAGACGCGTCCGAAAAGCATCTCGGGCGTGATTCCCGCTTCTTTATCTTGGCGTAGGCTGTGGGCGAGTTCTCGCTTGGAGAGCTTCTTGTTGTTCGCGTCTACGATGAGCGGGTGGTGCAGGTAGATGGGACGCTCTGTGCGTCCTAGAGCTTCCATGAGCGCAATCTGGCGGGCGGTGGAATTGCGAATGTCTTCGCCACGGACGATGTGCGTGATTTGCTCGTCGATGTCGTCTACGCAGACGGCGAACTGGTATGTCCATTGGTTGTCGCGGTCGCGGATGGGGAAGTCTCCGCATTGGAGTTTCGGGTTTTCGTGAAAGTCCCCTAGACGCAGGTCGTGCCAGTCAATAAACTTATTCGGGACAATAAAGCGGAGGTTGTGAGGGAGCGGGATGACGCGCGTTTCGTGCAAACACTTCCCTTGATAAACGATTTCACCGGTTTCACTTTGCGGGTTTTCGGCGAGGAGCTGCTTGCGGCTGCAATAGCACGGGTAAACTAACGATTTTTCTTTTAACTTTTGGAGGGCCGCTTCGTAGACTTGTCCGCGTGCACTTTGTATGCTCTCGGAATCGTACTTGAAACCAAGCCAAGCTAAATCTTCTCGGATGCCTGCAATATAGGCGGGACGTGCGCGGCTTTGGTCATGGTCTTCGATTCGCAAGTGGATCTTTAAGTTCCATTTTTTTGCTGCTGCCCACACATAAAGTGCCGAAAGCAAATGGCCTTCGTGAAGGTATCCTGTGGGGCTTGGTGCAAATCGAATTTTTCCGGACATGGTGCAAATTTAGGTTTCGGTACAAAAATAAGTTTTAAAATTGTTACTTAACTCACATTTTTTGTATGAAAAAACATAAATATTTTGTTTTTTTTGATAAAATTGATTTTGTGATATATATTACTCATAGGTAAAGGGATGTTTTATAAAAACGGAGTACTTATGGGTGGAATGAAAAATCTTTCGAGAGCCTGCATGGCTCTTGTCTTTGCGATTGCCGCAAATGTCTTTGCTGAAGATGTTGTCGCAATGGCTTCTAACGGCTCGACCGTTATTTTACACGACAATGGTCGTTGGGAATATCACCAGAATAACAGTAGAATCCGTGATGTGCGTGAGAGCGCCATCCCTGAAGATGCCAAGTTCAATGTGATGGTGGAATATGAATCTCCGGATCGTGTGCGCAAGAACGTTCGCCTTGCCATGGAAGCGGAATACGCCACCGAACAAGAAATCATGGACAGCTTAAGAGCAGTTCCGCAGGGCGGATACATCTATTTCCAGGTCAAGACTTCGCAAATTAAGAAGGGAATGCCCCGCAAGTTGACGTACTCATTGTACGATGGCGGCAAGAAACCTATATTTACGAAAACAGCTTACGATACCGAAGCGGTTCCGAGTGAACAGAGAGGCGTGTCTAATTTGATGGTTGTCCCTGTTTACGGGCACCCGAAGTCTAATGTGATGCTTGCGCGTGTGCAGGCTCGCGACGGGATGGAGACGCTCGATATCGATATCCCCGTTAGGTAATTTGCATTGCTAAAATTTGCGGTAGTCGATCTCGAAACGACCGGCGGACATGGTGAAGATAATCGAATAATGGAAATCGGAATCGCCCTGATGGACGGTTCCGAAATTGTTGAAACATACCACGCGCTTGTAGACCCTGGACAGCCGATAACGCCGTTTGTCCGTGAACTCACGGGCATCACTGATGAGATGGTTAGTGGACAACCGCAATTTGGGGCGATTGCCGAACATGTGGCTGCACTTTTGCAAGATCGCATTTTTGTGGCGCACAATGTCCAGTTCGATTGCAAGTTCATGACTGCAGAACTGAAGCGCTGCTGCATCAAGTTCAACCCCGCGAGACTTTGTACGGTAAAGCTTGCTCGGCGCGTGTTCCCTGGGCAACCGAGTTACAGTTTGCACAAACTCACGGAGTCGCTGGGGCTCCCTGATTTTAACCATCACCGTGCTTTGGACGATACGCTTGCGGCGGCTGCCATTTTGAGGTCTGCGCTGGAGAAGGTCGGCGAGGCAGGCGTGATGAAAAACGTCGTGAATATCTCCGTCGCCAAGAAACAAGCGTTTTGCAAGTAGTCATTAGTCAATAGTCTTTGGTCATTAGTCAATGGCTAATGCGAGATGCGCGCGGGAATGTTATCGAAATGCGCAAAAATGCGCAAAAATTTATAACTTCAAAATGCCTGCTTTATATTTCAGCTTCAGGATGCGGGCGGCGGATTCTTCGATGCGCTTCTTGTATTTTGAGCTTTTGTCTGAAAGTTCCATCATGATATTGAGCATGTCCTTGGCTTTAGACGTGTAAGAAATCATGAGGATGTCGTTACCCGCGTCAATGATGGCGGTGACGAGGCGCCTGAAATCTTTGTCCGGGTAGGTCTTGCGAGGTGCAATTTGTGTTTTGCCGCTTGCCCATGTGCGTAATGAGGTGCCCCAGAGGTCGTCGGTAAGCATGACCATGTCTGGGGAGAATTTGCGTGCCATTTTCACGATGTTGGCGTCAAAGACGGCGGGGCGGCTGGAAATGCGCAAGAAGTGAACGCTCGACATCATCGTAACGGGGATGTCCTTGGAAAGCGTCTTGAAGAAGCTTATGTTCTGCTCGATTTTTTCTTTGGGCGAGGCGCTGATGGCGATTTGCAAATCGCTGTTGGTCCAGGAGTCGTAACCGGGGAAGTGCTTTGAAACGCAAATGATGCCGTTGTCGCGCATGCCGTTGACGAATGCTCTTACTTTGTAAGCGTTTGTAGTGTCGTGACCCCAGGAGCGGCGGCTCTCTTCCATGAACGAATTAGACTGCCGATGGTCTTTGGACGGATCCAAAACGGGAGCCAGGTTCATGTTGATTCTGATATCCTTGAGTGCGCGCCCGATTTTCTTGGCGAGCTTGTGAATTTGCGTGGAATCCATGCGGCGCATTTCGCGGGCGCTCGGGAGGGATTCCCATTGCTTGGAATACGATACTAAGCGGTTGACGAGACCGCCTTCTTGGTCGAGTGCCGTGAAAAGAGGAATCTTCAGGTTGCTGTCGATTTCGTCCATTCGTTCTTTGTAACTGTCGAAACTGCGGAGGTGCTTGCCTGTAATGAGCACGCCACCAAGTTCGTTTTCGATGACGAATTGTGGAGTGGTGAGGAACACCATGATCATTTGGCCTGCCTTTTGGCGCATGGACATGGAATTCCACAACGGCATGAGTTCGTCGGGCAAGTTATACGGATTTTTGCCGGACTTAGCAATGCTTGACGAAGATTGTGCTGTTGCGGACGAACTTGATGCTGCAAGATTCGTCGAGTCTTTTACGAAATTTGCGGACGAGTTAGAGACCGCGAGATTCGTTGAGTCTTTTGCGAGAGTCGCGGAAGAACTGCTCACGGCAGGAGTCATCTGCTGTGAGCTTGACGACGATATCATCACGCATATTGAAACTTCGGAAGAACTCGATTCCGGTATATACCGGTCGATCTGGTAGTCTTGCGCAAAGAGAGAACAAGTCGCGAAAAGAGTAAGTGTATATAAAAGTCTTAAGGTCATGTATTAACATTCATTGTGTCATCCTGACACTGAAAGTGGAAAGATCCAGTGAAATTTAACTGGATTCTTCGTCCTTACGGACTCAGAATGACGTGCTTGGAGTATTACTCTTCGCTCTTTTTCTTCACACCGAATCGGCGGGGCTTGAATTCTCGTGGCGGGAATTCGAACTTGAGCTTGCCTTTCACGAGCGTGAGGTAGGCGTCGAACAGGCGGCGAGTCTTGTTGCTGCGGAAGCCCTTGATAAGCGAAGTCTTTTCGCCGGCGAGCAATTTCTTGATGTCGTCGAGTGGAATTTCTTTGCCGAGAAGAATCTTCGGAAGCGAAAGCCCGCTCGGTTCCTTCTTCACATAGCTTTCGGAAACGTAGCCCGTGAGCGTTTCGTAAACGTCGGAGCCGTCTATCGAAGACTTGCCGATAACTTCACCGAGCTCGATTTCTTCGGGCTTTTCGTCAAAGACAAATTCAACTTTGTTCTGGTCGTTGATGATGAGGCCTGCTGAAAATTCGGCGCCCTTCTTGCTGCGGAAACCTGTGAGCGGTCCAATTTTGCGCTTGGTCAAGAGCTCTACAATTTCGCTTTCGGACAAATGTTTGCCACCCGTAATCTTGCGGATGACGATGCCATCTTCGGTGGTGTAGCGGCTGACTGTTTCAAAAACCTTCTTGCCATTTACGGGGCTGAAACTTGCTTCGCCGGTTGTGCTTTCTTCCTTGAATCCCTTGATGTTTTTCACCATCGTCTTTGTCATTTCGACGATGCCGTTCATGAACGCTTCGCGAGATTCCTTGCCCTTCGAGATGAGGTCCATCTTGTATTCCCATTCGCCGGTGAGTTCCGGGCTAGTGAGGGCTTCGCAGTTCATGGCGGAGAGGACCTTGATGAGGTCGAAAGCCTTTGCTGTTGGGATCATTTCCTTGCCGTCGCGGACAACGTACTTGTCGCTCACGAGCTTTTCAA
>JAEEGJ010016959.1_pt1 | contig 16590 bp, 11 predicted proteins | sample 8958761 | NCBI WGS metagenome assembly JAEEGJ01 (sample SAMN16246546, study PRJNA631951) | gut metagenome | biome: gut microbiome; feature: rumen; material: RS-attached | host: Bos | place: Iran: Karaj | collected 2018-10
AAAAGCAGACCTTTAGTAATGTACTGAAAGATTCGGTGAAGAATGGATCATCAACATTTGATGCTGCTAAGGCTGCACTTAATGCCAAAGATGCAGTAGGTAAGATTACAGAAGAGATGCAGAATCAGGTTCTTGATTATACTTCAAGTTCAGTTTTTAACATAACTAGTGAATCAATGAAACTGTCGGCAGGTGCAGTTTTGAATTATATTCTGTATGGCAGTAACCCCAATGATATGACAAGCGCTGATCCGATGGAAATCCTGTTGGATTACTTTATGTCAAAATACGGAATAAAGCCTGAGAATGCATATAAGGTCTCCGAATACACCATTGGCTTTAATGCTCTGTACGTAAACGAAGAGGGCAACCTTGTAATCGGTATTGATGACATCCGGATGGAATTTGATGTTTTCAATAATTTCAAGGTGTTCTTTGATATGTTCTTCAAATACATTACTGAGAGCATCATGTGCCTGTTTAGCGATGAACCGCGTGATTTCAATAATGCACCGGATTATAGGGACAATATGCCCTGTGATACAAGCATTCTGGATAAGACGTTAAACGAGTTGGATAGCGCAAAAGAGGTTACTTATCATTATGTGGGTAAGGATACCTGACGGAGGGTGTCTGCTTACTTTCTGAGGATTTTTATATGAGAAAAGAGCTTTTGATCACTAAAAGGATACTGGCTGGAGTGGTAGCAGGACTTGTCCTGTTTATTTACGCTGCCATTCCTTCCATGGCCATGCTGGGCGGATTTCCTTCATCTATGTACAACGTAAGTACGCCAAGTGCTAACGGAGTCTGGGTATATTCTAAGACTGAGTTGTACGAGAAAGATGATTATGAATATCATGGCGAGCAAGGTGGACACTTTAACAATGAGTATTATAGTTCATCTGCAAACGAACATGAAGAAATCAATGAAGTACTTTCGAGCGTTGAAGAAAATAATTTGGCGGTCAATATACGCTGCCATCAGAGGAATTCTTTCAATACTCCGCCACAGGTTTTAACCCCTCAGGACGAAGTGGATTTGAAAATGACTAATGAATTGCTGGATTACTTTTGTATCTATCCGGATGATTGGGTAACTAAGGATTTGGGTAATTATGAAAATAAGGAATCCTGCTTCTATTATGGCTTAGAAGTGATGTTTCCTGCTGATGAGGAGGGATATCGCGATAGATGGACTCCAAGTAGTGGCCACATTGAAGTGAAACAATATCCCGGATGGAAGATAAGATACAGAGATACTTCGGTGATGAATCAAACTAATATGGGACACGGCAATGTAAAGTTTTCTTTGATCAGCCCGCTTACTTCTTCCGGAGAATATGTGCTTACCGTTCCGCTTGGCAGCCCGGGGGATACTTTTATTTTGAGTGCCCATTCTTTTCATGGCAACATGGCAACTTCCTGGTATTACGAGTGGCAGGAGGATGGGACTTCTGCTGTTACGTCCACTGAATCCGGTGATGAAGACGTCAATCCCCAAAAACCTTATACCCAGGAGGATTACACTGAGGCTTCAACTAAACCCGGAGAGGATAAAGGTACAGATATTGTTTCAGAGATATTTGAAAAGTCTGATGATTCATCCGATATTCCCGAAACGATTATGATTGGCGGAGCGGGAGTTGCAGTGGCAGGCGGGGCGATGGGAGCTGCCGGAGGGAAAAAGAAAAAGCAAGGGAAAAAGAAGAATGACAAAAAGAAGGATACTAAGGAGAAATCCACCTTCAAAATGTATATCAACAAGGCCTTTGGGGATGCCCTTGCTAAAGGCGGAGAACCTCAGTATGTCTATGCGAGAATAATGGAGGTGATTCCCGGGGGAGGGGAAAAGGAAAGGAATGATCTGACAGAGAAGATAAGTGTCTTTTCCAAAGATAACTCACTTGACGTCTCCGATGCAGGAATGACCTCAAACGGCTACAAGGCTGCTCTGGTCACTGTACCCAAGGATTTGGAACAGACCAAGGGCATGGTATCCTTTATGTTTGCCGGAGAGGGCGGTGTTTATACCAGAAACGTAATATTTAATCTTGTAGGCGGAAACCCGGTCATCATCTTCCCGAAGCTTGCTGATGACGGCGTTAGCTGGATTGAAAGCAGTTGGCCCGGAGAAGCTGTATTTATTGCAGGCAAGGGCGGAACTGAGAAAGTCAGGTTCTATATAAAAGATGCGGTTGACGAACCAATAGATATAAGATTTGATTGCGAGTCTGACTTTAAAGTGTCTTATGAGAAAGAACCTACCTACAAGTGTGGCTATTATGCAGTTGTTGAGAACCTTTCCCAGGAAATTGTTAAAGCAAATGACATAATTGCAGATATGGTCACTAAGACAATTAGTGTTGAGGCAGAGTTTAAGGATGGCACTGTGATCAGCAGTGAATTCTATGTGGAGCTGTATCCTGAGGGACTCTCAGTTATTCCTAATACGAAGTACTTTAAAGATGATAAGCTTCAGGTTAATACTGTCGAAGAAACCAACCCCAAACCTGGGGAGTTTGCACTTATGCCTTCCAGCTATGATGTACTGGTATGTTATAGAAACGAGGCGACAGGAAAGAATGTAATTCTTAAGAACCCTTACGTCAGCCATGAGGATCCTGATGATGAGGGCAAGTACAAGAATATGTTCAAAGAGAATTTCCGATACAGGATCGTAAACATGGACGTAGGAGGGTATGATTTCTATCCTGAGTGCAGTCTTCCTATGTTTGATGAGCCTTTCTCCGCAAGGATGAAGCTCATGTACAATGGCAAGGATGGATCATATTATGACGGTTATCTTCCAATTGACTTTATTGGAATGAAATCGGATGTTCCGAGCAAGGTTACAAGGGAGCAGGCTGTTAAGCAGCTCAAGAAGGCTATCCGCATATTTGGGCTGGGCAATAACCAGGATATTACTGATATCGTCAGGAATACATCAATCCATTCCGCTGCCCAGATCCAGTTTGCGACAAAATATATCCTTATAGCCGGTATAGACTTTTATATGGATTGTTCGAAAACATATACGAGTTTTGCAAAGCAGTGCGACAGGTACGTTGTTGCGTGCGGTTGCATGGTTAAAGCCGGTGATATGGCTATTGAGTATATGCTTAAGGTGAAGTTTGGAAAGGCTGGAGAGACCGCAGCCACATTCCTTAATCCATTAAAGAACATGTACTTCGAGTATATTGGGCAGTTTTATGGAGTTGGAGCAGATCCTGAAACCTATAAGACTGAAGACTTTGAATTTTGGAAGGCAATAAGTAATGGCGCAAGTGACAAGCTTGAAGGCATGTTGACCGGAGAAGAAAAGCCAACACCGGAAAATCTGGGGTACATAGTCGCTGGCTATATTATGGTTAGATTCGTACATCACTATTACTATGGAGAAGGTACGGACAAGGGCGACTTTTATCGGTCTCTTTTTGCGGCGATTGGCGATCTGTCATTTATGCAGTTCAGGGAATGGGTCGGAGGACTGATCAAAAAATGGTCAGGAAGTGCGATAAAAAAGCTTCAGGAATGGCTTGGACAGCATTTTACTGACTGGTATGAAGGCGCTGCAAGATCTGCTGTTAAGGCTGCAGGAGATAAGGGCTTTGAAAAGGTGATGCGCGATAATGTGAAGACTGGAATCGGATACGCTGAGCGTGATGCAGCAAGAGTGGCAAGATTATCTGCAATGAAGATTGAGCTTGAATCTGTATACAAGCTCATGGGCTGGTCACGTGATAATTATGTGAAAGAACGTATGGATGATTTGGACATAATGGCCGGTGTTGCGCTTAACTTTATGTTTGGAGGCACGGGAAAGGATGGAGATGTGGATGATATCAAGGCATCAGATTATGCCAAGAAAGCAATCAGCAATTTCTTCTGTAAGTGCCTTGGGTTTGAGATTGAGAATATATATCAGGTGACGGAAAATATCACCGGTTTTTCTTCATTCAGAGTAGGTCCCGGAAATACTATCATCTTTGGCTTTAAAAACTTTGAGGTCGAGATAAGTGTAGTAAAGAATCTTGAGATTATCAGCAATATGCTCTTTGGATACTGCTTCTCTTGGTTAGAGAAGATTTATGAGTACTGTACTGACGATAGCGCAAAGGTGCCGGATGCCAGAGATATCATGGAGTGCAACACAAAGATTCTGGATGAAGTCCTTGAAATTGTTGAGAATCCGGAGCCTATAGTCTACCGTGATAAGAAGTAGCTGTTCGCATCAAGGGAGCTGCCTTTTGAAACATTACAGGCACCTTGCCTCCAGCATCTTCCTCAGCGAATTCCTGTCGGTCTTACTCTGCTCCATCAGGGTCTTTGCATAGGCCTGGAAAGCTACACACATTGATGGATGATTGAGCGCAAAGGATAACCCCTGTCTTGAGGCGGGGGTTATTTTTGTTGTGTTGTCGGAGATGAGCAGATCTATGTTGCTAAAGGGTGTCTCCGGAATCGGATAAAACCTATAGCTTTCGTACTCCATGGAAAGAGCAATGATATTTCTAAGGTGCATGGAGTACTGCTCGGCAGTGTAGAAATGTGGCGTGGTGGAAAAAGCCGGGGTGATGGCAACATGTCCTGCTGAAAGTGCCTCCTCATCTGCCAGAGGGATGCATTCATACAAAGAATTCGTCTCGAGCTTTTTTATCAGCAGGGAGTTATTGACCTGCCAGTTTTCATAGAGCTCAGTATCGCCAAAGCTCTTTGCCAGCTCCTCGGGCATAGTAGCCAGAGAAAGCCCGTTTTGGATGATAATAACATCCGAAACAACAGGGTATGACTCCTTGGGCAGCGGATGGATAAGAGGAGAAGAGCTCTTAAGGAGCGCCTCATACTCTTTTTGAATAATATCAAGGCTCTTATCGTCGGTGTAGTAGTGATAGATTGCGTCGGAATCTGTAGGAGAAACCTGGAATGCTCTGATGCAGGCAACTCCCGGGATCAGGAACATGGTGTGAGTAAACCTTGGATTCCTTTGCTTTCTGCAGTAGAAGGACTGGATCCTTCCGGACATATAAAGGGGAAGCCAGCTTCTTATGGCGTCACTCATCTCATCAAGGCTTCGGTCCAGGTTGTGGATGATGCTTATCTGGGTCTCGTTTTTTACGGATGCAAACATCAAAGAAGCCCATTTAAGCAGGAATGTGACGTCCTGAGTCATCCAGCCCTGATCCATATCTGAGTAAAGGCACATGGTTGGAACATGGTTTTCTACAGCTGTGGAGAGGAAGCGAAGAACAGCGCTTCTAAGACCCTCGACGCCGTAGTAGATTGTTTCGCCTGGAGTGTCCGCTACAAGAACGTCTTTTACATCCGGGAGCTTTAAAGCGCTTCCGGAGGGCATGGAGTCGAAGATTCCAAGGATGTTTTCCGCTGCGTGAACGTTGTCTTCCTGCTCGTCCTTTCCGTAGAGCCAGTAAGTAAACAGTTCCTCCTCAAGGTCGCCAACAGGGATGCGCATGAGATCACAGAGCTCAGCTTCCTTCCCATTTTTGAGGATGCGGTCGAAAAGAACAGAGCTAAGCTGGAGGGAAAGAGCAGAGTTTGGAACAGGAGTCCTAACGCCGCTCCTGTATCTGCTTATGAGAGAGGCATCTGCGTGAATCAGCTTACTAAGGAGCACGTTTGAAAGCTCCGCCAAGATCATGGAGGAGTTGAGTCTCTGGGCAAAATGCCGTGAAGCACCTGCCTCCTGAGAATTCTTTTTCCCGGAGGTGCCATTTTGACCGCCTGACATTTCAGGATCATATCCCTCGTAGAGCCAGCTCTTAAGGGCAGCCTTTATCTCTTTTGCGGAAGCTTTGGAATCTGTCCCCACAACTTCACAGAGCTTCCCCAGGTTGTTCTTGTTGTCTGCGAAAAGATATATTCCGTTTATCAGCTTTTCTGCCGTGACACTGTCAGGATGTGGGATCCTTTTTCCGCTCTTGATACGGCTTATATTGGTCCTGTCAAAGCCCACTTTCTTGGCGATCTCTGCACCGGTGGCATCTATTCTTTCAAGCAGTTCGTTCAGTCTTTCTGTCAGCATAATAATCCCCCAAACGTTTATAAATAAACTGTCTATTGAGAATTATAACAGAGTATATGTGACAGTTCAATTTGTCAATGACACATTCTTGTCACAGCGGGAATGATACAAAATATACGATATTATATTAGTATAGACATTCTATTTCACACAAAAGGTAAAAGACATTTAGGAAGGAATGCAGCGTATGGAACAGATTGAAGGCCAGAAGGTTACTGAGAATATCTATTATTGCCCGGACGGAAAATACAGATGGATATATGAACTGAATATGTTGACTAATCCTGTAATACTGCTGACCATATGGAAGATATTTTTTATTCTTATAGTCATTCAGCTTTTGTTTTCATTTTTGATCGAGTTATTTGAAGGCAATGCCGGCGGCTGGTTTACAGATTATCTGTTATCCCCCGGAATTCTCATTGTTCCGGGAATACTGTTCGGACTGTCCATAATTGCTTATCTGATAGTAGCTGCTATCTATGGATGGAAGTACATCGTACTGTTTGAAATGGATGAAAATGGTATTGATCATATTCAGATGCAGAAACAGTTTGAGAAGGCGCAGGGTCTGGCATGGCTTACTGCCATGGCAGGATTTGCTACCAATAATTTCACCACGGCAGGCTCCGGAATTCTGGCAGGAAGCAAAAGTACATCCAGTTCTACCTTTGCAAATGTAAAGAAGGTAATAGGTCAAAAGAGTTTTCATTGCATCAAAGTAAATGAGATTCTGGAAAAAAATCAGATATACATTCCTGACGAGGATTATGAGTTTGTTTGGAATTTCATTACTTCACGATGTCCCAATGCCACGATCAAGTGGTGATACATGAACAGGTGGCGCAGGCCACCTGTATTTTTATGCATTTTTATTAAAAAAGTATTAAACGCAAAAAAGATAACAAATTAGTTGTATAATGTATATACGGCTAGATATACGCTTATCCAGAAAGGAGAATTATTATGTCAGGGTCTGCTAACAAGAAAAACAAAGTAAAGTTCTTTAAATCTATTCCGGTTCAGATTTTGTTCTTTAACATTTTGATGCTGGTAGTATTCAATGTGGTAAGCTATGTTGTCAATGATGGAATATCATCAATGTCAGACAGTGCTCAGGGCATCATAAAAGGAGTAACCACGTTAGTTCATAAAGAAGGAACAGTTAAGGAAGATCTTGCCAAGATTGACGGAACGATTCAGAGTGCGCTGGGACTTTGGTCATATTACACAGATGCCGATAAAGAGCGAATCGGCAGCGAACTTAAATCCTATGAGACCGAAGTGACCACTTTGATAAAAGAGATCGGCGATGAGTTTGCCATGTATGGCAATCCAAACGCAACGACGCAGCTTGATGCTTCGGCAAAAGCTCTTATTGGGAACGTCGATGAAGTGTTTAATATAATGATGACAACCGGAGACGGGCTTGTTGCATCTCAGATACTCACCGGAGATTATATGACCAACATGGAAGGCGTTAAGGCCGGACTGGAGACCCTCGATTCATCTATTGAGGCACTTCAGGGCAATGTTGTTGCATTTATGGAACAGTCAAGAAGCAAGATAACAGTCATGAATGTTATAGGAATGGGCGTGTTTGTAGTATGTCTTTTGCTTAACCTTTATGTTTCATTCGTGCTTATTACAAAAGTTATTCTTAAGATTTCCGATTCGGTTCAGGGAATCATCGATGATATAAATGCCGGAAAAGGCGACCTGACAGCAAGAATAAATGTTAAGACAGGAAACGAACTTGTATTTATCAGAGACGGTGTAAATGAGTTCATTGAAACTCTTCAGGGTGTAATGAAGGATGTTAAGAACGGAACACTTATTCTTACAGATTCCGCAGATAAGATGACCTCACAGATCGCACTGGCTAACGACAATATCACAAATACATCCGCTGCTCTTGAGGAGCTCTCAGCAAGTATGGACAATGTATCAACTACAGCTTCTCAGATCAAGGAACAGCTTAATGATGTAAGAGATGCGGTTGAGAGCATCAATGAAGAGGTTGCTTCAGGAAAAGAGCGCGCAGGCGAGATCCAGAAGGAAGCAGATACCATCAAGAACGAGGCAATGCAGAAGAAGGAGAATACAGGTGCCAGAGTTGAGGCACTCAGTAAGACCCTTGATGAGTCAGTTAAAGAAAGTGAACAGGTTAATCAGATCGGTGAACTTACCAAGGTTATCCTTGATATTGCATCCCAGACAAACCTTCTTGCACTTAATGCCAGCATTGAGGCTGCAAGAGCAGGTGAAGCAGGTAAGGGCTTTGCGGTAGTTGCTCAGGAGATCAGCGCACTGGCTGATAACAGCAGACAGACAGCCGGAAATATTCAGACCATCAGTGAGAACGTTACACAGGCAGTTAAAGAGCTTTCAAACAACGCCATCGAGGTTGTAGACTTCATCAACAACACGGTTATTGCAGATTATGAAGCATTCGTTGAAACAGGAGAGAAGTACGAGAGTACAGCAGAGATCATGAATGAGATCCTTGAAGGCTTCACCGAGAAGGCAGACTCTCTTGATAACACAATGCACAGCATGGCAGATTCCATCCTTACAATTACCGATTCCGTTGAGGAGTCCACACAGGCCATCAGCCTTTCAGCTTCCAACTCCACAGAGATCGTTGGAGAGATCCAGGAGATCGGCGAGGCTATGGACAACAACAACCAGGTAACAAGTAAGCTGAGTGACAGCACAAGAAAGTTTATAAACGTATAATATTATTTAATAGTTTTTTAATAAAAATAGTACACCAAATGGTGTACTATTTTTAATGTACGTTTTTTATGTGTGAGGAGGTAAGAATAATGAATACTAAGACATGGGTTATAACTGTTGGAGGAGAAGTTTGCGCACCACTTCTTTTAGGAGATGTAGAGAGCAAGACTAAAGACAACAACATCGAGACCGATGAAAAATCCAAAGAACATTAATACAGCCCTAACATGGTAGAGAAGTCCATGTTAGGGCTTATTTTTTTGCTTTTGTTATCTGATCTTTATTGTTAGAACATTAAGTCCGAGCATATTCTGATATGAGAATTCATCTGCAATCTTTGATACCATTCTGATACCGATGTTTTTGGATGGATCTTCCGGATTGAGAAGCTTGTTCATTCCAACGGGATCAAAAGGCTTGCAGTCATCCTTTATTCTGAGCATGATTCCGTCTTTCTTTGAGACAACCCTTACATCCATATTGTGGTCTTTATTATCTGCATTAAATCCGTGATTTACGATATTGCCTGACATCTCTTCCATAGCAAGTGAAGAGAAGTAGGCAGTTCTTTTTGCATATCCCTTAGCTGTAACAAATTCCTGGATCTGCTCTGAGGATCCGATTACATCATCCATACTGTTTACGTTAATACAAAGTCTATCTTCATCTTTTACTCCAAAGCTGTCTTTGAACAGTAGCCATTCATCAACATTCCTCGGAATATGCTTCCAATAAAAGCAGGCGTAGATGGGATAAACCAGTGCTGTTATCACGATACCGATTGGAGTTGCCCACCATACACCGAGAGCGCCCATGACAGGTGCAAGAATAAGTGACGGGATAACTACGCTGAAATATCCATCGACAACTGAAGATATATGTACTGCTATATTGTTTCCCGTTGCCTGCAGGTAATTGGTCTGGATCTGCACTACAAGGATCAGTGGAAGAGCCAAAGCGTAGATCATAAACTGCTGCTTGGTGAGCAAGTAAACTTCAGAGGTCTTATCCGGGAAGAATATGGTGGCCATTGGACCTGCGATCAGCACCATGAAGACCATCAGTGCACACATCATAGCCATCATCTTGGTCAGAGCAAGCTTTATAAGACTCTTTATTGAATCCTTATCCTCTTCACCTACATAGACACTTGCAAGCATCCTTATGACTGTTCCTCCGCCTACGCCAAGGGCTACAAAGAATCCTCCGACCATACCCATGGAAGCTCTTGAGGAAAGTCCGACCTCTCCGCCATATCTGAGGATTACTCGGTTGAGGGTCAGATCTCTCATGGCAAGACAGAACTGAAGAAGAGCTCCGGGACTACCTATCTTTATCAGGTCAAAGGTCTTTTCCCAAAGGATATTACTGATGCTGAATTTCATCTGAGCTTTACCTGAGATGAAGTAAGGAAGCAGTACAAGGAAATAGATCCAGTTGCTGGCGCTGGTCGCATAAGCAAGACCTAGTACATCGAGCCTTAGAACTGTCACAAAAAGTATATCAAGTGTGATGTTGAAAAAGATCATGGCACCGACACCGATATAGTTTCTCCGGCTCTGGCTTTCAAGCTGAAGATAGGAAGCAAGTTGCTGAGAGAGGAACATGGGAATGATACCGAAGGAATAACCCCTTGAGTACTGCATTACACTGGCCTTTAGGGATTCATCGGCGCCACAGAAAACAGCAACTTCTCCGGGGAAAACGAAGCATATAACCGATATCAAAGAGCCTATGAAAAAGGCAAGTGTCAGGCACAGGGAAAAGATGCCTCTGGTCTTTTCAAGGTCTCCCGCTCCGATGTAACGGCCGCTTAAAACCGTTCCTCCGCCCAGTATTACGGAGCTGATAGCTGAAACAATTCCAACTACGGCAAAAAACAGACCTATTACGCCGACAGTTTTTCCATCAATATAGCGACCGGCAATGGTTCCGTCGACGATAGAATTTATGGAATTCATTCCAAATATTAAGATCTGAACGGGGAGAAGTTTAAAGAATAATTTTTCCAGAACCTGATTCTTTGAAGCCATATGTTTACCTCTCTGCTTTCCGGTTGCGTTATATCATTAATTATAACGTGGATTTAAGACGCGGGCAATTTGCATGGAAATGGGATAGTCCTTCATGTTTTTACAAATTTGCTCTGACATGGTAATATATATTCGCCGTGTTAGGGCTATTTTTATGTAAATAATTGTTATTAAAGGAGATATATTACCATGAAGCTGGGCATAGTTGGACTTCCTAACGTAGGAAAGAGCACACTTTTTAATTCACTTACAAACGCAGGGGCACTTGCAGCAAACTACCCCTTTGCGACAATAGATCCCAACGTGGGAGTTGTAGCAGTACCTGATAAGAGGCTGAAGCTCCTCGGAGATCTTTACCACTCCAAGAAGGTTACTCCTGCTACCATCGAGTTCGTTGATATCGCAGGACTTGTTAAGGGTGCATCAAAGGGTGAGGGCCTTGGAAACCAGTTCCTTGCCAATATCCGTGAGACAGATGCTATTGTTCACGTTGTAAGATGCTTTGAGGATCCTAACGTTGTACACGTAGACGGATCTGTTGATCCTGCAAGAGATATCGAGACTATCAACCTCGAGCTTATCTTTGCCGACCTTGAAGTACTTGAGAGAAGAATTGCAAAGGTTGCCAAGCTTGCACGTATGGATAAGGCAGCAGCAAAAGAGCTTGAGATATTAGAGAAGATCAAGGCTACCCTTGAAGAAAACAAGATGGCAAGCGAGCTTGAGCTTGACGATGAAGAAGATAAGGCTTTTGTTAACAGCCTTGACCTTCTTACATGGAAGCCTGTAATTTACGCAGCAAACGTTAAGGATGACGACCTTGCTGATGACGGAGCATCCAACCAGTATGTTGCAGCAGTAAGAGAACTGGCAGCGAGGTCAGGCAGCGAAGTATTTGTTATCAGCGCTCAGATCGAAGCTGAGATCTCTGAGCTTGACGATGATGAGAAGGCAGAATTCCTTGAGAGCCTGGGGCTATCTGAGTCAGGTCTTGATAAGCTCATCGCAGCAAGCTACAAAACCCTTGGACTTATGAGCTTCCTTACTTCAGGTGAGGATGAGACAAGAGCATGGACCATCAAGATCGGAACAAAGGCTCCTCAGGCAGCAGGTAAGATCCACACTGACTTTGAGAGAGGCTTTATCAAGGCTGAGGTCATCAACTATGAAGACCTTTTAAGAGAGGGCTCAATTGCAGCAGCCAAGGAGAAGGGCCTTGTACGTATGGAAGGAAAAGAGTACGTTGTTCAGGACGGAGATGTAATTCTCTTTAGATTCAACGTCTGATAGATTTGGGAGGATATTATGCCTGACATAATGGGGAGAATGGACATCGCTTTTCCGAACCTCGGATTATATTTAAAAGATGTTCCCAAGAACTTTACAATATTTGGATTTACCATAGCACTTTACGGTGTCATCATAGGCCTTGGCTTTCTGTTAGCTCTTTTGATAATTGCGAGAGTTGCTAAATGGACAGACCAGAATCCTGATGATTACTGGGATATGGCTATATATGTAATTATATTTTCAATAATCGGCGCAAGAATATATTACGTATTCTTTGCCTGGGATTATTACAAGGACAATCCGATCAGTGTATTTAATATAAGAAACGGTGGCCTTGCAATTTACGGCGGAGTCCTGGCGGGCTTTGCCACAATCTTCATTTACACCAGAATTAAGAAAAAGAGCTTTCTCCTGATGGCAGACACAGTGATGTTCGGCCTTGTTTTCGGACAGATCATGGGAAGATGGGGCAACTTTACCAACAGAGAGGCCTTTGGAGAATATACCGACGGACTCTTTGCCATGAGACTTCCCGTGGAGATGGTAAGAAGCGGAGAGATCACAGAACTGATGAAGGCACACATGTCTGATGCTACCAATTACGTTCAGGTGAGCCCCACATTCCTTTACGAGAGCATGTGGAATGTCTGCCTTCTGATTATTCTTTTCCTGTATTGCAAGCACAAGAAGTTCGACGGAGAGATAGTTCTTTTGTACCTTGGAGGCTATGGCCTCGGAAGAGCATGGATCGAGGGACTTAGAACCGATCAGCTCATCATGCATACAACAGGACTTCCTGTATCACAGATGCTGGCTATTTGCCTGGTAGTATTTGCCGTAGTTATGGATGTAATTACAAGGATAAGGTTAAAGAAAAATGCTTAACTATACTGATGGCAACACCTATGTATGTGGAATAATCGGAAACCCTGTAAGGCACACATTGTCTCCGCTTATCCACAATACCCTTTCCGATATGCTGGATGTAAATCTTGTCTATGTACCTTTCGAGGTAGAGGAGACTGGGCTTAAATATGCAGTAAGAGGAGCATATGAACTGGGACTTAGGGGACTTAACGTGACGGTTCCCTATAAGAGCGATGTGCTCCAATATCTTAAGTACGTGGATCCTCTTGCTGAGAGCATCGGTGCCGTAAATACTCTTGTAAGGGATGAGGCACTTAAGGGCTTTCGCGGATATAACACCGATATGACCGGGCTTTACCGTGCCATGCAGGAAGAGGGCATAGAGCTTAGCGGAGAAACAGTTGTTATTTTAGGAGCAGGTGGCGTAGCAAGGCCAACTGCTCATTTGTGCGTAAATAAGGGTGCAAAAAAAGTCTATATTCTGAACCGCACTTTGGAGAAGGCAGAGGCTATTGCCGAGGAGCTTTCTGACGACAGAGTTGTTGCTATGGACATTGAAAACTACAAGGAAGTGCTTCTTAGAGAAGAGAGCTTCTTTGCTATCCAGTGCACGTCGGTAGGTCTTTTCCCTGATGTAAACAGTGCGGTTATTGAGGATGCTGAGTTCTATAAGCATGTTCACGCTGCTCTGGATGTAGTTTACAAACCACTCGATACCAAGTTCTTAAAGCTCGCAAGGCAGGCGGGAGCTAAGACCTTCTCAGGACTTAAGATGCTCCTCTATCAGGGAATTGATGCCTATGAGCTGTGGAACGCGGACCTGGGCGTTAAGATCACCAAGGAGATGGCAGATGAAGTTTATAAGTCATTATCTCTTGAGGTTGTAGGCGCAAGGAACATCATCCTAGAGGGATTTATGGGAAGCGGAAAGAGCACTGTTTCAGAGCTTTTATCAGACAGGCTTTCCCTTGAACTTATGGACACCGATGCCTGCATAGAGCAGACGGAAGGACGCAGTATCAGCAGCATCTTTGATGAGGATGGAGAAGAGGCCTTCAGGGATATGGAGACCGAACTTCTTACTATGATCGCAGAGGACCACTTAAGAGATATGGTAATCTCCCTTGGAGGAGGTATGCCGGTTCGTGAGGAGAACAGAAAGCTTCTTAAGGAGTCGGGAAAGGTTGTTTATTTAAAGGCAAGTCCCGAGACTATCTATGAGAGAGTTAAAGGCGATACCACCAGGCCACTTCTTCAGAGCGCAGATCCTCTTGCCAGGATAAAAGAGCTTTTAGATAAGCGCAGCGCTGTATATGATGAAGCTGCGGATCTGATAATAGAAACGGATGGTAAGACTCCTGAGGAAATAGTCAGCGAGATTATAAATGAACTGGGTTTATGAACAAGAGAAATTATTCAAAAGAGCTTGATGCTTATATAGAGGATTTTCAGAAGAAGGGCGAGTACCCAAAGCTGCTGCTTCATGCATGCTGCGCGCCGTGTTCTTCCTACTGCCTTGAGTTTTTGAGAAACTACTTCGATGTCACAGTCTTTTTTTACAATCCCAATATCACTGAGGATGCCGAGTACCACAAGAGGGTGCAGGAAGAAAAGAGACTCATCGGTGAGTACAACCAAAAAGAAGGCAGGAAGATAGAGATCATTGAGGGCGAGTATAAGCCGTCTGACTTCTTTGATGCAGTAAGAGGATATGAAGACTGCAAAGAGGGAGGAGAGCGGTGCAGAAAGTGCTTCGAGCTAAGACTCTTTGAGACAGCACGGGTGGCTAAGGAAAAGGACTTTGATTTCTTTACGACAACGCTGACCATCAGTCCTCTTAAGAATGCAGATGTATTAAATGAAGTCGGGGAAATTGCAGCAAGAGAAATCGGCGCAAGGTTCCTCCCCTCTGACTTTAAGAAAAAGGAAGGCTATAAGAGGTCAATTGAACTGTCCAAAGAGTACGGACTTTACAGACAGGACTTTTGCGGATGCAGCTTTTCAAAGGCCCAGAGGGAACTTGAAAAAAGCGCCGCATCTAGTATATAATGAAAAACCATTAGAGAGGAAATGAAAAGATGTTTTGTACAAATTGTGGGGCACCGGTAGAACCCGGGCAGAAGTTCTGCAACAAGTGTGGAACTCCGGTTAATGCAGCAGATGTAAACGTAAAGGGATTTGTTCCGCAGCCTCAGATGCAGATGCAGCCTCAGGCTCAGCCCAAGAAGAAAAAGACACTGATGATCGTTCTTATAATTCTGGCTATCTTACTGGCTCTTTCTGTAATCGGCGGAATTATAGCGGTCAGAGCTTATCATGCTGTCAAGGATTATATGATCGATAACGGACTTGCTGATGTTCCCTATATCGACAGCCCTTTGGACGATGATACCTACGACTATTATGAAGATCTATCAGACGGTAATCTGGAAGACATAGAAGATCTGTATGAAGAGTATCTGGAAGACATCCAGGGTGTTGACGGACTTGAATTTGATAATACTACAAAAGAGACTATAGAATACATTTTCGGTGATCTTGATAAAAGCGCTGTACCTTATGGCTATGCTGATGTATATGTTGGTGAAGACGTGGCTTGTATAGTCCCAAATGGTACAGTTACCGATGATACGGTGATCTGGAACGGTAAGACACTGGGCAGCTTTTGTGATTATATCGACAGCGATGTGTTTGGCGGGAACCGCCCGATGAACAGGGATCTGCTTTACAAGCTTATCTCGATTCATGTGATAGATCCGCTTCTGGTTCCCGATGATGCTACATTTGAGACCGTGATGAAGTACTGCCTTATCGTTGCAGCTGAGTTCAGAGACTCAGGTGCTGTTATGAATGAAGGCGGCTTTTCAACAGATGATCCCAACACATACTACTATGAGATGGAAGTAAACGGTCAGACCCAGGTATGGATGATCGACTATGATACTCATGAGGTCAGGCTGAACGATGGTAAGACAGAGTATACATCAGCCGGAGAATACGGTATGTTTACCGAGCAGAGCCTGGCAATCTGGATGTATGCACTTTCAGACTATTTTGGACTTGAATAACTTATAAAGAAAGAAGGAAGAATTTTGGAGAAAGTACTTGAACTGATTTCAAAGGAAGTAGGAGATGCATTTGAGGCAGCAGGCTATGAGAGGGAACTTGGAAAGGTAACCATATCCAACAGACCCGACCTGTGCGAGTATCAGTGCAACGGCGCCATGGCTGGTGCCAAGAAATACGGAAAGGCACCTTTTATCATTGCTGATGATGTTGCTGCAAGACTTCAGGGCAATGCAATGTTTGAAAAGGTTGACTCTGTTAAACCCGGATTTTTAAATATCACTGTCAGCGGTGATTTTGTAAGAGAGTATGTTGTAAGAATGCTTCATGAGAAGCACATGGGTGTAACAATGCCCGGACATGCGCCTACCATCATCCTTGACTACGGCGGAGCAAACGTAGCTAAGCCTCTTCACGTAGGACACCTTCGTCCCGCCATCATCGGTGAGGCAGTAAAGAGAATACTTAAGTACGCCGGAAACAACGTTATCGGCGATATCCATATGGGAGACTGGGGCCTTCAGATGGGTCTTATCATCACAGAGCTTAAGG
>JAEEGJ010016960.1_pt1 | contig 16589 bp, 11 predicted proteins | sample 8958761 | NCBI WGS metagenome assembly JAEEGJ01 (sample SAMN16246546, study PRJNA631951) | gut metagenome | biome: gut microbiome; feature: rumen; material: RS-attached | host: Bos | place: Iran: Karaj | collected 2018-10
CTGGCATCGGGCAACAAGGTCCCGAGCCAGGGCAACATCTTCGTCTCGCTCAAGGACGAAGACAAGCAGAAGGCAGTACCGCTCATTCGCCAGCTCGTGAACCTCGGATACGAACTGTACGCCACCCGCGGCACCTCCACCATGCTCTACAACGAAGGCATCAAAACCCGCGCCGTGTTCCGCATCTCCCGTGGCCGCCCGAACCTGCTCGACCTTATCCACGATAAGGAAGTGCAGTGGATCGTGAACACCACCGAAACTGGCGCCGAAGCCATGGTCGATGAAATCCAGATGCGCTCCAAGGCTGTCGTGTCCGGCATCCCTATCACCACGACGATTGCCGCCCTCACCTCTACCGTGGAAGGCCTCATGGACAAGCATGACTTCGGAAGATTCGAGGTTTGCAGCTTGCAAGAATATCATCGTCACGTGAAGAAGTAAGGTGGATGGAAGAGGGGAAAGCCTTCCCCTCGCTTCAGCCCCGTCCCTCCCTTAGTGTCAAGCCCGCGCAAGCGGGCTTCTCCTTTTTATACCCCACCCCAGCCGGGTCTTCCGCTACCCCTTCTAGCGGGCTTCAGACGCCAGCCCGCAACGCCTGGCTTAGACGCCTCCATCGATGGAAATACTTCATACCATTATTTATTTCTACGAAAACGATAAAGCTAGAAAAAGCTGTTACAATCTTTTTTATCAAGCACGCGCAATTTACCTAACACAATCGTTTTCTTCGTCAAAATCAAAATAATATTTATATTATGATTGTTTAAAAAATGGTTATTAAAATGAACATAAAAACATCAATGACGAAATTTCCAAGTTTACAACATGCAAGGCTTGTCGAGGTCGGGGTGGCAGATACATAATTTCAAAATCAAAGAAAAAGAAACAAAATACAGAGGTGATTTTTGAAAAATGTTCGTTTTGTGAAGGAAAGGGAAGAGTTGAAGATAAGCGTTCTAGAGAAGAAAAGCTAGATGATTGGCAAAACGAAACAAATATTTGGATAAATTGTAAAGATTGCGATGCTGATGGTTACATTGTTGATGACGACGGTAATGAGTTTGTTTGTCAAACATGCGAAGGATATGGAGTCGTAAAAGATAAGCGAACTCCGGAAGGAAGAGAAGCTGAACGAATTGAAATAGAAAAAATAAAATTTCAGGAAGGGTTGCTCAAACTCTATAGCGAAGAAGATGATGATTTTTATGGAGATAATAAAAAAATCAAAAATCTTGAAGATGAATTAAATTCTATAAAAGCTTCTGTTAAAAAATTAGAGGAAACACATTCAAATAAGACAACAAGCATTTTACAAGAAATTCATGAATTGTCAAAAACCATTGGATGGATTTCTGTAATAGCGGTGTTTCTTATTTTCGCGCAATGTAGTGAAAAAACAGATGATTAAATTAAAGAAGGTGTAAAAGTAATAAGAGAAGATATAGAGTCTTTAGATAGATCTATTGATGTAATTAATGATCGAATAAAAAAAATGGATAATAAAAGGGATAACTTCAATTTCAAAAAGAATTGGTAACCGATTTCCCTTAGCGAATGTATTTAATCGCTCAGCAATAATGTATATGGCTCGAGGATCAATTTAGAATTTTATAACTTTACTCACGTAATCAAACAACGGACGATGACACAGTTTGATTTACACATCCCTCTCTGTTTATATCATAAACATTTATAAGAGAATGACAACTCTTTTTTATTTTCGAAAATCATTTTCCTAAATGATTTAAACAAATAAAGCAAGCCTAAATCAAATGAATCCTCAGTTTTTCCAAAGGATTGCATAAAGTCATCACTTCCATCATTATTATTAAATTTGAACGGGAGTTCAAAACCACCATGGGCAACAGAACACCTATGTTCATAAATTTTATTTATATCCTTTTTACATTTCTGTTCTTCTAGATTCAAAAAAGAAGAAATTTTTTCATACAATGTTTTTTTAGAACCGTTACTTTCATATAAAGCCTCTAGAGCCATAACAGCAAATAAACCACACATAAAAAAATCTTCATCAGAACCTTTTGATGAGAACATTCTACTATAAATCGAAAGGCTCTTACCCAAAGCGGTTTTTCCACAGAAATTTACAACGTCATCTAAGGACAAAAACCAATTTAATGTTTTTTGAAGCGTAATTTCATTCAAATAATGAGGGAATGAATCATCGTTTTCATATAAATTGGAGAAAAGATTAAAAAAACACTCTTTTTTTTCCAAATATTTTTCATTATAAAAAACAATAAAACAATCTATATCAAAAAGTCCATCGCAATGAATTCCTAAGGCATATGCCAAAGCATATTCAAAAGTTGGCAAATCATACAATGCTGAATAAAAAAAATTTTCTTTAGGAGAAAGCCATATTCCATGTTCTTTATTTTCAAAAGGTTTTAGTAAATGATATTGCTTTGAAACAGTTATTTCAAATACAACAATTTTATAGGGACGAATATGTTTTGTTTGAACCGTTTGTATTATATAATTATAGTTTTCAATATTATGTACAGATTTGTATTCCACAGTCTCATCATCAATAACAAAAGAACCGTTCAAAGTTTCTATTTCACCTAAAATATATTCTTCTATTTTTTCATCAATACAGTTTATGGGAATAGGTTTTAATATTGGAACCGCCACATAAAAAACTTCTTTTACAATTTCAGCATTTACTAAAAGACCCATAAGAGTAAAACCTCTTTTTTTACATTCAACAGCACAATTTTAATACCTCAGATAATTTCTTCAGACATTTCAATATCATTTTATCTTCTTCTGCATTTTTTCGAAATTGTCCAAAAAATCTTTTTCTACAGGAGACAGTTGCAGCGCTGTTCGTTTGTTGAATTTTTCGTATTCATTGTCGGCTTTTGCTTTGGCAACCTCGGCGGAGATTTTACCCGCATGATTCAATAAGGCCTTACCCGATAGCTTCAAGAAATCATCTAATTTTTGAATCCAATCCTTCATATACATTGGAATGTGGCTTTGTGCTTGAAGTTCGGCAAAATCCAAATACAAAGATACTATTCTGTTTAGTGTATCCAGTTCACGGTCAGACAAATAATTTTTGGCAATTTCAGCATCAGCCTGCTTGGGCATAGCTCCGGTCCATGAAGTAAGACCCATGAAATCTTTTTCAGCGTCAGCCCGTTCATAGATCACTTCAGCGGCAGTATGACCATGTGCGGAAAAATGCATCTTATTCTGCACTGTTGCAAAAAATTTCTTAGTTTCTTCCGTATTAGGGTCGTAGTCAATGCTCAATGCATATATTTCAAGAACTTTGCGATAGAACACCTTTTCAGAGGATCTGATATCTCTGATGCGTGAGAGAAGTTCGTTAAAGTAATTTCCACCACCAGCCCGTTTTAATAAATCATCATTTAGAGCAAACCCTTTTATAAGGTATTCCCGCAAGACATTAGTAGCCCAAATGCGGAACTGCACACCCCTGTGTGAATTCACGCGGTATCCCACACTAATAATCATATCTAGATTATAGTAGGCAATTTGTCTTTCTACTTCACGAGGGCCTTCGTTTTGAACTGTTGCAAAAAATGCAACAGTTGAATCTGCGACGAGTTCGCCAGATTCAAGCACATTCTTTATGTGTCTAGAAATCGTAGACTTATTCCTTTGAAATAGCTCTGCCATTTGATCAATAGACAACCAAACGGTATCATCTTTTAACGACACCTCAATTTGAGTTTTACCATCTTCCGTTTGATAAAGCAACACGTTTCCAAAGCTAGTATTCATATACACAAATGTATACCATTTCTATAAATCTGTCAAGCCCCATCTTTTCAAGTTGTATTTTGACAAGTGTGAAAATACACAAAACTGCAAGCTCTTGCATTTTTAAATTCTTTCATACATATTTAACAATATGAAAGAATTATCAAAAAATCAATCCGTCAATTTAGGGTTCAATGGCAACAATCCTGCCCCCACCAAGGAATTCCTTGCGGCCATCGATGAGGGCGAAAAACTCGCCCACAATCCGAATGCCAAAACGTATTCGACTCCGCAGGAACTTTGGGACGAGTTGCACATCTAATAAACAAGTCGTCCCTTGCGGGGCAACCATTTGCCTATCTCAACACCACACGCTTCGTTTTTGCATTCCCGCATTTGACCATGTACACGCCGCGGCTTAAGCCTGCGTTTGTCATGGCGTTGCGGAGTTCGCCGATATGTCCGGCCTGAAATTCGCCGATAAACGAGCCAACCGGGCTAAATACTTTATATGAACTTTGATGTTTTTGGGGTACAGAAATTCTCCCGAAGGAAATTGCTTCTGTTGAATCTTTGGGCGGTTCCACCTTTGGTTCCTGCCACAGAACGAATTCGACGGTCGTTGCGCTGCGGGCTGGGACGCTGTAGCTACACTTTGTATCATCGACCTTGACTTCGGTTCCTTCCTTGAGGTTATTGTTGTCGTCGGTAACGTAGGGCTTGAAACTTCCAATTTTCGTGTTTCCGAAGTCAAAGTCCGCCTTGAATTCCTCATTCTTGGAATTGAGAATGACGACTGCAATTTTCGTCTTGAGGGAATCGCGATAGGCGGTGACCTTTACGTTTGCTTCGGGATTCTTGGTGGCGTCGATTCTCCAGGAGCCGGGGCGTGCGAAACGGCTGAAGTTCCCCATAACCCAGAGTCGCTTGGTGGGCTCCACGTTGTCGGGGTTGCCTTGTCCTTGCGGCCAAAGCGCTCCGTTGCCGCAGCTGGCCTCACTGCAGGAATAAATCCACCAGAAATGCCAGGCGTTCATGTTCGAAATCGTAAGGGCGTCGTGGATTACGCCTGCAACGCGGAGTGCGCTACCCATGCCAACGTCTTCCTTGTTGCTTCCGAGATCGTAGACTTCGGTTTCCCAGAATTCCTTGCCGGCTTCGTGAATTTCAGGATAAGCGGCGGGATCTCCGCCATATTCGTGCGTTCCAAAAATGTCCGTATATTTCAGAGCGGCGGGATTGTTGAAGAAAGCTTTTTTGTAATTGGGGAATCCGTACCAGTTGATGGCTTCGGTGCCAATGATTTTGATGCCCGTGGTATCGAGAGTGGGGCCAAGATAGTCGCCAACCCAACGAGCCAATTCTTCGGGTTCGTAGTGGTTGTCGCCGGTGCCGTCGGGCTCATTTTGCGACGAAATCGCGTATAAGTTGACTCCAGCTTTTCGCATGTCTTGCGTAAACTTTAAGATGGTGTTTGCCCAGTCCTGGGCGTGATTGAAATCCAAATGCTTTTTATCGCCATCGTAATTGACAGTGTATTTGGATGTCCACGGAGCAGCCCAAACTTTGACGCCGTATTCACTCGCCTTTTTTGCGATACTTGTTTCGGAGGTGGAACCGTCCGGAGCAATGCGGATGCGGTGCAGGGTAAGCCCCGCGCCACTAGTGGAGTCCCAAAGGAAGGCGGCGTTCTTGTCGGTGATGGACCCCGCCCATGCTGATGCTGCACCAAAGCCGCTGATGCGCTGGTATTCCTTGCCCATGTCAACGTTTATCGTTGCAGCACAGGCTAGAGTGCTCAAAAATGCGATGGAACCCGCAAAAAGAGAAAATCTCTTCAATGAATACGTCATAAAGCCTCCTTTTTGTCCCTTACTTTCTTTAAAGTAAGTTGAAAAATTCACTTTATATAAGGCTAAAATCGAATTTGTCTTGATAAAATGACAACAGCTTTATGGCGTTATACCCAATTTTAGCAATCACAATCTCTAAGCATCACATTGAGCTCAGCATGTTTAGAATTCAATCTGTCGACCAAATCCTGGAATGCTTTGCCGTGAACCGTCTCATATTTGAAAGTGTTGTCGGATCCATTTTCTCCCGAAAATGAATACAGGTAATAATGGCACATTTCATGCACCATCGTATTGCGGTATTTCCGGTAATCAAATTCAAAACGGCGGCTGAATACGATGCTTAAATAGTTAGGGACAAAACAGGCCAAATAACTAGAACTATAGTCCAATTCAAAAGTCAACCGGTCTACGTCTAGCATGCCTTCAAAATAGAGCTCATTGTAGCGATCGCAGGTTTTCCGCATAAAATCCGGCGTTATCAAAACCGGATCATGTTCCCGATAGCCAAATTCATTTATTTCTTCATTCGTTTCTTTTCCTAGCCACTCGTTTGCTGCAATCAGACTCTTCTCAGTCGGAATGTTCCCCTGCACGGCACGGATTCGCTCAACTTCTTTCTTGAAAAGATTCTTGATTTCATCAGGACTGATTTCCAAATCCTGCGTCCCGGACAGAGACTTATCGGCAAACGTATTAAAGACTTGCTTTTTGAATTTGAGCAGAGTGTTGATTTTCTCGTCAATCGAATCAAGCATTAAAAGCCTGTACACAAGCACATTTCGAACCTGACCCATTCGGTATGCGCGCGATATCGCCTGCATTTCGGCACTCGGCTTCAGTTGCGGTTCGCACAAAATGACCACATTCGCCGCCTGAATGTTCAAGCCTAGCCCGCCCGCGTTGATTTGCAACGGGAGAATAGTCCCTGCAGGGGATTTTTCAAACGCATCGATAATTTCTTGCCTATGGCTCACAGGCACCGCACCCGTAATAGGCTCCATGCAAGAATCATTCAAATATGCGCAAACTTTCTTGATGGTTTCCAAAAAAAATGAAAAGACGAGAACCTTGCGGTTTTCAAATTTTGCCTGACGAACAATCTCCTTGATTCGCTTCAGCTTTCCGGACTGTTCAAAATCGTCGACATTAAAAGAAACACGGCGCATCGTCATGAATTCTTCTTTAACAGCAGCTTCTGCGTACGCCGCCATTTCGGCTTCGCCACCTTCAATCCACGATTCTTCTTCGATGAGCTCCGGCAATTCCTTCAACACATCTTCGCGCTTTCGCCGGTAATATATCGGAGCGATCATCTGCATAAATTCCTGGCTCGTACTTTCTTTAGCAAAGCCCATCGCCATCGTTGCAATTTTTGGACGAAGAATCTGCAACAAGAAGAGCATTTCCTTCGTACGATTTTCGAGAGCCGTACCCGTCATCAGCAACAAGCGATTAGAGTGCTTACATATTTGGCGGACACTCACGGTACGCTGGCTCCCCGGATTCTTGATGTAATGAGCTTCATCCACAACAACCATCGAAATGGAATCTTTTTCAGATAATTCCAGTTGTCTCGAAGTTTCATAAGTCGTAACAGCGACTCCCCCATTCTTTTTCCACGCATCAAAATAAATAAACTTGTCCGGTCCGTGGATTTTTACGGCTGGGATATCACAAAGCTTCTGGATTTCACGAATCCAGTTCACCAAAATGCTTGCCGGGCAAATGACCATAAAATGGGTTTCACCCAAATTTTTCAATGTCACAAGTGCGGCAATCGCTTCGACCGTTTTACCGAGACCCATTTCGTCCCCTAGCAAAACTCGCCCCTGATGCAAAATAAACTTCACGCCAAGAACTTGATATTGGCGCAGCTGCGTCTTTAAGCCGTCTAAATTTGTCCGTTCGTCAAGAATTTCCTTCGGCAATTCCGACGAAACAATTTCTTCATTGCCCAATGCGTATGGGCAAATCCTTTCCAAGTCGGTAAAGAACGGAATCGGTGATTGAGAAAACGCCTCCCACGCAAACGACGGATCCGCCGTTATTAGCGCTTGCAATTCAGAAAGCAAAGACGCAGAACGCTGCCAAAAATTGCTCTCATAAAGTTCATTCAGCGCATTGAATCGGGTTTTCGCCTCCCTATTAAAAAGGAGCGATGCCACAAACTTGAACGAACTCGTATAGGGGCGCAAAGCTTGGACATTTTCAGTAACAAGCGCTTCATTTTCTTTCAAAAGTTCTTGGCATTTTTGCGCTAACGGAAGCCCATGACGATAAACATAAAGAGCCCGGACTAGGTCAGACGATTCCCGCGTTTTCTCGTCAACATTCAACTTCACATTGACAGATTTTCGGGCATTTTCGTAATGCTCCCCCACATACTCGACAATTTTCTTTGCATCGGCCGCAGGGACTGCAAACGCATTGGCAAGAACGCTTTCGGACACGCCCATCAAATGAGAAGCATTTGTGACCTTTCTTTCGGTCAAACTAAGCAAAGTTTCCGGCTCAAGGTCCAGCCGACCAAGAAATACCCCTTCAAGTTTTTCCTTGATAAGGGCGTTCAAAACCGCATTCGCACATTCCTTTACAGACTCTTCCGCTTTAGATGTAAAATCCGAAAATGACCTTAAATCGGCCAATCGTTTTTCAAATTCACCAATCAAAAAGCGGATATTCTTTAGCGAAAACTTTTGCATAATCCACAAATATAACCAAACAAAATGACACTAAGTGTCAAAATGGAATTTTTCGTTTTCTATATAAAACGCTTTGTTGCATATAGAAAATATTTTGACAATTTTCTCAACAGAAATAACGATATTTCAAAAATTTACACATCTTTGTTGCGTACTAAAATTATATTTCATGTTATAGGAAACAAGAAGGAGGCCTTAACATGAAAAAGAAATGGTTGGCGGTTATAGCGTTTTCGCTATTGAGCGCAGCTTGTAGCGACGACAACATCGGGAATATTCCGAGTGCAGCGGGTGCCGAAAACCCCACAAGCGCTGGATTCGAAAGCTCAGGTATAGAAAGCTCCGCCGACAGTCCCAAAGCCGAAAGCAGCTCAGCATTCTCCTCGAGTTCTGTAATGTCTTCGAGCGTTGAAAGTTCTGCCGAAAGTTCTACAGAAAGTTCCACAGGTAGTGACTTGAAAATTGAAAGTTCTTCAAGCGCCACGCCCAAAAGCAGCGCAACAAATTTCTTAGACACTCCCTTCGGTGACTATGAATACGCCATTACAGACAGCTACGAAGGCGGTGCTGGTGGTTTCGGAGGAGGTTTCTCCGATGCAACCACTTCTACCAAAGGCGGCGGAGCCGGCGGCTTAACAGGCGGCGCTGGTGGCGTTAGCGTAACAGGTGGATCGCCAGGAGGCGCAGGTGGAGTTGGAGGAACGAGCGGCGCGGGAGGCCTTGGTGGCACAAATAACAGAACGTCGGGTTTGCTCACGGCGGGAGAATGGAACGACCTCGACAATTGGAAGTTCTGGAGCGGGCTCCTCAACGAAAACAAGTATTACGAAAAAACGAGCTACTGGAAATTCTATCCCAAGAATCTCGTGGCGGTACAAGTTGTCGATGGCAATAACACAGCCGTTGCAAACGTCCCCGTGGAACTCCTTAAGGGTGGCACTGTGCTATTCTCCACAAAGACGGATAATGCGGGCTTCGCTTACTGCTGGCAGAGCCTCTTTGCCAATGATGATAGTGATATCGTTGAGGCAGACTATTCGCTCAACGTCAATGGAGCAAGCTATACAGAACCGGTCAAGTTTACCTCGCTGGGCGATGAACAAGTCAACGTCAACGTTGTCGTAAGTGCTGACGCCAAGCTGGCCGCAGCAAAGGCCGACATCGCATTCATCGTGGATGCTACAGGCTCCATGACCGACGAAATCCGCTTCCTTATTTCTGACCTGAATTACATTATCGACCATGCCAGTTCGGGCAATAACGTCGCTTTGCGCACTGCCGCTTTGTTCTACCGCGATGTCCAAGACGAATACATCACCCGATACGATGATTTTTCAGATAACGTTTCAACGACTCAGGAATTTGTCGCCAAACAGAAAGCAGGCGGTGGTGGCGACTATCCCGAAGCTGTCGACTATGCACTTGAAGCAGCCTTGCAAAAGCTTTCCTGGAACGAATCGGCTCGTGCACGTATCGCTTTCTTAATTCTTGATGCCCCTGCGCACCATAAGGACAACGTCATCGAAAGCCTGCAAAAATCCATTGCGCTCTTTGCCCAGAACGGCATCAAGATTATTCCGGTGGCTGCTAGTGGCGTGGACAAGGACACCGAATTTATGCTGAGATTCTTTGAACTTGCAACGGGTGGCACGTACGTCTTCCTCACTAACGATAGTGGCATCGGAAACAAGCATATTGAGGCTTCTGTCGGCGATTACGAAGTGGAAAAACTCGCCGATTTGATGGTCCGCCTCATCAAGAAATATATAGAATAAATCGTAACCAATAACATACTCAAAGTGCCGCGACGAGATACCGCGGCACTTTCTTTTTTACAAAGCCATGCTTTTTCTACAGTATCTACTTTGCGTTTTTAATCTCGTTAGAGAATTTTTTGTAAAGATTGTAGAGCTGACCGAAGAAATAAGCAACACTAAACGATACATCAGTCGTACTATCATCATTATTGAGATAGCACCAAGCTAAAGCATCGCCTTCTTCAAGATCCACTTCATCATTTGATTTACTTAGATAGAAGTCTGCAACGTATGTTTCAAGCAATACAATTTTTTCTTTCAGCTTGACAAACTCCGTACTTTTATCGGAATCAATAAACTTATAACCATAGTCATTTTTCAGATAGCTTCGATATAGATATCGATAAAGACTATAAAGCGTATAGTTCAGCTCGTACGACATAAATTGATTGTCGTTTCCGATACCCATTGTGGCATCGCCCGGGATAAAGAAATCTCCGTCAAGAATCACCTGAGTTTGCACCTTAAGCAGGTTGTAATAGCGATTCCACAGTGGAATATCTTTTTCCGAGAAATGGACGACATCATCTTCTTTCTTGAATTTATCCGTATATTTTTCAAGAAGTTTAATGCAGTCTTCAACTTCTTTCTTCAAATCTACTTTTTCATAGCGTTCTTCGTCGGTTTTTGCATTTTTGTCTTTTTCAAAAAGCACTTCGCCATCATGCTTGTCAATAATATCAAAGCACTTGAAACGGTCGCAGTCTATAGAGACCATAGCTTTTGATATTTGTTTAAGAACCCCACATGAACCCGTGTACTTACCCGCAGCAACCAATCTCAGATCCTGGAGAGTAACCATCGTTGCTGAGCCACTTATTGCTTTGATTTGGTCAGCATTTTCAACCTTATGATAAAGGATTGCTCCATTTTTTACAACGAACAAGAAGTACGAAGTTGACACATCTTCAGTCACTTTAAGGTACATATCGCAACTGATTTTGCTTGCCGCCCTTTCTCCATCGAAGAAGATGGATATATAATCCAGCAACGTTTCTGCAGGCATTTGTGCTGTAGAATCAGACGAAGACCTTTTCGAATGAATTTTACCATTACGGAGTTCATAAGCAGCAGAAAGGTAGGCATTACGCCATGTCCCCGATTCGCTTTGATAACCAAGCTGTTGCAAAGCGGAAGCACACAAATCCTTCGCATCTTTCACATTTTTATCATCACCCCTAGCAAGAATGATTTGATTTGCCATATAAGCAGCAGTCCAGAAATTACCGGCATCAATATCATCCTTAATCATGGTCAACATTTTTTCTTTGCTACCAGCCTGCATGTAGCGCATCATTTCTTTCGCCAACTGTTCCGGCGGAAGTTCCTGAAGATGAATGGGATTTGCATCGTACCATCCAAGATATTTCTGATAAACGGCCTTGGCATTGTGTACAGGTGTACCATAGAAAGGCTTAAGGCTCCAGTTTTTCTGAATACCTCTCGGCAGTACAAGCATATCGGCCACTTCGTCCATCTTGTAGCCCATATTCATATAAAGTAGAGTCTGGTCGTGGATGTACTTGTAAATGGATGCTGTATCAATAATGAATTTGCGGATATCAACATCCAGCACATTACCTTTTTCATCTGTTTTGCTGCGCCAGTGAGGCCAGTTATGGCTTTGGAAAATAACATCCGTATTCTCTCCATACAAGAGAGCCGTTTGCATCAGATAACTCGCCCAAGCCTTGGCATCACGAATTTCCGCCCCACGAAGGGTGTAAAGGTTGTGGAGCGTACCGGAGCAGTTTTCAGCAAGCCACAAAGCTTTATATTTGGGAATATAATTGTTCATTTCAGCGGGTGCTTCTGTCCCTGGCGTCAACTGGAATTCGACTTTAATTTTGTCAAGTATCAGTGTTGTATTTTTCAAAATTTCAATTGTCGGCTTCCCCACTGCTGACGGGCGCCCTGTAGACTGGCCTTGACCAATACCAATACTTATTTCTCCGTGGACGTCATTGGGGTCCGACGGCTTGATAAAGCTTCCGTACTGGTAAGAAGCGCGTCTGCCCATGGCGTTGCCCAAGTAAACATTTTCGCTTACAGAATGGTCATAAAAACTTGCAGGAGCAAGAATAAAGCGGTTAGCGACCTTTTTTACATCATTCTTGGATTCTTTTTCGTCAATTTTTCCATTACCAGAATCGACAAAATATTTAGCGACAGTTTCCATTCCGCCGTAGTGGTCAATATGGGAATGACTGATAATCATCCCAACGATGGAACCGCTAAGCGAATAACCTGAAAGCGTCTCTTTCAAATATTCTTCAAAAAGTTTCATCGCTGCATCTGTACACTCGTTGCTCATAAGTGTGTCAAAGACAATCCAACGAGGCAATTCAATGTCACGGCAGCCTTCTATAGGAGGGTTGCTCCTTACGAATGTCAGATTGGACATGTCATAGCCGCGAACTTGGTATATTTTTCCCTTTAGAACTTCAAACACGCCCGACAGATGGTTGCTAGCCCCATTTTCCCAAAGATTCGGATGGACGCACAAATGATTATTGTCTTTGACATTGTATTTATTTTCTAAAAACTTGTAGTTTACCTGTGACCACACTGGTTGATCGTTGGTTGTTTTAATATCAGGAACAACTTCTCCGCAGCTACCGTATTCTGCAATTGTGTATTCCGAAGATCGTTGATTATTGCCGAGCTCGCTGCGTAAAGCTTCGTAATGATTTTTTACACGCGTAAAAGCGCTAGAATCTAAATTTTGAGTGTCGTTGGAGGCGTTTTCGCTCATGTTTCCCCTTCTGTATTAGAGAGTGATTTTTTGTTAATATTACCTCAAACATACAATAAAGTTACAACAATAAAATAAATCCGTCAATATACTTTAGATGAAATATTTTCCTTTGTTTTAAAATAAAAACGATAATTTGTAAAAATTTTTAAGTAATGTTGCAATCGAAAAATGAAAATTTATAATATTTAATTCTAATAAAGCGCGACTTGGATTTGCTCTAATGAATCGAATCTATGCAAAAAAGAGACACTTTTGAGTGCCTCTTTTTATAAATGAAGTTCTTTCGACTTTTAAAATCTTCTGCGAATTTTGCAGAAATCTTCGTATTCCTTGCCGAAATCGCGGCGGAGGCGGCGCTCTTCGCTAAAGACCTGCACCATCATGATGGCAACAAATACGGCAAATACAAGCAAGGCTTGCCAACGCCATAGCCAAATCAACGCACCAATGAGATAAACGAATGTGCCGGTGAGCATCGGATTTCGATTCAGGCGGTACGGGCCATCAGTCATTAAATGGCTTGTGCGCGGCGCGACTTCATGACCGAAAGCATCCATCGGATTGCCTTTCCCACGATGTTTCATGTAAATGATAGTCCAGATGCTTAAAGCAAGCCCCGCGAGCATTATCGCGATGGCGGCTCCACCCCTAGCGACATCAACCGGCAACAAATCCGGCATCCCGGAAGCAAGCCACATTAGCGTTGGAATCAACCCTACAAAAAGTACTCCACCGAGTACATATCCAATGATTTCGCGTAACAGTTTCATATAACCCTCCTATATAATACAAGTGCGATAAAATATAAATGATTTCGAACAGATTTCCTTAAAATTTCCCTAAAAAAAGCAAAATCACCAGTGGCTTTAATGTATTTTTTTTAACAGAAGGAGTTTCTTGCAGGAGTAAAAATGAAATTGTTTTACAGAACCATGATAGCTTCGCTTATTGGCTTGACATTCTGCTTTTTCGCATGTGCAAATGACGGAAATGGGATGAAGGCAGACGGAACTCTAGATTACGAAGCAATTAAAGACAGCACATTACACTGGAATGTGACTATATACCGTATTCAAGAATTTAACGGAGATACAAGCGAATGGGATGCATTAGATTGCCGCGTTCATGATTCTAACTTTAATTGCCGTCGAGTGACTAATGTCGATTGCAATCGAGATATTGTGCGTATGCTGAGCTGTAGAGATGCCAATAACAACTTTATTGAATGCCCTGGTTACAAAGACACCATTTACGACACGACTTACAAGAATTTAAACTTTGGCAAAGACGCTCTCGTCAATTACATTCCCGTCGCAAAAATTCCCGCCTTCAATCGAGATTCTGTTGCAAAGCTTTTTTCAAAAATTTCTGGAGAACCTTGTTCAAGACTCCTGTCGTTTAGTTCAAATTATCATCTTGAAGCAATCGGTTTGCCAGACAGTCTGACGTTGAACCTCGAAAGAGAATATATTCCAGAAGAGTACATACGACCTAAAGATTTTTTCGTCCATTTGAGTTTAATTATAAATGAATCTACAGGTGAAAAGACTTGCAGGCAAGATTCGTCACGAATAATGTACAACTTCTACCCAGGCACATGCTATTACTCGTCTTTGCCGGAAAAAGCTAAAGTTGTAAACTATGAACTCTTCAATACAACCATTCAATCCTACAAAGACACCACAATTTCGTGGAAACTTGTCTACAAGGACCAATACGGTCGCGGCGATACGCTTGATATAACTACAAAGTTTGAATAAGGGAGATTCCCGCCTTCGCGGGAATGACAATGTGTACGTCACTCAGGACGACGCGTAAAAATCCCGCCACTATCGCTAGATTCTTCGACTACGGGCTAAGCTCCAAATTCTTTATGAATAATTTACGTCAGCAATCGAATTGGCTGATGTTTTTTTTGTAATTTGCAATTCAAGAGATTTCTGCGATGAAAATTGGAATGGGTAAATTACGCAAAAAATGGATTATTGGATTAATCCTTGGGTTTATTGCTCTTGGGATTGTTGCGTGCGGAGTTGTATTTTTTGAGAAAAAATCAAAAAAGATTGCAAAAACAACATCCTATACAATAATTGATGGTACGATTCACATAAATGTGCAGCGGTATCGAGCTCTTAATTATAACAAAGATACAACTGTCTGGGAGCTGTCAGATTGCAAAATTGAAGATTCTACTTTTTCCTGTTTTCGGTACGATGACAAAAATGTTCGAAGGTCTAATCCTTATTCTAGAAAATCCCCAAAAAGCTCCGATTATAGAGATACAGTTTACGATACAACTTATACTGATATAAATTTTGGCAAAAATGCGCTGGTCCATTACATTCCAGTCGCCAAGATCCCTGAATTTGATAGAAAAACCGTAGCAAAAGCTCTTTCCAAACTTCCCGGTGCGCCATGCTCACAAATTTTCCAATTTAGATCTAATTACGATCTTGAGGTTATCGGACTTCCGGGATTTTCATGGAAAAATCGAGATGGTGTGGCGTTTGGGTATGAAGCATACATTGATTCAGAAAAATCGGGTCAAAAGAAATGTTCTGTTCAAAGCGCTCGTGTTGAGTATACACCAAGTAACCATCATTTTCAGATCATTAAAAAGTCCCTTCCTGAACAACTTAAGGATTATACCCTTCAATTTTTCAATGGCACTCTTGAAACATTCCAAGATACGACTATCTCTTGGAAGTTGGTTTATACAGACCAATACCGTCGTACGGATACTTTGGACATAACAACTAAATTCGAAGTAGACGAATCTAGTTCTTTAAAAAAGGGATTCCCTGGTTCTTACGATGGCCGCTGTTATGATGCCGTAGACTCCACCTCTTGCAAGTGAAGCCTCCAGCGCAATGGTTGTAAAATGCTGTAGCTCTTTATGAATAATTTACGTCAGCAATCGAATTGGCTGATGTTTTTTTTTGTAATTTGCAATTCAAGAGATTTCTGCGATGAAAATTGGAATGGGTAAATTACGCAAAAAATGGATTATTGGACTGGTCTTGGGGTGTATTGCCCTCGGACTTGTTGTGAGCGGCGTAGCGATTTGGATAAAATGTTCCGCAATGCCAGATGAAATTCAAGTAGAACGGAAATTGACCGCTGCAGATAGTATTTTTTTCGATTCAGTAAAAAAAGCAAAACCAACATTCAATAAAATAATTGATAGTACGCTTCACATAAAGGTAGATCTTTATCGCGTTTTAAACTATAAAGGGGATACAACGATTTGGCGGACTAGTGATTGCGAAATTAAGAAAAAATCGTTTGAATGTTATCATCAAGAATGCTGGGGAATCGGTTGTTCACGCTATCGCCTTAGAACTAGAGATTGGATGACAAAAATTCATTACAAAGACACGGTTTACGACACTACCTATCAAAATCTAAACTTTGGAAAAAATGCACTGGTTCACTACATACCAATTGCTAAGGTTCCTAAATTTAATAGAAAAGCCGTAGCAAAAGCTCTTTCCAAACTTTCCGGTAAACCGTGCTATCAAATTTTCGAATTGAGGTCCAACTACAAGCTTGAAGCTATTGGCCTTCCAGGTTTTTCATGGAAAAATAGAAATGACTATGATTGGGGGCTCGAAGCTTATGTAAAATCAGATGAAAAAACAAACGAATCAAAATGTGAAGTCAGGGAACCACTTGTTCTATATAATCCCGATGCAAA
>JAEEGJ010016966.1_pt1 | contig 16586 bp, 16 predicted proteins | sample 8958761 | NCBI WGS metagenome assembly JAEEGJ01 (sample SAMN16246546, study PRJNA631951) | gut metagenome | biome: gut microbiome; feature: rumen; material: RS-attached | host: Bos | place: Iran: Karaj | collected 2018-10
AATCCTTTTGCCACTTGCGTCATCGTGAGGCAGTCAACCGAGTCGAGCACTTCGTCCACATAGTCAGCCTTTGGCTGCAGGTTGGCAATCAGCTGCTCTTTCTGCTCGATGCTCTTCTTCATAATCTCCATGGCGCGGCACATTATCTCCAGGTCCGTGAGTTCACGGCCATCCTTATCCTTCAGCGGAATATAGCCGCCCGTCTTGCGAATCTGCGGAAGCACCTCCGCGGTCACCCAGCGCTTGAACGCTTTTGCCTGAGGCAGCTTTGATGCGAGAATCAGCGAGTAGAGTCCGCTCTCGTTGATGACGAATGTGTTTTGCCCTCTTCCCAGATTGTCGGTGACCGTACATTTCATACGGTCATCCTCATCCGTATGTCTCAAAATGGCCTTGTCCGACTGATTGTAGCCCAGCATCTTTGCCACATCTGTACCCACGAACCAGGGCTCACCCTTCTCGTCTACCATTGTCCGGATTCTGCCGAACTGCTCGTGTTTAAATGTTCGAATAACTTTTTCCATTGTCATAATCGTTTTACGTTTTTACTTTTAATTTGAACTCGAACCCTGGCCAGGTGTTTTTCGTTCGGTGCATCTCGAATGCAATGGCAAAGTTACAACACAAAAAAGCACCGAAGCGGAAAAATCACTTCGGTGCGCAGTTTCTTGCGCAGTTTGCGCAGTTTTTAGAATGAAGCTACGGTTTCTGCGCAGTTTTTGAGAGTTTTCTGCGCAGTTTTTGAGAGTTTTTCTAATCCATGAGAGCCTCCTGTGTCAGGCGGCCTACGCGGAGATAGTCCTTGAAACGCTTACCCGTCACGGGTGCATCATCGCTCTCCCACATGGCGAGCGGCTTCCGGAAACTGTCAATGCACATGCGCGACAGTTCCACCGTCTTGGGTGGATTCTTATGCCCGGGCACCGCTTCCTCCACCATCGACACAAAGCGGTCGTAATCGCCGTCCTTGATAATCTTTTTGTCAACGAACACCCTGTAGGCGGCATACCACATCCTGCCGACGGCAATCTCGCCAGCAATCTTTCGGATGGCCGCGGCGGCCTTTTCCGGCGATATCCTGACGTCAGGCTGATTCTCCTGCTGCGATTCTTTCAGAATCCGCTGGCAGTCGCGGTAGGCCGTGCGAAAAGTGTCGCGCTTCACGGCAATCACCTTGCCGATGATTCTGAAGTTCATGTCTTCGCTCAGACGGATGGGCTTGTAGTCCTTGTTTCTCGGCAGCAGCCACTTCTGGCCGTTGTCGTCGCAGAAATACGTCTTGATGGTGCATTGGTCGTTGTCGATGCAGGCCAGCACAATGTCGCCGTCAGCCACATCCTCCCTCAGTTCCACGTGGGCCAAATCGCCGGGCACGATGCCCGCATCCTTCATGGAGTCCCCCTTCACGGGAACCACAAATACCGGCCGCATGCCCATGAGGCTGCGGGGTATCATCACTTTTTCGGCCGTCAGGTCTTCATACATGAAATCCGGTGCGCCACACATCACGGGCGTTTCATAATAAGGAACTGCCACGCTGCACAGTTCCGGCTCATAGTCGTTGTAACGCAGCAAGTCGAACGCCACGTTAATCTCTTGTTGCAAAATACTCAATGTCATTCTGATTGAGGTGTTTTTCTGTGTTTTTAATGAATATTGTGATCAATCTCTGTTTGCCTTTGTGGGCTAAACTGGCTGCAAAGGTATAAAAAATCCGGATAGGTTGTATCTTAAAAATTGTTATACTTTTGAGTGTAAAAAAAGGACTGCCAATTTCGCAATCAGCAGCCTTTTTACCAACATATAACATAAATCTTTACCTTTATGAAAGTTAGTTTACAATCTCTTTTTGTGTCTCTCGACACTCTGACTAAATTAACCTATGAAAACTTTTTAACATGTGAACGGGGAACCGCCCCGCGTTCAATATGCGTCTGCCTCATTTGAATTATCATTCTTCCCTATATCGCCCAATCGCTTTATAGAATCCAGATAGTCTTGTTCCACATCACTGATGGTGCGCTGTTTGTATTTGCGATATTCATTTGTAGCATGCTCCATGGCTTCGGCATGCGATACGCTACCAGCACCTTGCAACAGTTGCTCCCCCGACATCGTAAGGATACGATCCAGATAGTTTGCCCAGTCGTTCATGGTCATCGGTTGCTCACGTTCTGCCTGTCGTTCAGCAAAGTCCAGATATCCCGAAACCAGTTGCCCCATAGCTCGGAGTTCCTTGGCATCAAGATAGTTCTTTGCAGTTTTGGCTTCTACCAATGTGGGATGATTTCCTTTGAAGGTAAGAAGCCCCATAAAATCTTTCTCTGCATCGGCACGCTCAACGATCAGCTCGGCAGCCGTGCGTCCATGAATGGCATAATGAATCTTGTTCTGTACCTTCTTGAAGAACTCCTGAGACACAGATGCCCTTGGGTCATAGTCAATGCTTGTGGCATAGATTTCCAGCACTTGCCGATAGAGTACCTTCTCGGTGGCGCGGATGTCTCGGATACGTTCGAGGAGTTCCTTCCAATAACCGCCACCTCCAAGTTTTTTCAGACGTTCATCGTCGAGTGTAAATCCTTTGACGATGTATTCTTTCAACCGTTCGGTTGCCCATTGCCTGAACCGTGTCGCAATGATGGAGCGTACACGATAGCCGAGGGCAATGATCATATCCAGATTATAGAAAGTCGTAAGATACGACTTGCCGTCTGCGGCAGTTGTTCGGAATTTCCGAACTACTGCTTCTTCCTGCAGTTCACCCTCTTCGAAGATGTGTTTGATGTGTTCACTGACATTTGATTTACTTGTCCGATATAGTTCACACATCTGAGCCTGTGTGAGCCACAATGTATCATCAGTCATTTTCACATCAATCTTCGTGAGTCCGCTGCCGTCTGTATATATTAGAATCCTATTGTTTTCTTCCATATTTTTCTAAAGTCTAATGGCTAATATCTAAAGTCTATATAATCCTGTCTCAGATTTATATTATCGCCGACAAAATTAGCAATAAGAATCAAGAAAAGCAAAAAATCGGCGGAATATTTTATCATCCCACCGATGCCAACGGAGCGAAAAGTGTAAACCAAATGGATACACTCTCGGGGTGTGGGAAGTCCACTTTTTCAGGAAAAGCGTCAAACATCTCAGGCGTGTGAGTCAGCCTATGTAGGTGAAGGAGTCAACATTTTCCGTATGAAAAGAGACACAATTTCCTCATTTCCTCTTTCCTCTTTTCCTCATTAAGGGTTTTTGAGATGGCCGCGAATTCATCACAAAATACTTAATATATATATAAATATATATATTTATATATATATTAAATTTTTATCACACCTTCAAAGAGCTTAATGAGGAAAGAGGAAATGAGGAAAAGGTGAATTCTGCTCGTGACGGCACGACGTGCGTGCATAGTCTGCACGTCGTCGCTCCAGACTCTGCACAATAACGGTGCGCCCTTTGGGCGCGCTCCCTCTAAAGTCTGCATGTAACACAAACAAAGCCTGCGCGCCGCGCGCCTAAAGTTCACTTGAGTTTTTTATTAACGATAACGATAACCCTAACGATAACTATTCGCGGTTCGGGCGCATTTGTAATGCGACCGCATAGAGTATCAGGATTTGTAATCCGAGAAACGTTTTAATCGCATTTGGGATGAATATAAAAAGCAGGGGCGGTAAATAGCCACCTCCTGCAACTTTAATTTGGAAGTTTCAATTATTAATCGTATATTTGCGGCATGGATAAAGATAGAGCACAGAAAATAGTGAACAGCTTTGCTAAAAAGTTGAAAGGTTTCAAAAATGAAGCCTCATTTGTAGGTATCATAGATGGAAAGCATGTCTATTATTTAGAAAGGGAGCATCATGGAGGACACGTAGGTTTGCCACCATATTTCTCCGTATCTGAAGAAGGATATGTTACTCAATTATTGCCTCCTGAAGTGTTCAGGGCTGCAGAGATGCGTCACCGCTTTTTGAACAACTGAACACACCTTTCGTCAAAAAGTAACTTATCTACTCTTAATAGTTCTACTTTTCCACTCCAATACAGAGGAATAAAGAACAAAAATCCACGTAAATCTTACAAAAATAAAATGCGCACAAGATTTATGGCAGATTTTTGAAGATTTTTGTCTTAACATATTGTATATCAGCGTCTTTTGGATTGAAATAATCTGAAAAAATGCGGTTTTTTTTCATGGTTTTCGGGAAATTCCTTGGTAATATCAGGATTATTTTGTAATTTTGTACTGTAAAATAAATCAAAGTTCCGCGGCTGCGGCGGACTCAGGATAACTAACCTTTTGACAGCAGCAGACACGTTTCACTATGGCACAATTTTACAAACTCGTGCAGAACAAGAACGAGGAGATGCCCAAGGCTTACCAGAAGTGGTATGCACGACCGGTGTATGTGGACACCCTCGACCTGGATGGTGTGGCTGAGCTGATTCAGCGTAACTCAACGGCCAAGAAGTCGGACGCCCGTGCGGTGCTGACCGAAATGGTGGAGGTGATAGCCGATGCGCTGAAGGACTCGAAGCGCGTACACATCGACGGCTTCGGCACGTTCAAGGTGGGCATCAGCTCGCGAGGCGCCGACTCGCCCGAGGATTACAGCGTGAACGAGCACATCCGCGGTGCACGCATCCTGTTCCAGCCCGAAACCATCACCGACCCCTCTACCCACAAGAAGTCGAAGAAGCTCATCCAGGGCATGAAGTTCAAGAGCTCTGTGGGACTGGTTAACCCGGAGGAGATTCCGGCCGACGACGGCACTAATCCTTAATCATTAACCTTAACGTTAACCCTAACCTTAACTTTAGGCAATGAAGAAGGAAATCGTTAAGGCCATCGTCCAGATGGTAATCGCCGCCCTGACCGCTCTGCTCACTTCGCTGGGCGTGGTGAGCTGCCTGTAAAGGAGAAACCACCCCCAGAGGACCCTCCCCCCAGCCCCTCCCTATAGGGCGGGGAGCAGATAGTTCCGAGCCTCTTAACCTTGGCTTGAAGCTAATCACTCCCTCCCTATAGGGAGGGCGGGGGGAGGGTCCGTTGGGGAGGGTCCGTTGGGGAGGGTCCGTGTTTTCACCTTTTCCTCATTTCACTTTTCCTCTTTAAGGGTTTTCCGATGTGAAAAGCTTCGTGACCCGTTCAATTTCTGTCTTCTGCTTTGCGGACAACGAGGGTTTTAAACCAATCGCTCAAAACGCCCATATAGCGATGCTGGGAGTCGGCAACCAAGAGGATAACCTGGGAACCGTCGGCCAGCCGTGGACCTAGGCACATGCCCTCGTAGTTGGCAAAGTCTTGGTGGAAAAGGGAGATGTCGGTCTTCCATTCGTGCACGAGGTGCTTCGGCGCTTCGGCATCGGGTGAAAAATGATAGAGCTTGCAATTGGCCCATGCGCCGAACTTCTCTTCGGGGATAAAGGCCTCGCGCTCGAGAACGAGCAGGCTGCCATCGGCGAGTGCCGTCATGGCGCTGACGCCGTGGACATGACTGCCTTCAGCGGCCTCGGCCGTAGGGGCATCCATGGCATACGCGACGCGCTTCACCAGCTGGAAATCATGGTTGAAGCAACAAAGGACGTGAGCAGAATCGCCAGGAAGCGGACGCTCGGTGGTGGTCCAGAACAGGCGGGTATGCTCATTATAAGCCAAGGCCTCGAGGCCACGATTGGGCTCCGCCTTCTTAAACAGTTCGGGCATGATGATTTCTCGCTGGGCAGGGCGGCCATTCAAATGGTATTCGAGCACCCGGTTGTCTTGTTCGCCGCTAATGAAAACGGTCTTCTGCGGAGGGAAATACACTATGCCCTCGGCATCGCGGCCAGGCAGGCTGTCGCCCCTGAAACCGAGATTGCGCACCGAAAGGATGTCGCCAGCGGCATCGAAATCGATTCGGAAGACGTAGAAGCCATCGCCCCGCTTGTCGTCGACAACGGCATAAAGGTTCGGGCCAATGGGGGTGATGCCGCTGAAATCGCCGGCGGGAACCTGCTCGGGAAACGACTTCTGCGGATGGTCGGCCACCAGCTGCAAACGAGAAACTGCCTGTGCATGCAACGATACATACACAGACAGCTGAATGATTAAAAAGACGAATCTTTTCACTTATTACTTGAAATAACGCTTGAGCAATCCGGCAAAACCGGCACCATGGCGAGCCTCGTCCTTAGCCATTTCGTGAACGGTGTCGTGGATGGCATCGAAACCGGCAGCCTTGGCGTTCTTGGCAATGCGGAACTTGTCTTCGCAGGCACCGGCCTCGGCGGCAGCACGCTTCTCGAGGTTGGTCTTGGTATCCCATACGCACTCGCCCAGCAGCTCGGCAAACTTGGCGGCATGCTCAGCCTCTTCGAATGCGTAGCGCTTGAAGGCCTCGGCGATTTCGGGATAGCCCTCGCGGTCGGCCTGGCGGCTCATGGCCAGATACATGCCCACCTCACCGCACTCGCCATTGAAGTGGTTGCGCAGGTCTTCGATCATCTCGTCGCTCACGCCCTCGGGCTTGCCGTCGCCAATCTTGTGTACGGTGGCATACTCCATCTCCTCGTCGGTTATTTCCTTGAATTTGCTGGCAGGAACCTTACATACGGGGCACTTTTCGGGTGGCTCTGGTCCCTCGTGGATGTAACCACAAACGGTGCAAATAAACTTTTTCTTCATAATGTTTTTGATTTTTTGGTTAAAATATAGTTGAATAAACTCGGAATTCACATCTGTTCAAGAGACTTTCGCAGCCATGCGCTGGCGGCACTCGGCGCAAACGCCCTTGTAGTAGAGCTGCATCTCGTCGACAAGGTTGCCTTCAATCTCGATGGCGGCCTGCATGGCGGGAGCCGACTCGTCCATGAAATCCATCACCTTTCCACATTCCTTGCAATAGAAGTGAACGTGGGGATGGGTGTCGCCGTCGTAGCAGACCCTGTGCTCGTCGATGGTAATCATCAGGGCGGCCTTGCGCTCGGAGAAGAGCCTCAGCGTGTTATAGACCGTGGTGCGACTCAGCGTCCGAATCTTCGGACAGAGCGCTGTATATACTTCTTCAACGGTGGGATGCGTGAAGTGTGTCATCAGATAATTCATGATCTCTACCCGCTGTATCGACGGTTTTATGCCGCAATCCAATAGTCTTTTGGTGGCAGCATTGTGAGTAATGTTGTTTCGTGCCATCTTTTTGTTTTTTGCAAAGTTATTATAATTCGGTTAAAGTTCCAAACAAATTTGTAATTATTTCAATCTTTTCTTCAGTTTTTTTATTTTCTTAATATCCATCTTCTTTTTCAGGGCCGGCACCTGATGGGCTATCTCCTCGGCCAGGAGCCCTGCCACGACGGTGGCTCCGTACACATTGTAGTGGGTGTTGTCCTTGCGGCCCTTGGGCACCGATGGATGCTCGCCGGGCCTGAACCACATGTGCAGGCGGCGGCTGCCCTCTATGCCCATGCCCTGCTCCAGATCGTGGGTGACGCGGTTGGCATCGATGAAAGGCACATCGAGCTCGCGCGCCACGTTCCTGGGCGACAGCAGATAGGCGCCATGGGTGTCGATGAGGGTGTCGCTGTTCACCTTCTCGTCTTCGTAGGTGGTGTTGCGCAACGACTCGTCGTCGACGCTGCTGTCGACCTGCCGGTAGAAGTTGCGGCGCACCACGGCATTGCACAGAATGGGGATGCCGCCGCGGGCCCGGCTCTCGAGCACAAAGCGGCGCAGGTTGGCATCGAAGGTGGTGCCCGGGTCGGTATGGCGGTCGGCGGCGGGCTTCTCGTCGTTGTGCCCGAACTGGATAATCACATAGTCGCCGGGCTTCATCTTACTGAGCACGACATCCCAGCGGCCTTCGTCGATAAAACTCTTCGACGAGCGGCCGTTGACGGCATGGTTGTCGACCACCACACCGCTCTTGAAATACTGCTGAAGCATCATGCCCCAGCCGCGCTCCTGCTTGCCGCCCGTGGTGTCTTTGTTGGCCATGGTGGAATCGCCTATCATGAACACCGTGACGGTCTTCCTCATGGTGAACGCACTGGTCAGCATGAGCAGGGTGATGGCTGCCAGAAAGATGCGTGTGGTCTTCATTTCGTAATCTCGCTAATCAGTTCTTCGGGTGTAAGCAGTCGTTGCTCGCCGCTGACCATGTTCTTCAGGGTGAACTTGCCCTGGCTGATCTCGTTCTCGCCGGCAAGGGCCACAAACGGAATCTGCTTGGCGTTGGCATAGCTCATCTGCTTCTTCATCTTCACGGCATCGGGGAACACTTCGGTGCGGATGCCTGACTGGCGGGCCATGGCGGCAACGGGGAGGCAATAGGCGGTCTCAGCAGCGCCGAAATTGATGAACAGCAGCTGGGTGCCGTTGACGGCCTCCTTGGGGTAGAGGTCGAGCTGGTTGAGCACGTCGAAGATGCGGTCGGCACCGAACGAGATGCCTACGCCCGACAGTCCCGGCATGCCAAAGATGCCCGTCAGGTTGTCGTAGCGGCCGCCGCCGGTGATGCTTCCTATCTGTACGTCGAGGGCCTTCACTTCGAAGATGGCACCCGTGTAGTAGTTCAGTCCGCGGGCCAGCGTCAGGTCGAGCTGGATTTCGTTCTTCAGTCCCGAGGTCTTCAGCGCGTCAAGAATAAACTTCGTCTCTTCCACGCCCTTCAGTCCGGTCTCGGAATCCTTCAGCACACCGGCAATGACGGCGAGCTTCTGCTCGTTGGTTCCGGCAAGCGAGATGATGGGCTGCAGCTTCTCTATCTGCTCGTCCGAGAGTCCGTCGGAGCGCAATTCCTGGTTCACGTTGTCGATGCCAATCTTGTCGAGCTTGTCGATGGCAACGGTGATATCCACAATCTTGTCGGCAGCACCAATCACCTCGGCAATGCCCGAAAGAATCTTGCGGTTGTTGATTTTTATCTGCACGCGGACACCGAAGCGGGTGAAGACGGTATCCACTATCTGCATCAGCTCTACTTCGTTGAGCAACGAGTCGGAACCCACCACGTCGGCATCGCACTGGTAGAACTCGCGATAGCGCCCCTTCTGCGGACGGTCGGCGCGCCACACGGGCTGAATCTGATAGCGCTTGAAAGGCAGCTGCAGCTCTTCGCGGTGCATCACCACATAGCGTGCAAAGGGCACCGTCAGGTCGTAGCGCAGTCCCTTTTCGCACAGGCGGGCAGCCAGGTGGAGCGAGTTGCGTTCCAGCAGTTCGCGGTCGTCAATCTTGTTCAGATAGTCGCCGCTGTTGAGCACTTTGAAGAGCAGCTTGTCGCCCTCTTCGCCATACTTTCCCATCAGCGTCCCGAGGGTCTCCATGGCAGGCGTCTCAATCTGCTGGAAGCCATAGAGGGCATACACGTCCTTGATGGTATTGAAAATATAGTTACGCTTGGCCATCTCCATGGGAGAGAAGTCGCGCGTTCCTTTAGGAATATTCGGTTTCTGTGCCATTATTCAAAAATACACCTTATTATATTATTGTCTGACGATGGTCTGGTCGCGGTCGGGACCGATGGAGATAATCTTGATGGGGGTCTCCAGCTCGGCCTCGAGGAACTTGATGTAGTCGGAGAACTCCTTGGGGAACTGGTCTTCCGAGGTGAACTTCGTCATGTCGGTCTTCCATCCGGGCAGTTCCTTGTAGATGGGTTCGATGCCTTCCTCGATGCTATAGGGGAAATGGTCGATCTCCACACCGTTCTGCTTGTAGGCCACGCATGCCTTGATGGTGTCGAAGCCGTCGAGCACGTCGCTCTTCATCATGATGAGCTGGGTGACGCCGTTGATGGCAATGGCATAGCGAAGGGCCACCAGGTCGATCCATCCGCAGCGGCGCTCACGGCCCGTAACGGCACCATACTCGTGGCCCAGGTCGCGAATCTTGGCACCTGTCTCGTCGAACAGCTCGGTGGGGAACGGTCCGGCACCTACGCGTGTGCAATAGGCTTTCATGATGCCGAACACCTCGCCGATTTTGTTAGGACCGATACCCAGTCCGGTACATGCTCCGGCGCAGATGGTGTTGGAAGAGGTCACGAAGGGATATGAACCGAAGTCGACGTCGAGCAGCGTGCCCTGGGCGCCCTCGCAGAGAACGCTCTTTCCCGACTTCAGAATCTGATTGATTTCATATTCGGAGTCGACAATCTGGAACTGCTTCATGTACTCGATGCCTTCCATCCACACCTTCTCCACCTCGGTGATGTCGTAGTCGGTATAGTTGAGCGACTCGAGTATGGCCTCGTGGCGGGCCTTATGGGCGGCATATTTCTGCTCGAAGTTCTCGAAGATGTCGCCCACGCGCAGTCCGTTGCGCGAAATCTTGTCGGTATAGGTCGGACCGATGCCCTTACCTGTAGTGCCCACCTTGCTCTTTCCCTTCTGGGCCTCGTAGGCGGCATCGAGCACGCGGTGTGTAGGCATAATCAGATGGGCCTTCTTAGAAATGTGCAGGCGGCTCTTCAGGTCGTGCCCGCTTTTCTCCAAATCCTTGGCCTCGTTCATGAACAAATCGGGAGCCAGCACCACGCCGTTGCCGATGATGTTCACCTTGCCGCCCTGGAAAATACCCGACGGAATGGAGCGCAACACATATTTCTCGCCCTCGAATTCCAGCGTGTGGCCGGCATTGGGACCACCCTGAAAGCGTGCTACTACATCATACTGGGGCGTCAACACGTCCACAACCTTACCTTTACCTTCGTCTCCCCATTGTAGGCCGAGGAGCACATCAACTTTACCTTTTTGCATTTTCTTTATTACTTATTTTTTGTTCTTTTGTTTTTTTCTCGGGTGAGCTTTGCCTGGCACGAACTGCAAGTGCCGTAGATGTAGAGCGAGAATCCCTCACGGCGGAAGCGCTTCAGCCTGACGGTCTGAATGGTAGCCGTCAGCTCGGGCGACTTCACTTCGGTGGTCTTGCCGCACATCGTGCATATCTGCATGCAATGGCTGCTGTTGGCATAGCCTGCCTCGTATCTTGTTCCCGACTCCAGCCGGTGGCAGTTCACCAGTCGCATGCGCATAAACAGATTCAGGGTGTTGTACATGGTTGCCTTGCTGACGTGGAAATGATGGGCTTCAAGATAGTCCTCCAATTCCTGCACCGAGAAGAAGCCGCTGAAGCTGTACACGGCATCGAGCAGCGCGAAGCGCTCGGGCGTCTTCCGCAACTTGTTCTCATGAAGATAGTCTGTAAGTATTTGCCTCACAGCAGCTGTCACACTTTCCTTCATCTGTTGTTCGTAGAAATCCTTGCAAAGTGGTGCAAAAATACGAATTATATTTCAGAAAAGCGCGCAATTTGTTTAAAAAAGTTCTAAATTAAGTGTTTTCATTGCACTATTTGCAATTTTTTCATGGTCTTCGCTCAGCATTGCAAACCGCCGCATGCAATTCAGGGCCGCATGGCGCACACCGAGCGAGTCGTCGCGAAGGGCTGTCAGGGCCTGGTCGATGAACTCGTGAATGCCGCGCTCGTTGGGTTCCTGTCCTTTCATGAAGAGCCTTGCCAGCAGCTGGTAGCCGCAAATCTGAGGCAGCTCCTTGTCGCTCGAAATCCACTTGAAGGCCAGCATGGGCGCATAGTCGAGATGCTGATAGAGATTGGCGGCAGCCCACTCGGCAATCTCCTGCGAGGGGGTCTGCTCCATCCAGATGTCAACCACCTCGGGCAACATCCTTTCGGGCGGCATCATCAGCGTGGCCAGAATCTTGCACTCGCGGATGTCTTCCTTCCAAAGGGCAATAGCCAGGTCGTAGTCTTTGCCGTACTCTTTGGCCATGGCTTTCAGTTCGGGCAACCCCACGCCCCAGTTCAGTTTGTAGTCGAGGCCTTTCTCGCGCATCGACCGCGAGGCCGCTCCGTCCATCTTCAGCCGGAAGGACCGCTTAATTTCTTTCAACCGTTCGTTTGTCTGTTCGTCCATGGCCATAATTTATAAAAGACTATAGTCGCGGCTATAGCGCAGCATCTGGTCGGCATAGCCCTCGGTATAGTCGAGTGTGACGTCGGTTATCTCTCCCCGTTCGTCGGTCACGGGGTTCATCACCGGATTCAGGAATCCCTTGTAGGGTGCCAGGTCGAGCTTCGCATAGCGCGAAAGAACCTCTTCGTGCAAACGGGCGTCCACCTTCACGGCATATTTCTCCACCAACTGGCGGGCAGCCTCGAAGTCGCCTTCGCTCTTGATGCGCTGTATCTCGGCCAGCAGCCGGGCAATCAGATGGCGCAGGGCTTCGTAGTCTGCGATGCTTACGAATGTCTTTCCGTCACGCTTGACCAGTTGCATGGCATCGCCGTGCTCCAGACACCAGCGGGCTATCAGCGCACGGTTGCGCATGTGGGCTTCCTCTATCTGGTGGCCTGGCTTGATGCGCGTCAGCTGGGTCATCAGTCCGTTCATCATATAGGTGTAGTACTGGCTCTTGTAGGCCTCCTTGTCGGGAGTGAGTCCCAGTTCCACCAGCTTGTCGTCGGCAATGTAGTAGAGACCGAACAGGTCGGCACGTGCCTCCTCGATGGTGTTGCCGTAGTTTTTCAGCGCATCGGGGTCGACACCTGGCAACAGCTGTCCGCTGCCATGCCCCAGACACTCGTGCAGGTCGGTATGCAGGTCGTCGCAAACATCGCCGTACTTATCGATGAGCGCAATGGTCTCTGCGTCAATCACGAACTCTTCCCTGAACCCGTTACCGCGAGCGGCCTTGTTGTAGGCCTCGGTCAGATTGCCTATCGTGACGCTCTTGCTTCCGTGCTCTGCCCTTATCCAGTCAGCATTGGGCAGGTTGATGCCGATGGCTGTCGAGGGGTACTCGTCGCCGCCGAGCATGGCCGCACAAATCACGTTGGCCGTCACGCCCTTCACTTCGGGCTTGCGGAAGCGCGGGTCAACGGGCGAATGGTCTTCAAACCACTGGGCATTGTCTGAAATCAGCTGCGTGCGGCGGGTGGCTTCCAGGTCTTTGTATTCCACGATTCCCTCCCACGAACCTTTCAGTCCCAGGGGGTCGCCATACACTTCGATGAAGCCGTTGATGAAATCCACGCGCGACTCGTGCTCGCTCACCCACTCTATGCAATACTGGTTGAACAGCCGCAGGTCGCCCGTCTCGTAATAGCGAATCAACGTGCCGATATAGGTGCGCTGCTGCTCGTTCTCGGCCACATCCATGGCCTTCCGGAGCCAGTAGATGATTTTGCGGATGACCGCTCCGTATTTTCCTCCGGCAAACCATTTCTCCTCTTGCAACTGGCCGTCGCGCTTCACGAGCGTGCTGTTCAGTCCGTAGGAGATAGGCTCAGAATCGTCGGCATCCTTCATGGCGCCATAGAAATCTTCCACCTCCTGCTGACTCACGTTCTCATAGAAATTGCACGCAGAGGTTTCCACCACATCGGCGCCGTCGGCCTTGTTCACGCGTTTGGGCAGCATCTCGGGATTGAATATCACCGGGAACAGCTGCTCGTACGCCCCGAGGTCTTTGCCAACGACTGAGGCGAGCACCTCACGCAAGTATTCCTCGCTGAACCCTGGCTCGAACTTCTCGCACCCGTAGTGGTGATAGATGCCGTTCGAGAACCACACGCGCTTCAGATACGTCTCGAGCGCCTTGAAATCCGACTGCTCGCGGTCGCCTTCAAAGCGCACGTAGATTTGCTCGAGCATCTTCCTGATGCCGAGATTGTATTTACCGAATTGGTCGAACGTTATGTCACGCCCCCAAAGGGTGGCTTCTGACAGGAAATAGATAAGTCGCTTCTGTTGCAGAGTGAGGTTTTCAAAACCGTTCAAACGATACCTCAACAACTGAATGTCGGCGAAGCGTTCGTCCGAATAGTTGAAGCCTTCTGCTTGCATAAACCGTGGTTATTACTTTGTCTTTTTAGCCTTCCGTCCGCGCTTCCTGGGCACTTTTGTATCTGCCGGATGCTGCTGATAGTGGCGCAGCTTGTACTCGCGCGGCGTGATGCCGTTGATCTTGTAGAAAGACGCATAGAACGACTGACGGTTAGCGAAACCCACCATGTCGCTGATATCCTCCATGTTCAGGTCCCGATAACGTTTGTCCACCAGCAGCGTCATAGCCTCATCGATGCGGAACTTGTTCACGAATGAAGTGTAGTTCATGTGAAAACGGACGTTCACGACGGCCGAGATGTAACGCGTGTTGGTGCCTAAGTCCTCGGCCAGCTTCTTGGCCGAATAGTCTTTGTCTTTGTACCTCTTTTGAATGAGAATGATGTCCAGAATCTTTTCCTTAAGTTCATCCATCAGTTTTGGATTCACCAGGCTGCGGTAGGCGGCTTCCTTCTCCTTCAGTTCAGTTATGTTGTATTTTGCCATACCTTATATATTATGTATATTAGATGTCGAATTAAATCGCGTCTATCTTAAAACACCGCAAATTTAGTATTTTTTTTCCAAATAGTCAAATCATTTGTACATTTTTAAACAAAAATTGAATATCTTTGTAGTGATTTTTCGGAAATACGGCAAAAATGGACATAAAAGAGACTTTGAAAACGTTCTTCGGATACGACAGTTTCCGCCCAAACCAGCTCGAGGCCATCAGTCAGGTCATGCAGGGAAACGACTGTCTGGTGCTCATGCCCACGGGCGGCGGTAAAAGCATCTGCTATCAGGTGCCGGCCATCGCCATGCCTGGCACGGCCATCGTAGTGTCGCCGCTTATCAGTCTGATGCACGACCAAGTTCAGACGCTCCGCGAAAACGGAATCGATGCCGCAGCGCTCAACAGCAGCAACGACCTCACCGATGATACCATAATCCGAAGGAAATGCCTTTCTGGCGACTTGAAATTACTTTACATATCACCCGAGAAGCTACTGGCCGAGAAAGACTTCCTGCTGAAGAACATCCGCATCTCGCTCTTCGCCGTCGACGAGGCGCATTGCATCTCGCAATGGGGCCATGATTTCCGACCGGAATACACACAACTGGGCGTACTCCATGAGGAGTTCCCCGAAGTGCCCATCATGGCCCTTACGGCCACCGCCGACAAGGTGACGCGCAACGATATCATCCGACAGTTGCATCTCAACAACCCTCAAACGTTCATCTCGTCGTTCAACCGTCCTAACCTGAGCCTCGACGTCCGACGCGGAATGACCGCCCGCGAGAAGCTGAACTTTCTGTTGAAATTCATTTCGGAACGTCCTGAGCAGCCGGGCATTATCTATTGTCTTTCAAGGAAGTCTACCGAAAAGGTAGCCGCCAGCCTGGCCCGCTACGGCATCCGTGCGGCAGTCTATCATGCCGGACTCTCAGCCGACGAGCGCACCCAAGCCCAGCAGGCCTTCAAACGCGACGATATACAGGTGGTCTGCGCCACCATCGCCTTCGGCATGGGCATCGACAAAAGCAACGTGCGTTGGATTGTGCACTACAACCTGCCCAAGAGCATCGAGAGTTTCTATCAGGAAATAGGAAGGGCCGGACGCGACGGAGCACCTGCCGACACCGTGCTTTTCTATAGTCTTGCCGACGTTATCACACTCAGAAGTTTTGCTGAAGAAAGCGGACAAAAGCAGGTGAATATCGAGAAACTGCAGCGCATGCAGCAATATGCCGAGTCGAGCGTATGCCGACGGAGAATTTTGCTCAACTATTTCGGCGAAGAGGCATCATGCGATTGCGGAAATTGCGACGTGTGCGACAATCCTCCCCAACGGTTCGACGGCACCGTGGTTACCCAGAAAGCACTCTCGGCCATCGCCCGCACCAACGAGAGTGTACGTTTCAACACCGTTGTCGAGATACTCCGCGGCATGCTCTCGCCCACCGTAAGGAACCACCATTACAACACGCTCAAGACCTTCGGAGCCGGGCGCGACATCTCCGCCCGCGACTGGCAGGACTATCTGCTGCAGATGCTCCACATGGGATTCATCGAGATAGCATACGACCATGAGAACATCCTGAAAATCACACCGCTCGGCTGGGAAGTCATCCGTGGCCGCCAGGTACAGCTGGCCCGTCCGCAACAAGACTTGCCCGTACAGAAGAAGCCCCGCAAGCGGGAGCTGCACCTCGAGATTCCCCTGCTGCAACCGAAGGCCCAGCCGGGAGTGGAAGACCGAGCGTTATTCGAAGAGTTGCGCACCTTGCGCAAGCAGCTGGCCGATGCCCAGGGCTTCCCCGCCTACATCGTGCTTTCCGACAAGGTGCTCCATTCGCTTGCTACCCTGAAGCCCACCACCATCGAAGCCTTCGGAATGATAAGCGGCATCGGCGAATTCAAGAAAAACAAATACGGCGAGGCCTTCATCAAGGTAATAAAGAAGCATTAGAAAAGAGACTTCACCCAAGTTTCTTGTATTTGGCTTTTACTATCTCGTATGAATTTCGGGTCAATTCCCGAAGAATGTCATCAGGAGCAGTATTTGCATCAATACCAATCCAATACTTTGGAGACAGATTGGATGGCTTGCCGATGCTACTATATTGTGCTTTCAGTTCATCAACTCGTTCTGGCTGGCATTTGAGCGTGATGATGCTGAAGTGATCGCAATCAAAGAACGAGAACATGTGGCCATGAACGTAGAACACCGACACACTCCT
>JAEEGJ010016967.1_pt1 | contig 16584 bp, 15 predicted proteins | sample 8958761 | NCBI WGS metagenome assembly JAEEGJ01 (sample SAMN16246546, study PRJNA631951) | gut metagenome | biome: gut microbiome; feature: rumen; material: RS-attached | host: Bos | place: Iran: Karaj | collected 2018-10
CCTCCGTCATCTGCAGAACGGTGGCAAAGTCCTCCTGCGAACTCTCTTTCACGCCGTTTATCACGTCAAAGCGCTTCGTGATATACACCGGCTGGCCACTGCTGCTGAAACACAGACCATTGCTGGCGGTGCGTATGCCATAGACCTGAGATGCTATCTGCATGGTCAGGTGCTCGTTGGCAGGTATCTGCTTGCGGGTGGAGAGACTCAGGTTGAAAGGTGCTGGCTTTAGGATATAGGTGGCTTGTTCGCCTTTATGAGTCAGACGGATTTTCCCGTCATCAATGATGGCTGAAAATTTCTCCTGAGCACCAGAAATTGACATGTTGTTCATGTTCTCCATCGCCTGCTGCTGGTCGCGCTCGTTCTCGAAATCGATGTCAATAAACGGCGAAACCGCCACACCGTCAAACAATTCCTTGACGGCTTGGGGCGAATAGGCAGAAAAACCTGGTCGCAATGTCGATGGGCATACTTCTATCGTCTTCATTCTTCTGGTCTTTTAAGTACAAACTTCCCGATGGCATCCATGCCGCAAATCATCTCCAGCATACCGAAAAAATCATTTTCGTCCACCTTCCTTGTCCTGCACAGTGCCCTGCGGTTGGCTCCCTCTGGCAACATGTTGGTAAATACTGGGAAGATGCGCTCCGAGTGATACACCTTCTGGCTCTTGGGCAAGTTGACAGACACAGGAGGGGTGCTGCCGTCGGCACGAAAAGCATCATCGTAGGTGAACTCATAGTTGCCCCTTGACAACTCAACGAGTTGCCCGGCATAGACATCACCGTAATACACATTCACTTTTCTCATCCTCTATGCTATTTAACGGTCTGTTTTACCTGCAACACCATTTCCATACCCACCACATCCAGTATCTTCTGTAGTGTCTGCAGCGACGGATTGCCCACGCCTCGCTCCAAATCCTTAACAGTAGAGATGCCTACTCCAGAGTAATCCGAAAGGTCTTGCTGCGAGATTCCCAGCAATGCCCTGCGCTCCTTAATCACTATTCCTATATCCATCAGCGTATGATTTATCGTACTTTTGGTGCAAAGATACGAAGAAATACTGATTCGACAAACCAAAAGTATGATTTTTCGTACTTCCTTAATTCAATTTAACTATATTCATTTGTTATTAGTGATATTGATATTCTTTGGCACCATCTTGTTAATTCGCTGAAGAGCGAAAAAGAGCATGGGTATTGCGATGATGATTACAATCACATCCAGTACCACATTAGGTGCGTATTCTTCTTGAATAGGATTTGTAAAGTACTCTATGACTGGCCCACATAAAGAAGCAATAGTATTGTAGGTAATGTGGGCGATGATACCAGGAACGAGACTCTTAGTTCGCCAGAAAAGCCATCCATAGATGAAACCAGCGATAGTTACATTGAGGAACATCATAGGTGACATGTGCATTATGGAAAAAATGATGGTTGAGATTAGGATGGCGAGCCAAGGATTGCACTGCATACGAAGCAACCCACCGAGAAATACGCCTCGGAAAGCAATCTCTTCGGCTATCGGAGCCAGCAGGCAGGCATCCAGATAAAGTGGAAAGGTCATCTGCATGTCATCTTCCAATAGTTCAGCCCATTCTTCGGGGAAAATGTTGTGATAGAAGGGAAGGTCGAGAATGGACAACTCAAAGAATATGTCTGCCACCACAGTCAAGACAATCAGGCCCATCAACCGCCAAATGTTTTTCCTCTCGATTAGGCCAGGCGACAGGCTAACGTAACGCCTACCCAGGAAGAAGATGATGAGAATCAGACTGCAAACCACCACAGACCAAGCAAATGTGTCGTAATTTGAGAAGCCGACAAATGCAGGCGTATTAAAAAGCAGCAGACTAAGCGCAAACTGCCAAAAAGTGTTCCATATTTCGCTTCTTACGTTAGACATAAAATGAATGGAGCATGAATGTTATTTCAATTTCTCTTTTAGTCTTTGCAACTCTTCATCGAAGTTGTCGTAACCGTTGATGCGGAGGTCGTCGCGGACACGGCGGCAGTCGGGCGTGATGGTCTCGTAGTGGGGAATGCTGTTGAACTGGAACAACTCTTGCAGACGAACAAAGTCGGACTTTGTCACACAAATAGTTTCTTCGCCTGCCAACCATTCTGACACATACTTCTTATACTCATCGCTGCCCTCGGTGGTGCGTTCGCCAGCGATGATGATTAGTTTCACATCGTCGCGCTTGGCAATCTCGGCACGTAGTTCCTTACTCAATTGGATGGCACCACGACAAGGGCCACAACTCATACCCCAGAAATCTATCATCAGGATCTTGCCTGGATACTTGGCGCAAAGTGATCGAATAAGGTCGGCCATCGGTGTAACAGGCAGAGGTGAAGCAATGTCTGTCTGTGCCATTTGGTTGTTATAAAACTGCTCGACCTTCTGGTGGATATATGGGTGGGTAAAAGCGGCAAGGTATAATGGAAACATCTTGCAGTCGAAGTCTGACTGCATATCCTTGTAGGCACATAATTGTACTACTAAGTTGTCCTTGTCGGTTCCCATGAGGTCGCGAAGGGCTGCAAGGTAGTTGCTGAGTGCTGTGGAGTAGTTTTGATATTCCGCCTCCATGCCGTCATTCTCATCATCGATTCCATTGTATCTGCTTTTCCTGGCATAATCAGCAAACTGGATGCGGTTGAGCATGGTGTCAAATGCCTGACTTGCGAGGAGTAGCGGATTATCGAAGTCTGTGTGGCGCAGTGGGTAGTAGTTCTTTGCCTCGAATATCTTTTTATACTCTACACTATCAAGTACTTCAGCGTGCCACTCACCATCACGTTCCTCATACTTTACCAAATCGGTTACATGATTATCTACATATGACAAATAGCTTTTCGCGAAGTACGCCTGTATGTCGGCCAGTGCCAGTTGCATCTCCATTGGTGTGTAGTGGTCTCGCTGGCTCACTGTCTGTAGGCTGTTCATCGCATTCTGCCAGATGCTTTCAGCCAGTTTGTTGCCATCCTCCAACTTTCCTTTAAAAGAAGGAATCGCCATGAATAAATCGCTGTATTCATCGCAGGAGCGCAACCATCGCTCTACGTCACGACTGCTACCGCCATTAAATACGTAGTCATACCTACCGCCTTCATGTATACGGACGGTGACGTCAACGGTCTCGCCAGGACGGGCGAAGAATGGAATCCCAGAAAAACCAACCTTAGATTCCCCAGAGGCTACAAACGTCAGGTGCATGGGATAACTGATGGGAAAATTTTTCTCGAAGGTTCCATCAGGGTTGATTTCCATTACCAACGTTTTATTATCTTTTTCCATGACGTCATCGAGATAACACAACATCGTTGTAAAGCCAAACTGTTCAGCGTTGTAGCCTTCGATCTGACCTTTCACGATGATGGTGTCGGTCTTGAACCAGTCTTGGAGTATTGTCTGTGCTTGCCCCGTCACTGCGACGAGGGCAAGGAGGATTGTGATGATGGTTTTCTTGTTCACGTCCATTTCGTTTTTATTTCAGTTTCTCTTTTAGTCGCTCAAGCTCTTCATCGAAGTTGCCGTAGCCGTTGATGCGGAGGTCATCGCGGACACGGCGGCAGTCGGGCGTGATGGTCTCGTAGTGGGGAATGCCGTTGAACTGGAACAACTCTTGCAGACGAACAAAGTCGGCCTTTGCCATACAAATCGTTTCCTCGTCAGCCAACCATTCTGACACATACTTCCTATACTCGTCGCTACCTTCAGCAGTGCGCTCTTCGGCAATAAAGATGAGTTTCACATCATCACGTTTGGCAATCTCTGCACGCAGTTCTTTGCTCATCTGAATGGCCGCACGGCAGGGGCCACAACTCATACCCCAAAAGTCAATCATCAAATAACGGCCAGGATATCTGGCACAGAGTGCCCGAATCAAGACAGCAGAGGGATTGTTGGATGGCAAGGGAACAGCGATTTCTTTTTGTTCCATCTTCTTCGCATAGAATTCCTCCGCCTTTTGGTGAATGTATGGGTTTGTGAGTACGTCAAGGTAAACAGGCATCATATTGATAAGTGATGCCAAGTTAGCCAGTCTGTGTTCTCGTTCAGCAAGAGTTATTGTGGTATCTGCCAGTATCTGCGGAATGCTATCTTCTTGAGAATGCCATGAATTAAAATTGGCTATCATGTCATTATATACGCAAAGCTGAGTAGTGAGATTGTTTTTATCCGTTCCTATTAGTTCAATAGTTCGTTAAAAAGTCAAGATACGGCGTAACGGCTAAGCCGCGCAGCCAAAGAGTTCTTTGAAAATGTTATTAATTAAAGTTTGGTTCGGTCGGTATCGGGACACGTCAAAAATTCGTTTCATTAGAAACGTACCAGCCATGAGCGCTTTGAAATTTGACATGGAATAATCCATTCCGCGTTCCTTCATCATCAGCTTTGCGATGTTAAGCGATGCAAACGATGCATTGAATGCGAAGTCGAGTTTCCAAGGGTCTCTGGCCTGACAGTCCATAAGGCCTGTGTAGTTCTTGGCATCCCGATAGCAAAACTCTATCTGAAACCTGGTTCTGTAGAAGTCCAGCACTTCCTCACCCGTGAGAGTGGTATCAGTAGAGAAGAAGAGTTTGTGCTTACCGTCAGGCATCTGCCAGATGACGAGACGTACCTTGCACTTCAATGACTTTGAATAAGCCAGCAGTGTATAGGCCTTGCCCATGAGCCCCTCTATCGAGAGCAGTTGCATTCTGCTTTTGTCAAGGTGTTTGTAGTCAATCTTGCCGTCAATCACCCTGGGCCTTCCCCTCTTGCCCGTCTTCTCTCCTTCATAGAGGTAGCACAGGTGGGCATCGTCACGGAAACGGCTGATAAGGTGGAAGCCGTACTCACGGATGCCGTTGTAGAAGGTGCTGTTCGAGAAGAAAGCGTCAGCCACGATGAGATGTGACAGCTTCAGCAGTTCCTTGCTGTAACGCTTGATGACTCCGATGTAGTGCTCAGTGAGCGACTTGTTACGCATCTTCAGTTCAGAGGTACCTGGGGTCTGATGGGCACGAAGCATCATGCAGTTATGGGCATCGAGGTTGATGAGTCCAAGTCCCATAATCTCCAGCCCGCGCTTCACGGCACCTGCACAACCCGACCAGAAACGACCAATATGCGGAGTCTTCTTGCCCGCTTTGCTGATGAAACTCGGATCGATGGCTATGGCCATGCGTCCCACTTCACCGAAGTAGCGCAGGGCAAGCGAGATGTTGAAGCGGAGCCAGTTGATGCTTTTTGAACGCCTGCGTCCGAAGTTTTGGCGGTAGCACTGTTCGCCGTGCCTGCCATACCTGCCCAACTGGGTGAAATTTATCCTTCCTGGTACAACCATGTATAAAAGTAGTATCTCGATGATGATTTTCTCAAAACTTTTGCTTAACTTTGCAGCGGAGTCCACGATGGCCTCCTTGCATATGCCCGTATATTGGTCGAGTGCTTCTGAAATTTTCTTCATAACCAAGTGTTGTAAGAGACCACTAAGTTACTGAAAATCAGGCACTTGACCAAATTTTATTAGTTATATGATGTTAATGCAACTCATTGATTTTCAGACGTTTAAATGTATTATTAACTAAGTATTGTTAGTTCGCACAAACCAGAAATATAATTAGTGAGCTTTTTCTTTTCGTTTTCTGCACTTATGATATATTCCCCGTTCTCGTTTAATACACCTTCATATCGACGTCTTATGAGAACATCTGCATATTGGATGCGGTTGAGTACAAAGTAGAAGTCGTCGCACATCAGCAACGGGTTGTTATAGTCTATACGCTGCATCATTTTGTAGTTTTCCATTTTTCTACACTCTTCCCACTCTATACTATCACAGATTTCTGCGCTTAAGCCGCCATCAACCTCTTTAATTCTCATTAAGCCCCTTTTATGATTAAGAATGTAGGTAGCCATTGCATCAATGAATGATCCTTGCACGCTGGCTAATGCCAATTGCATTTCTTGTGCAGTGAAATGCAGTCGGGCAGCTTCTCGCTGTATGATATAGAGCGTCTTTTGCAAGGTCTGTTCTATCACCTCGTTCAGTTCACCGATTTTACCCTTGAAATTAGATATAGGCTCCATCAGTTTCCACATATCATAATCCGACTTCAGCCAACGCTCTACTTCTTTACTGCTACCGTTATTATAATAACATTCATACCGCCCATATCCGTTGGGCTTGATGTTGATGTCAATAGTCTCGCCGGGGTGAGCAAAGATTGCTATATTGTCAAACCCTATTTTTGAATTCTCAGGACCAATTGATTCACGGGTTGGGTAACAGGCCTGATACTTCTTTTCGAAGGTACCATCAGGGGCTATATCGAATATTAATGTCGTACCGTCCTTTTCAAAAACATTATAATAGTAGCAATTCATGGATGTAAAGCCAAGTTTCTCTGCATCGTAGCCCTCTATGCGGCCTCGAATGGTTATGGTATCGGTCTTGAGCCAATCGGCAGGTACTGTATAGGGATTAGCCTCTGACAATTCTTGTAGCGTGGGAACATTCACCTTATATTTCTTATCGTGAATACCCAACAGCCTAAAGGAGCCTTTCTCATCTCCCTCAATATAGTCGAATACCTGCACCTTCTTAGGCATTGGTTCAAAATGCATCGTGAAGTTCGTTATACCACTTTCAGGCGACTGCACCCATGAGTCAAGGATGATTCCCTCGGCAGAGCGCAATGGGTATCGGTTACCGTCTTCGTCCATGAGGTAGCTATCGCTGGCGAAGCGGAAAGATTGTCCCTTTTCTTTCTCCATCGTGAAGTGTACGGTAGTCGCCGTGTCTCTGAAGATAATTTCACGGGCTTTCAGTTCGCCCGGATTTACGTTTACGCAGGCCATCGTCTCTGGATTCTTGATGGTCTTGAATGTCTTTGCCTGCCCCGCCACAGCGACGAGGGTAAACAGGATTGTGATGATGGTTTGCTTCATATTTGTTTCGTTTTATTGTTATACCTTTATTATATTTCTTGGGAAAAACTCGTTCAACCTCTTTATGTTACAACTCAGATTCTCGAAATCCAACCAAATCTTGTCCGTTTCCTACTTGGATTCCTGAAATCCCCCCACACTATTATCTTTTCTTGTCTGGATTCCTGAAATCCAATACCATCATGTGTGCCGTTAAGGTCGGATTCCTGAAATCCGAGGCCGCTGGGTCTGTTTCCTGCGTCGATTCCTGGAATCCGTGGCATTGTGGGGCGTTGCTCAGCGGCATCAGCCAGATGGTAGGTAATAATTGATTTTTTGTTCATATTCGTTTCGTTTAATTGTCTGCAAAGTTATTGTCATCCTATTCCACCTTCAGTTTTTCCTTGCCTTTGTACTTCGTCATGTCGCTGACGATGACCTGCTCGCCAGATTCCAGGCCGCTGACGACCTCGATGTAGTCGTAGTTGCACTCGCCGAGGCGGACTTGGCGGGGATGGAGCATGTTGCCGTCGAGGACGAAGAGGGTGTAGTCGCCGGGGCCACTGTAGAAGGAGCCGTTGCGGATGCGAAGCACGTCGTCCTTGATGCTGGTGATGACGAAGACTTCCGTTCTGAGGCCGGAGCGGAGACGCGGATGTGACATGTTATCGGGGACAACCGTAAAAGTGATGGCACCGCTCTGGCTCAGGGGCGTGACGGTGTTGATGATGCCCGTGAGGCGCTCCTTGCCGATGCGTAGGATGACGGCACCGCCGACGCGGACGCGCTCGCTGTGGCTGTCGGAGATTTCGCACTCAGCCTTGAAGTGCGTGAGGTCGCTGACGACGGCGATTTTCTGGCCTGCGCCGATGGTGCTGCCCACCTCGCTGTTGATGTAGGTGAGCGTGGCACGGCGGGGCGAGCGGATCTTGGCATCGTCGAGGGTGCGGCGCTTCTCGTCGAGTCCCTTCTCGAAGATACCGTTCTGTAGTTGCTGCATACGGAGGTCGGCCTGACGCACGCGCTGCTCGTTCTGGTACTGCTGTCGCAGTTGCGAGAGTTGCATCTGGGCGGTTTTTAATGTCGTCTCGGCCTGACGTACGCGGTCGCGGGTGCCGCTGCCAAGGCTGTCGAGGTAGAGTTCGTTGCGCAGCTGGGCTTCGAGTTGCGAGAGTTCCATTTCCTTCACCTCTATCTGCATCCGGCGGTCGGAGAGTTGCGTCTCCACGTTGGCCTTCAGTTGGGCGGTCTGCTGGCGACGAATCTCGCGCTCGTCGAGGGCCTTGGAGTAGTCGGTCTCGGCGGATTGCAAGTCGAGGCGTAGCAGGGGCGTGCCGACGTCCACACTGTCGCCGCTATGGGCATAGACCTCGAGAATCTTCGAGCTGATGGGCGACACGATGATTTCCTCGAAGGCGGGCACGATGCGCCCCGTGGCCGAGACGCTGACGTCGATGGTGCCGCGGTCCACCTCGGAGATGATGAGTGCCTTGCGGTCGAGGGTCGGAATCATCTGCGTGCCGAGCCAGGCACCTGCGCCGAGTACCGCAACCGCGATGACAACGGCCACGGCAGTGCGACGGAGTTTGCGCCGGCGTTGTTCACTGACAGGAATCGCCCTGTCCATCGTCTGATTGTCGTTCTTCATATATCTAATGTTCAATGTTCAATAGTCAATGTTCAATGAGACGTTCTACGTCTGCCGTGAGTTCGCAGCCGCGCTCGAAGTCCCAGAGGGCGATGCTGCGGAGCTGATAGTAATAGTACCAGTAGTTGAAGAGCTGCTGGATGCGGTTCTGGCGGGCCTGGTCCTTGGCAGTCTGGGCGCTGGAGAGTTCGAGGGTCGAGATGCTGCCTATCTTGAACGTCTCGACGTTGGTGTGGTAGCGGCGGCGGGCGATGGTGTCGGCCTCGCAGGCAATGCGCAGTTGCTCGGCCTGGTTGTTGAACTGCTCGGTCAGGATAAAGATGTCCTGGCGGAAGTCCTGCGACTGCTGGCGCAGCTGGCCCTGGATGATGTCGCGGTTGCTCTCGGCGAGGCGACGCTGTCCCTTGCGCTTGCCCCAGTCGAGCAGCGGCACGGTGATGCCCACCGAGACGACCTCGTTGCTCAGCAGGTTGCGGTAGGCGCTGTTCATGTTGTCGCCCGTGCCGGTATAGCCCAGTTGGGCGTAGAGGTTGATGCTCTGGCGGTTGGCGCGAGCCGAGGCCACGGCGTAATCGGCCTCCATCTGGCGGCGGCGCATGGTGGTGGCGAGGGCGTTGTTCTGGAGAGCGTGGGCAAGGACGTCCTCGTAGTCGAGATGGATACCCAAGGCCGACGCTTCGGGAACGGTGGCGGCGATGGGGGCTTCCACGTCGAGGAACGAGCGGAGGGCGAACTGGCGGGCCTGGCGGGTGCTCTCGCTGTTGGTCAGGGCACTGCGGGCGGTGAGCACGTCGAGGCGCAGTTGCAGCACGTCGTTCTCGCTGATGGTGCCCATGCGGCGCTTGGCCTGGGCCACCTCGTAGAGTTTCTCGGCTGTCTGCAGGTTCTGGCGGGCGATGTTCACCTGTTCGCCGGCCAGCAGCAGACCGAAATAGAGGCTGATGGCTTGCATGGCCACCTGCTCGGTTTCGGTGAGGAAGCGCGCCTGTGCCTCGCGGTAGCGCAGTGGTTCTATGCGGCGGTTCCACTTCAGGTGGTTCACGCTGAAGAGTGGCTGCGAGAGGGTGACGGCCACGGGCAGCGACATGAACTGATTGCCCGACCCGCCGCTACCCGACTGGTGCAGATAGTCGAGCGACGACTCCACCGAGAGCGTGCCGCCCGTGGGCCACAGCTTCTGCGTGATGTTCACTGCTCCATCCAGTCCGAGGTAGTCGTTGCGCACGAACGACAGCGAGCCGTCGGCCTGTTGGTACGAGCTGTAGCGCTTGTTCCACGACGGTGCCGTTCCCGACAGCGACACTTCCGGCAGCAGATCTGCCCGGTAACTGCGCCACTGCCAATAGGCTGAGCGCAGTTCGCCTAAGGCTACCGCTGCATCGATGCTCTGGCGGCGCGCCATCATGATGCAGTCGTCGAGTGAGAGGCGCAGCGTGTCCTCATGAGCCCAACCTATCAGTGGCAACAAGGCGAGGAACAAAAGATAGTGTCGTTTCATAAATCTGTTTTCTCCTTTTGAATTTTTAATTCCAAAGTTTGGGATGTACATTGCAAAGTTTGCAACGTGCATCCCAAACTTTGCAATATAAAATATACCTTGATGAAAATACATTTCTATTACTCATGCCGCAAAGCTTCTACGGGACGTTTATACATAGCTATAAGGGTAGGCACCACCATGCCGAGGGTGACGATGGCGAGAAGCAAAAGGTACTGGATGGAGGATACAATGAGGAAATGAGGCCAGAACTGCGACACCCAGTCGGTCTCGCGGCCGGAGCCGCCGTAGGCGTTGCCATCTGAGAGCACATCCCAGTGGATGGCAACTTGAAACCAGACAAGACAGCCCGTGAAGACGGCAAGAGCGGTAAGGACGGCCGCCTCGCCCCATATCTGTAGGAAGATGTCGCGCCGCTTGGCGCCGAAGCTGCGCATGATGCCGATGTCCTCTGTGCGCTTGCGTATCTGCAGCCAGAAGGTGCCCAGTGTGCCCAGCACGACGATGATGCCGAAGAGAACAAGGGGGACCGTGGCCAGCGTGGTGTACATCGTGTAGTCGTGGGCCACCTGCTTGTCGTAGTGCTGTTGATAGGTTTCGAGACTGCCTAAAACGCAGATGCCGGCGCGGAAGTCGTTGGTCAGCGTAGGCGTGAGCTGCTTTACGAAGATCTTGGCATCAGCATCGGGTTTCAGCCGCACGAGCAGTTGGCAGTAGGCACTGGCCCCGCTGCCGGGATTGGGGAAGAAGACCACATAGGGGTATCGCTCGTTGGGCGCACCCTTCACGTCCTCCACCACGCCAGCTATGGTGTGGTAGCCAACCACACCGTGGACGATTTCTCCTCCTTCATAGCGGGTGTCCACCATCGCCACGCGCTTGCCCATCACATGGTCGTGGCCGAAGAGCATCTGCGCCACGCTGCGGGTCATGACGATGCCGTCGGGCGCAATCTGCCGTGACAGCGTCTCGGCATCGGGACTGCCCTCAATGGCGCGTAGCCCCTGGGTCTCGAAGAAATGTTCGTTCTGGTAGTAGAAGAACTGCGAGAAGCCGATGGTACGCGTGGTGTCATCGGCCAGGGCCAGCGTGCGCCAGTTGTAGAAACGAAGGTTGGCCCCCAGATAGTCGGGCGTGAGGCAGACGGATGCCACTTCGGGCATGGTGGCCAGCTTGTCGCGGATGACATAGACCCCACGGGCCTCTTCCTCGGTGATGTCTTGCCCCTCAGAGGCACTCTCACTGCGGACGATGCCCAACTGGCCCACGCAGAGGTGGTCTTTCTCAAACTCGCCTGCCGGTATGCAGAAATGGGTGGCATAGAAAGTGACGGTGAGGAAGTCGACAATGAACCAACTCAGGCAGGAGATGATGGCTATCTCGGCAAATATCCAGCCGTTCTGTTTTTTGCGAGTCCACAGACTCTTCAGTATTATGCTCATCTTTTCTGGTTTAATGATTCAACAATAGGTTTGCGCAGCGACGACCAGGCAGGAATGAGGGCCGCCATGAGATTGAGCACGGCGCAGCAGACGAAGGCAATGAGGAACAGCGTCGGCGTGAAGAACATGTCAAGCTGAAGCGACACGCTGTTGATGGGATCGTACTCGCGCTCGAACAGTGTGAGGAACATGGTATTGCTGCACATGGCGCTGATGAAGAGCCACGAGAGCGCATAGCCCGCGATGCCGCCCAGGAGCGTCAGCACGAGGTTCTCATGGATGACCTCACTGAGCAGCGTCCGGCGCTTGGCGCCGAAAGCCTTGCGGATGCCCATCTCGGCAATGCGCGCCTCCATCTGGTTCGACACTAGGCCGCTCAGGTTGATGGCTGGCAGCAGCAGGAGCAGCAACATGAGCAGGGCGGGATATTGCAGGTTGTACAGCATGTCGCCCGTGGACATATCGTAAGATTCTTCGAAGTTGAGCGTCCTGGCCCAGTGCATCTGTGCGTCAATGCTAAACTCGTAGTCCCTGCCCGTTGCCTGTCGCAGCATCGAGAGGTATTTTGCACGGTAGGGTTCCAGTTCGTCCTTCAGCATCTGGTAAGTGCAGCCCTCCTTCAGCAGTACCGTCACCTCCAGACCGCCAGCATAGCTCACGTCCCGGCTCTGCCAGTGGCTGCGCGAGTCATTCACGGTATAGGGCAGGTAGACATCGGCCGAGGAGTTGACCAATAGCGGACTCACCTCCCTGACAACGCCTACAACGCGATAGGGCAGGTAGTTGAGGAGCAACTGGCGGCCTGCCACCTGCTCCGTCGTTCCAAACACCCGGCGGGCCAGCACGTCGGTGATAACGATGCACTTCTCGGCATGCTGCAGTTGTTCATCGGTGTAGGGCCTGCCGCTGACAAACTGGAAGTCGTAGAGGCGGTAGAAGTTGGCATCGGTGAACTTCATCGTCACCGGCATCTCCTGCTTGCCCAGCTCCTCGCAGGCCGTGAAGCGATAGACATAGCTGTTGTCCATGTTGGCACTGACCACCTCGGCACACTTCAGGTGGCTGAACAGTTCCTCAACGGCAAGGGGAGAATAGCCGGAGTAACCCACGAATGCTCCCTTGTCGTTCTTGAAGTAGCTTTTCAGGTACACCGTGCGGTCGCGGTGCTCCTCAGGATAGATATTGCTGATGCGGATGTGCAGGATGAGCGCCACCACCATTGCCGAGGCGATGGCCACCGCTGTGCCCGCGACGTAGATAGCGGAGAAGAGCTTGTCTTCGCGGATGAGTGCAAAGGCGTGTCGTATGATCTTAATCATTCGTGTAATTCGTGAAATTCGTGGTCGAAAATAATCTGTGGTTCTTTTATCACTGTATCTGTCGTCCGTCGAGGAATTTGATAATCCTGTCTGTCTGGGCGGCCTGCTGCTCGTTGTGGGTCACCATGACGATGGTGCGGCCGTCCTCGCGGTTCAGGCGGTGGAGCAGTTCCATGATCTCCGCACCCATCTTCGAGTCGAGGTTACCCGTTGGCTCGTCGGCCAGGAGGATTTCAGGGTTGCCGATGATGGCGCGGGCGATGGCCACGCGCTGGCACTGTCCGCCGGAGAGCTGCGTGGGGCGGTGCTTCATGCGGTGAGAGAGGCCGACGCGCTCGATGACCTCCTTGGCCAGTCGGATGCGCTCGCCGCTGCGCACGCCACGGTAGATGAGCGGCAGCTGCACGTTGTCGAGCACGTTGAGCGTCGGGATGAGGTGGAACGACTGGAAGACGAAGCCCAGCGTCTTGTTGCGCAGTTCAGCGAGGCGGTTGTCGCTCAGTTTCGGGTCTATCTTCGTGCCGCACAGCTCAATCTCGCCGCTCGTTGGCTCGTCAAGCAGTCCCATGATGTTGAGCAGCGTCGACTTGCCGCAGCCCGACGGCCCCATGATGCTCAGGAACTCGCCCTTGCGCACTTCGAGGTTCACATTCTCCAACGCCTGTGTCTCCACTTCGTCGGTACGGTAGATTTTGTTGATGCCCGTTAGTTTAATCACTGTTTCCATTGTTCTTTTGTTTATTATGTTTATTATGTTTATTTATTCTATCTTATTCATCCCTTAGTGCGTTGGTAATCTTCGTCTTGATAATCTTCACGGCGGGGATGGCGGTGCCGATGAGGACAGTACATAATATAATAATGTACACTACGGAGGATACCACGAGGAAGTGGGGCCAGAAGTAATCGACCCACGTCTTGTCGGTGGGCACGTCGATGATGTTATTCATATAGAGCGTCTCGCAGTGTTCTTTACCATATTCCACCGTGAGGCCACTATAGGCGTAGTTGAGATAGATGACGAGTCCCACGGCGACGGCGGCGGTAGCCAGCAGGGCATTACGCCAAAGGAAATCCCAAAGCACTTGCCGACGGGTGGCTCCGAAAGCACGGCGCACGCCACACTCCTCCGTATGGCGCTTGGCGTGGAGCCACACGGTGCCGATAACAGCCAGCATCAGGTTGATGAGGAAGAACAGGGCGAGAGCCAGACTGCGGTTCACCTCCTGCGTGCGGCCCTCGTCGAGTTCCTGCTGCTCCAAATGCTCTTCAAATGTCATCAGGCGTCTGATGCGGTTGAAGCCTGTCTGACAGTTGTTGATGAGTTCGCGCCCATGTTCCTCCACGAATCGGCAGGCATCCACCCCCTCCTTCAGTCGGATCACGTAGCGGCATTCGGTTTTGCTCAGACTGTCGGATCTGATGATTAGCGACTGCAAGGTATTGTTCATCGACTTGCGGAAGTCTTCCACCACGCCTACCACCGTCACGACGATGTCGGGGTCACCATAGCAGATGGTAATCTTGCGCCCCAACACGTCGGTGCTCCCGAAGAGCGCCATAGCACCAGAGCGCGTCAGCACTGCCTGCCGGTCACGCTTCTGTAGGTGCGAGAGCTGTTCAGCCGAGGGGCTGCCGGGCAAAGGCTTCAACCCGTAGGTCTCGAAGAAGCGAGAGTCGGGTACGAAGCGGATAGCCGCCAGCCAGAGCGTATCCTTGTCGATGCGACACGGTGAGTAGCCCTGACTCGTGAAACCAATGGAGCCGTATTCCTCATCGTAGAGATAGGCCGACGCCACACCATCCACAGCCGTCAGCTGGCGCAGCATCTGCTGGCGGCGCTCCTCAGTAGGGTTGTAAGGGTCACTCCTGTCCTCTTCGCTGGCATCCTCGTCCCACGCGCCGACAGTCGTTTCGGCATAGAGCAGCTTGTCCGTATCGAAACCGAGCGCCCGACAGCGATAATAGAGGTTCACGACAGCGGGGTCGAACACCGCCCAGGCCACAACGGTGATAACCACCAGTTCAACGAACAGCCAGATTGTGGCCTTGTTTGCGAATATGTCTTTCAGTTGTTTCATCTTTTCTCCATCATTGATTCTACAATCGGTTTCCGCAGGCTCCACCATGCAGGGATGACGGCGGCCAGCAGATTAAGCACGAGTATCGCCCCAAAGGCTCCAATGAACAGCGAGGGAGCAAAGAGCATCTCGCCCTCAACAATCGGAGCCGTATTGAGCGTGCTATTGTCGAAGAACATGCCGAGGATTTCCTTTCGCAGGCCGTAGATGGCGAGCCACGAGAAGACGAGGCCGATGATGCCTCCGATAGTCGTCAGTACCAGGTTCTCAGCTATCACTTGGTTCAGTAGCGTTGTTCGTCTGGCGCCAAAGGTCTTGCGCACGGCCATCTCCGCCGAGCGTCGCTCCATACGTCCAGCCACGATACCGCAGAGGTTCAGTGCCGGCACGAAGAGTAGCACGAACAGGATGCCCGCGTAGTGCATGACCAATTGCCACCCCGTCACCACCCCGAACACACTGTCGCGGTTCTCGGTACGGAGCACGTGCATCGGATGCGTCTCCAGGCCCTTGGTCAGCACCACTTTCGTCTTCACGCCTTCGCCGAAATAGAAATTGTTCAGCAACTCATCTTTCGACTGGGTGAGACGATTGGCTATGCCGTCGATCTCTTCCTTCAACGCCTGCAGGTGCTCGTCGTCCTTTACTGTAGCTACGATGGAATAAAGCCCGGCATAGACCGACCCAGCATGCACCTCCACCAGTGTGTAGGGCATGATGATGTCGGCATAGCTGTCGGGGGTGAGCTGGCTACCGCTGCGCACCACGCCTATGATGCGCAAGTCTTCTTCATGCTCCATCACTAATGTCTGCCCCACGGCATCCACACCCTTGCCAAACAGCCGCTCGGCCAGTGCATCGGTGATGACGCATACCGCATCTTTCCCCTCCACCTCCTTCCGGGTGAACGGTCTGCCGCTCACGAAGTCGTAGGCATAGATTTTGAAGAAGTCGGCACTGGTGCGGTTGCGGATGACATCCACGAAGTCGTTCTTTCCGCGAACAATGGAGGCCTGGCAACGGCCTTCTGCCTTTCCCGTTCCTGCCGCCAAGAGCGTGGGCGAACAATACTCGATGTTCTTGCTCTGCAGGAACCATTCCTCAAAAGCTTTGTCGCCGAAGTAGCATCGTCCCGCGCCACGGCTCTCCGCCTCAATGTAAATGCCCTCAAAGTAAACCGTCCGTGCGCGGTTGCGCTCGGGATAGATGGGTGCCAACTTGATGTAATACACTACGGCCATCACCATCGTAAAGGCAATGGCCAGCGCCGTACCCACGATGTAGATGCCGGAGAAAAGTCGTTCCTCGCGCATCATGGCGAGGGCTTGTCTGAAATATCTCATATCATTTACGATAATTATCTGTCAATATACAATACAATATCCGTGCCAAGCTCGTAACTTGCTGATAATCAGTAATGGCATAAAATAAAGTGTCCATTTCTGGACACTCATGGTGTCCGGAAATGGACAATCTAATATGTATTTCTCGTTACTGTATCTTTCAGAACCCCGGTTCTGCCTCGCCACGCAGGAAGGTAATCCATCCATCCTTGTCTTTGAAGTAAAATCCTTCGAATCGAAGCGTCCTTTCGTCGGCGTAGTCGAAGGTGGCGATATTGGAATAGGCCATGTGTCCGCTATTTGCACCCTCATAGT
>JAEEGJ010016969.1_pt1 | contig 16583 bp, 9 predicted proteins | sample 8958761 | NCBI WGS metagenome assembly JAEEGJ01 (sample SAMN16246546, study PRJNA631951) | gut metagenome | biome: gut microbiome; feature: rumen; material: RS-attached | host: Bos | place: Iran: Karaj | collected 2018-10
TGTGGATACTAACACCAAAACCGCCACCCACGTATGTCACAGTTGCATATCGGTAAATACTGGACAAGAGACCAAAGCAGTCGATGATAAGAGCCTCGCCCCCAGCCCCTTTCCAAGGGGCGAGGGGAGCTGAATCCCCTTGAGCAGCCAATTTGCTGTATCGTTCGACATGCCATCCCCGCAACATATTTTCTATCTGTTGCAGATGGGCTTCGTCAATGACGTGAGGAGCAATGATGAGTTTCCACTCCGGGTGTTCTTTAAAATATCGTGTAAAGATTTCTTCATCAGGCGGCCAAGAAGAGCCTGCCACAAAGACAGGCGTGGAGGGAGCTATCAATGACTCCACTATGGGCAATATTTTTGCCTGTTCCTTGATTTGCAATACCCGGTCGAAGCGGGTGTCACCTGTGACCGTAGCGCAGGTGATGCCAATCTTCGCCAATAGCTCACGACTCTCTTCATTCTGCACATAAAAATGGGTGAAGCAGTTGAGCACACGGCGATACTGCCGTCCGTACCACCTGAAGAACACCTGGTCAGGACGGAAGATGCTGCTGACGCTATACACAGGAATGTTACGGTGTTTCAGAATGTGCAAGTAGTTATACCAGAACTCATATTTGATGAAGAACGCCATGACAGGGCGGATGGTACGCAGGAACCTGCGGGCATTGGTAATGGTGTCCAACGGCAGATAGCATACGACATCGGCACCCTCGTAATTCTTTCGCACCTCATAGCCAGAGGGCGAGAAGAACGTGAGCAGGATCTTATACTCCGGATGTTCGCGGCGCAGCTGCTCCATAATAGGGCGGCCCTGTTCAAACTCACCCAGCGAAGCGGCATGGAACCATACGTATCTGGCTTCCGGATCGACCTTCTCCTTGAGCACCCGAAAGGCATCACGCTCGCCACGCCACATCTTACGAACCTTCTCATTGAAAAGACTCGCAATGGCCACGCCAAGCAGGTAAAGATAGATTGCGACGTTATACACCTTGAAATATTTACTATTTAACTATTATCTTTATTCTATTTTTCAAGCACCTCGATAGCCCTCTTCATCCTCCTGATGGTCTCTTCCTTACCCAGGAATGCGGAGATATCGAACATACCAGGTCCCTTGCCCTCGCCGACCAGCGTCAGACGCCAGGCATTCATGATGTTACCCAACTTATACTCTTTCTGCTCAATCCATGCATGGACTATCTGTTCCTGATTCTCCAAAGAGAAGTCGTCGATACCCTCCAGCACACCGATAAGTTCAGTAAGCTGAACTGCCGAATCTTCTTTCCATCGTTTCTTCACCGTCTTCTCGTCGTACTCCGTGGGAGCCTCGAAGAAGAACGAGCACAGTGGCCACAACTCCTTGACAAACGATACGCGGTCCTTCATCATGCTGACCACCTGAGTGATACGTTCCATAGAGTCCTTGACGCCATGTTCACGGCAGACAGGCTCAAAGAGTGCAGCAATCTCCTCTGCCGACTTCTTCAGGATATACTCATGGTTGAACCATATACCTTTCTCGTAGGCAAACTTAGCACCCGCCTTCGAACACTTCGTGATGTCGAACAGGGGCACCAGCTCGTCGAGTGTGAAGAGTTCCTGTTCCGTACCCGGGTTCCAGCCCAGTAAGGCGAGGAAGTTAATGACTGCTTCAGGAAAGTAGCCGTCTTCACGGTAGCCACGGCTGACATCGCCCGTCTTCGGGTCGTGCCACTCTAATGGGAACACGGGGAAGCCGAGACGATCGCCATCACGTTTCGACAATTTACCCTTGCCGTCGGGTTTCAGCAACAGCGGCAGGTGGGCAAACTGCGGCATGGTATCCTGCCAACCGAAAGCCTCATACAGCAACACATGAAGCGGTGCCGACGGCAGCCATTCCTCGCCACGGATAACATGCGATATCTCCATCAGGTGGTCATCGACAATATTGGCCAAATGATACGTCGGCAACTGGTCGGCACTCTTGTAGAGAACCTTGTCGTCAAGGATATCGCTCTGCACACGTACCTCGCCACGGATAAGGTCGTTGACGAGAACCGTCTGTCCAGGCTCAATCTTGAAGCGTACCACATACTGGTGACCGTCAGCGATGAGCCGCTCCACCTCTTCTTTCTGCAAGGTGAGTGAGTTGCGCATCATGCCACGTGTCTTGGCATCGTACTGGAAATTCTGTATCTCCTGACGTTTGGCTTCCAGTTCCTCGGGGGTATCGAAGGCGATGTATGCCTTATCGGCATCCAGCAGTTGCTGGACATATTGCTTATAGATATCACGGCGTTCACTTTGACGGTAGGGTCCCTTGTCGCCACCGAAGCTGACACCCTCGTCAAACTGGATGCCCAGCCACTTGAAACTCTCAATGATATATTCCTCTGCCCCTGGAACGAAGCGGTTGCTGTCGGTATCCTCAATGCGGAACACCAGGTCACCGCCATGTTGACGGGCAAACAAGTAATTATATAAAGCTGTACGAACACCACCAATGTGCAATGCACCTGTTGGACTGGGTGCAAAACGCACTCTAACTCTTCTTTCTGACATATTAAAAGCCTATTTCTTGATAATTTTGTGCAAAAGTACTATATTTTTTTGATATTTGGTGTTTTTTTTTGTATTTTCGCACTCTAATTCTGAATATCATCGTAATTTTGCACACGAAAATGAGTAAAATCAAGTTTAGCGAAGATATCACATGGCACGAATTACTGGTGCGTATTTCATTGGTGCTCATCAGTGTAGTGCTCATCGTGTGGGCTATGCCACGCGACAACCAGTTCACGTTTAAGGCCGAGCAGGGCAAGCCATGGCGCTACGCCGACTTCACGGCACCATTCGATTTCCCCATTTACAAGTCGGATGCCGTCATCAATGCCGAGCGTGACAGCATCATGCGTGAATACGAGCCTTATTATGACTTCAACCGCGAGACAGGAGGCCAGATGGTGGCTAAATTCACCCATGACTTTGCCGGAGGCATACCCGGGCTGGCACCCGATTTCATCAGCATCATAGCCAACCGACTCAATAGCTTTTATGCCCAAGGCATCATGAATGCCCAGCAATACGAAGAGTTCATGAAAGACACGACGCGCGTCATTAGTGTTGTCAGCGGCAAGCAGGCGGTCAGTCGCCATATTACCGACATTTACTCACCCAAATCGGCTTACGAGCAAATCTTCCAAGACCCCATGCTCAGTCAGCACCGCGCCTTGTTACAGCGTTGTAACCTGAACGATTACATTACACCCAACCTCACTTACGACAAGGAGCGCAGCGAATCCAGCCTCCGTGAGCTACAGGAGAGTATTCCGTTGGCCAGCGGTGTGGCTCAGCGCGGCCAGAAGATTGTAGATCGCGGTCAGATTGTTGACGAAAAGACGGAACGCATCATCGAGTCGTTCATCAAGGAGACGGAACGCCGCCAGACCGACCAGTCGCGCTTCAGCGCCAAAATGCTAGGCGAGGCGCTCCTGGTGCTGCTGCTCATCGGCTGTTTCACCGTCTATCTGAGTCTTTATCGCAAGGACTACTTCGAGCGTTGGCGCTCCATTGCCATGGTGTATGCCATGGTGGTGCTCTTCGACATCATGGCGCTGACCATGGTGAGCCACAACGTGCTGCACGTCTATATCCTGCCGTTTGCCATGGTGCCCATCTTCGTGCGCGTCTTCATGGACTCCCGCACGGCGTTCATGGCCCATGCCACCACCGTGCTCATTGCAGCCAGCGCCCTGCAGCACCCGCTCGACTTCATTATCATCGAGACAATAGCCGGCATCGTAGCCATCTTCACCCTGCGCGAACTGAGCAGCCGCTCACAGCTCTTCAAGACGGCCATCCTCGTCACCCTGGGCGGCATGGCCGCCAACCTGGCGCTCGACTGGAAGCTGGGCAGCGACATCAACGTCGTCGATTACAGCGAGTACAACTACTTAGCCATCAACGGCGCCCTGCTGTTCTGCTCCTACCCCCTGCTCTACCTCATCGAGAAGCTGTTCGGCTTCACGTCGAACATCACGCTCATCGAGCTGTCAGACATGAGCAAGGACGTGTTGCGCCGCATGAGCGAGGTGGCTCCCGGCACGTTCCAGCACTCCATACAGGTGGGCAACCTGGCTGCCGAGATAGCCAACAAGATTGGTGCCAAGCCGCAGCTGGTGCGTACCGGTGCCCTGTATCACGACATAGGAAAGATACAGAACCCCATCTACTTCACCGAGAACCAGTCGGGCATTAATCCGCACGAGAACCTGTCGTACATTGACAGTGCACAGGTCATCATCAGTCACGTTACAGACGGACTGAAACTGGCCGACAAGTACAACCTGCCCGACGTCATACGCGACTTCATTGCCACCCACCACGGACAAGGAAAGGCCAAGTATTTCTACGTGAAATACAAGAACGAACATCCGGACGAGGACATTGACGACCTACTTTTCACTTATCCTGGTCCAAACCCCTTTACCCGTGAACAGGCCATCCTGATGATGGCCGATGCAGTAGAGGCTGCCTCCCGCTCGCTGCCCGATTACACCGAGCAGACCATCCGCGACCTCGTGAACCGCATTCTTGACTCGCAGGTAGCAGAAGGGTACTTCCGGGAGTGTCCCATCACTTTCCGTGACATCCAGTATGCCAAGACTGTACTCATCGAGAAACTCAAGACCATCTACCACACGCGCATCAGCTATCCGGAACTGAAGAAGGAATAACAACAAAAAATAACAACGACTGAGAGAAAAATGAAACAGCTAACCATCATTAAACGCAAGGGCAAGCACATGAAGACCATTCTGCTGCTTTGCCTTTTCACCCTTCTGTCTCTAAGTACATGGGCGGCACCGGCATGGCCCTTCCCCTTCAAGGTGAAGCAGCCCGACGGCACCGTGCTGACCGTGCGGCTGCATGGCGACGAGCACTTCAACTGGGTGACCACCACCGACGACATTCTGCTGACCACGAAGGACAATGCCTACTACGTGGCTAAGATAGACGACGACGGACAGCTGAAGGCCACCACCCTGCTGGCCCACGACCAGCAGCAGCGCACCGCCGCCGAGCAGACCGCCATCAGGCAGCAGGCACCGCGACGCACGCTGTTTGCCGAGCGGGGCAACCAGACGATGGCTGCACGGCGGGCACCGCAGGTGACAAACAGCTCTTACTTCCCACATACGGGCAGCCCTCGCGTGCTGGTTATTCTGGCTGCCTTTCAGGACAAAGGGTTCACCCTGACAGACCCGGTAAAATCGTTCGAACAATACCTCAACGGCAACACCAGAGAGAACTACGGCCATCGCGAAAATCTGAACTACTACAGCGTGGCAAAATATTTTGAAACCGTCAGCCGCGGACAGTTCAAGCCGCAGTTCGACATTGTGGGACCCGTCACCCTGCCCCAAAACCTGGCCTACTACGGTGGTACCGACAGTTCAGGTAGTGACGAAAAGATGAAGGAGTTCTGCACGGATGCCGTTACCAAAGCCATGGAAGCATACCCCGAGTTAGACCTTTCGAAATATGACAATGTCAACAACGACAAGATCCTGGAACTGGTTTATATCATTCATGCCGGCTACGGGCAGAACACCTCCGGGCCGGCCAACACCATGTGGGCCAAGGTTTCTAACTTTTCATACGTCCCCATCAAGGACGGATACAAGTTTGGTCGCGGAGGCTGCCAGAGCGAGCTGCTGTTTAACGACAAGTATTACGAAGATTACGCAAAGAACTTTCCCGAAGAAGCGAGCACCATGCCTTGGATTAACGGCATCGGCCCGTTCATCCATGAGTTCTCTCACGGCATGGGACTGCCCGACCTCTACGTCACCACGGAGGGCGACGCTGCCAAGGCCCACAACCAGAGTATGCAGGCGTGGGACGTCATGGACTACGGCATCTACAACAACAGTGGATACCGGCCAGCAGCCTATACCGCATGGGAGCAGGAGGCCATGGGCTGGATAACCATCGAAGAGCTCAAGGAACCGACGCTCAACATCAGCCTGACACCGGTTATTGACGGTGGAACGGCCTACAAAATACAAAACCCCAACAAGCCTAACGAATACATCGTTCTGGAGAACATTCAAAAGAAGGGAATTAACGGAAATGCCTTTGGCCACGGACTATTGGCCTACCACGTTGACTACGCTAACGATGTCGTGAGCATGGGCGACAACCCCAACAACACCGCCGGACACCCACGCGTGGCGGTCATTCCGTCAGGAGGAGACTCGTACCCCAGGGCACTCACACATGCCGAGGACGAACCGGCAACAGCGGACAAGCCTTACTCTTATGACGACTGGAAGGCCATGCATGCTGCCACGCCTTTCCCCGGAACCACAGACGTCAAGACACTGACCGACGAACAGGCCCTGCCGAACTTCTGTTTCTACACTGGCAACCCTACCACCAAGAACCCCGTCGACCATAGCCTCTTCAACATCAAGGAAGAGAATGGAGTCATCACGTTTGACTACGATGAAGACAGCGCCACTGGCATAGGAAGCCCCACCCCTGCCCTCTCCCAAGAAGAGGAAGCATGGTACACGCTGGACGGTCGCAGGCTGAGCGACGAGCCGAAACAGAAGGGCATTTTCATCCATCAAGGCAAGAAAGTGGTTAAGTAAAACCCTGCTACACACCTATCACGAACATGCGCAAGCTCATATTATCCATCCTCGCGATGCTGTCGCTCATGGTATCAACGGCCTGTGGCCAGGCCGGCAAGGACCGCCTGACCGCCAAAACACTCCAAAAGGCTACCCGCATCCAATATTACACGGACAACGGTACCGTTGCCCCCGACCATCACTTCGGCGTGACAGTCACAGTGAGCAGAGACTCGGTTTGTCTGACCGTGACCAAGGGTTACAAGCAACAGGTCATTTACAGCCAGACTGCACCGCTGACACCAGCGCACTATAAGCAGTTCATCAAGCAGTTGGCAGAGTTGTCCATTCATAACACCAGCACCAAAGCCGCACCGACCAGTGGCGGGGGAGCAGAGAGCATTGAGGTGGCTGACGACAATGGTGTGCTGTTTCAGGGGAACGTCAACAAGGCAATGGCCTACGAGGGAAACCTCAGTATGACCATCAACGACGTGATGCCCAACGAGATGGCCCAGGTATTCAGGCACCCCAACGACCTGGAGTAGCAGACTATTTCTTCACCATCTTACGGACCTTGCTGTCCCCGTTCCTGTAGTTCTCTTTCACAAGATACAAGCCTGGGGGTAAAGCTTCCATGCCTACGTTGTTCCCGCCTTCAGCAAAAAGCACCTGCCGACCGGAAGCGTTGAAAACGGTCACGTTCATGACCTCGCCGTCAACATGAACGACAACGGACGTAGGATCGAAGGCCTCCACCGTAAAATGATGTGGCTCCAGTTGGGCAAACACCGGCTGCGTATAACGATGGCCTGACTCGTCGGCGCCGAAAACATAGTAATTGACTGACGAGCCGCCCTGATAGCCCTTGATATAACCCACATATTCGTCGGCGTTGCCAGTTGCCGTCATGTGAGCCGTCTGGTATTCGCCACCGTCAATGCTGTAATATACCAACAGGGAATCCTGTTTCAATTCCTTCCCGCTGTAGGCAACAAAACGGCTGGTGACGGCTATGGAATCCTGCCACGCCTGTTCACCATGGACCACGTCACGGTGGTCAACGAAAAGCATTTCGAAGTCCATCACACCACGCGTGCGACAGTGGAGTGCATCAGTGTTTTCCCAGCCCTGCATACCACTCTTCACGCCAACGATGGTATAGCCAGGCATCGCCTTCCGATAAACCTCCAGCGCAGCTTCGTTGCAGGACGAATCCGCCCCCAGCGGAACATACACCTTTTTGTTGAGAATCAGCGAGTTGGTATATGGTGCCACGGTAAGTCCGCCTGGTTCCTGAACCCGATAAACCTCGTAAGGATAGCCCCAACAGCAGTTGGTGTTAGCGAAATAGTCGGCCACCTTCTCGTATGCGGCATACCGTGAGTTGCTCCGTGGCAGCTGAGCTATCAATATCTTATCAGGAGCAAGGAATTTTGCCCAGCAATCCACATGTGCAATGTAGTCGCCCTGTGGGTCTATGGTCACATGATAAGGGTCGATTCCGAGATACTCACGCATCTTTTTGCGCACGTTATCCTCGTCGTTGTCGTTCTCCTGAAACACAAGGTCGTCGCTCACGCCGTTTCCCCGGCCGTCCTGCATCATGTTTCCTCCCGTGTGCAACAACTTCATGCAGTACATCGGAATGTCCCAGAACGCGGCAAAGACACCTGGAACCTGGTCGTCGTTATATCGCGGACGATTATAGATATTATCTACCATGGCCGGTTTTCTATCCTCGAAGATATACCACGGTCCGTAGTCGCGAATCCAGTAGGAATCTGTCTGGGCAATGACAAACGTCACATGGTCCATGTTGACACCTGCGCTTCTGAAAGTGGATCGAGCTATGCTTTGGTTGGAACTAGACACGACACAATACACGTGGCTGTCGTTGGCCAGTTGCTTCACAAGACTGGTAGGAATACCCAGGGGGAAGCGAATCATCACGCCTTGCATGGGCTCGAACTCGGCCACAAAACGCGGAGTTCCCTTTGGTGGAGCAGTCTCCGTAAAGCCAGCAGCCGTTACCGGAGCCTTCATTTCCGCCTCAGAGAGATAATGCCACCTCACCCATTTCGGAGTTGTGTGTTCCTGGGCGATGACATTCACGCAGAAGCATAGCATGGTAACAAGTGAATAAAGTACTTTTTTCATTGTGTTCATATTTTGCCTTCAAAGTTACTCATTTTCCACGAACGACATCACTTTTCTCAAACTTTTTTGTGTTTTAAACCCATATCGTCAAAGGAAAGAAGAAAAATGCCCCTGAGCCAGAAGGCACAGGGGCGAAATCGCTGTATAGATTAATGTATTACTCTCTGGGCTCAAGGATTATCAGCATGACAAGACCTTCTTTATTACCCTTGGTGATGACATACTGAGTATTCGCCGTAATGGCAATGGGCTCCAACTGATAATACTTTCCTGTAGTATTCTCCGTACCGGAAACTGTTGTTGCCGTTCCATTGATTTTGACATCACGACCGTTCTTTGCTGTACCCATGACGATGGTCATGTTGTAGTTTTTGGTCGGAGTGAAAGTGATGGAACCGTTGCTGTCGAGTTTGACGCCTTTCTTATAATCAGTGCCATTGTAGGTAATATTACCATCATAATAGCTACCGCCGACCGTGAACATGGTAGAGGCTGATCCATTGACGGCAACAGCATTATTAAAGGATGCTAAAAGTGTTCCCTCAGGTGTCTCGGTGCCGCCACCTTGTTCACCACCGCCTTGTTCACCACCGCCTTGCTCGCCGCCGCCTTGCTCGCCGCCGCCAGATGAATTCTCGTCACCGAAGATGCCAACGAGCGTTGTCTGATAACCAAGCACAAGACTTTGTAATCCAGAAGAGATTTCATAGTCTGTATCATCAGCTTCATCATTAAACTCCCATTGCAAATCGCCATGGTTCAGGCGTCCGGCACCATAGTAACCCATCACGATAGCAGGAACATTGCCTACGGCATCTGCTGTATAATCATATATCAGCGACGGATTGGTATCGAAATTATTGTACGTATTATTCCCACTGAAAGATTTGATGGAAGCCGGCACTTGTTCAGACTTGTCAGCAACCTCATAACAGTCGAAATGAACGTTTGTGTCAACACCCAGACTGCTGGCTGTCACCATCTTGCCCTTTGTCAGCATAGAGGTTGCTCCATAAGGCCAATAAGATGACGTACTGCCGGTTATGTAGTTGTCGAAAGACTTGATCATGCCACCTTCTTCGCCGCTGAACGTGCCATAACTGCCAGGATTATAGTTGCTCGAGCCTGCATATACGTCATTTCCCTGCAAAGAAATCATCATGGGGAACTTTGCGTTACGGAAATAGTTACGTTCCACAAACACACTCGAACCCGTTGTTGCGCCTACACCATACTTGGATATTCCATCATAATAATTATTATAGACATGAACCGTCATCGTGCGTACTCGGGGATGGCGTGAGTCTGAATGGTCGTACCAGTTGTGATGGAAAGTCATCCAGTTTTCACCCGACTCGCTCTTCATGCCGCAAAGGGAGCTCTTGCCGCTATCCCAGAAATGAATGTATGCAAAGGTGCAATACTTTGAGTCATCCTTCATATCAAGCGAACCGTCACCCTTCTTCTGGTCTGCATCACTGCCGGGTTTTCCGTAGAAAATGTCCACGTGGTGAATCCATGCACGCTGCGTACCCTTCAGCTGGACACCATCATCATTAAAGTTCATCAGACCAATGTTGCGCATCTCCACACTTGTACCATTATAGAATGTGATGCCAAAGCCGTTGAAGGCAGCATCTTCACCAATACCTTCAATGGTCACGTCCATCAGCGTTTCTGCTTTATTTCCTTTCAATTGCAAGCCATTCTGGTCGCTTTTGAGCTGTCCAGAATTGACATCAGCCAATCTTATTTCACCTACCACGCGGACTGCAATAGGTTTCGTATCATAGCCTTTCTGCTTGGCAAGGAAAATTTCTCCAAGTCCTGTAAAGGTTTCTACTTTTCCCTTATTGTCTGTTACCATATCCAAGGTAACAGTATTAAAGTTATTCTTTGTAACGTAAATCACACGAGCGCCCTGCTTCAGCGTACCATCATTGTTATAGGCACCAATGCCTCCTGAATAGTTGAAGTGAGCGTAGCCTGCGCGGTCGTAGTTCTTGACCACAAGGGCCGTTGCATCGTTGGCGGCATCAGTCATTTCGCCGTCAGCATTGACGGGAACCACCTTCAGCGCATATTCTCCAGCCTTCAGACCTACCATGTCGGCACGTCCGTAGGTGCCATAGTTGCGCACCAGTTGGGCATCAATCTTGGTGTAGTCGGTAAATTGTCCGCCCTTCACATAGACATTATAAGAGGTAGCCCCTTCGAAGAGCTTGAACTTCACGTAGGCAGACTCCAGCCAGCCCTTGGCCTCGCTGATTTCCACCTTGCCGGTAGGATTGGTGTAAGCCCCCTCGTCGCCCTCTTCCATAGGAACACCCTTGGTAAAGCTGATGTCGGTCACCTTGTTGGCGAAGGTGTAGCTGTCGTTGCCCTTGTTGACCTTCACGTTCGTGCCGTCAATGTCGATGCTGGCAAGGTCGGCAGTATTGTAGTAACGCTTAGTCTGGTCGCTCAGGGTCAGCACAGCCTGGCTCTTGATGGAGCTCTGTGCCACCGAGAGGTCGTCACCGGCAGGCTCTTCGGGCTGCGGGTTCTCGCCAGGAGTCGTCACGCTGATGCTATAGACATACATGCCACCGGTAGATTGGATTTCGATTGTACCATTTTCTTTAACTGTACCTACATTGGTCGTTCTCGATGTTGACTCAGCAAAGCCAGAAGTGGCCTCAACATTAGTAGCTGTGATGGTACGCGCTGTTGTACTGCTCGATGACTGACATTCAACAGTCAGCACCTGCCCGGCAGTAACGCCGGAGATCGTCAATTTTGCCAGTTTGTTGTTGAGTGTCAGACAGCCTTTCTTGGCATCAACTCGAATATAGTCCACTGCCGTTGTAGTGAAAGTAAGTCCCTTGGTAAACTGCAACTCTGCACCGTTGGCCGTCAATGGGGCATTGGTAATGACAGCCTGCTGCTTCCAACGGTTATTGCTCGAATCGTACACCCAGTTTTGGGTGTCAGCATTCAAATTCGTCTGGTCTGTTGCACTGACGGTAGAGAAGTTCCACGACTGCTGTGCCTTCACGCTGTTGGTCAAGCCTAACAGCATGGCTACGATGGCGAAAACGTAAGTTAATCTTTTCATTTCCTTTTCCTCCTTTTACTTAACGATTACCTTTTTACCATTTACAATATACACCCCAGCAGGAAGCGTCTGAAGATTGTCGCCCATGTACTGGCCACGCAGGTTGAACACCTTGTTCGAACGCGGGGCATTCACCTCTAACTTGTCAATTGCCGTAGCGGCAAGTTCGAAGGCTATGGACACGGGCGTGGCCATGTCTTGCGTTTCCGTCGAGTTATCACTGTAATGCAGGATAACATCATCACCATTGAAGGTAATCTGCTTGACAGTCTTATTAACCGTAGCACCACCCACCTTCACCGTCTGGTCACCACCGTCAGCCAATGCAACAAGGCTTATCAGCAGGCCAGCCATTACGAGTAAATGTCTTTTCATTTTGTTTGTTTTGATTTGGATTAGTACTTTATTCTGCTGCAAAAGTACACATATTTTTATAATACAAGGTCAAAAACAAACGCTTTCTTGACGTAAACGATTTCAAGATTGTAACTCATACACGCCAAATAATAAAATCCCCCAAAAACAGCATTTTTTTGATTTTTACACTTTAATTCGTAACTTCTTTGACCTTCGGTCGAAGATACTTGCGCTCAACAAACCAAATTAAAACTCGTTTTTATTTGGATTTGTTCTCGCTTTTTCGTATCTTTGCAAAGTCAAAGCAAATGAAGACTATTTGCAAGAAAAAGAGCCTACAAGACTGAAAAGTCAACGGACCTGAAGAAGAGTAGGTTTTCAGCGTTCGGTCAAATAGATTTCGGCGCCCGCTGTAACACATTTCAGCGGGCGCTGAAATAGTTTTCAACGGCCGCTGAATTCCGGCTACCCCGGCAGAAACTCCCTCTTTCCCCGTACCTTTCTCCCTGTTTCCCCGGCAGTTTCTCCCTGAGAGACGGCACCTCACTGTTCGACTGTCGCCAACTGAGTCTTTTTCACCTATCGGGTTGTCTGTCTTGAATCGTCTTCTGGAAGTCCTGTTATCATGGCTTTTCCTACTAAAAACTTGCGCACTTTGCACGTTTTGTGCATAAATGCGCAAGTTTTTATTTAATATATGTTAATAACATACGCACAAATTCGTGAGTTTTGTGCAATACCTATACCTTTGCAGCCGTTTTTAAATAAAATTATAAAATTAGATGGTTGTAAGATTAAAAAAACGTCATTCATAAGCCATTCAGTACTATACAATAGAATATGAAAAAGATTTTTTTATCAGTAGTTGTTTTCACGATGACAACGGTGAGCGCCTTGGCTGGCGGCATTCTCACCAACACTAACCAAAGTGTATTATTCCTGAAGAATCCCGCTCGCGATGCCGCCATCGGCATTGACGGCGTGTATTCAAACCCTGCCGGTGTGGTCTTCATGCCAGAGGGTTTCCACCTGTCTATCAACTGGCAGTATGCCCACCAGACACGTACCATCACTTCTACCAACCCGCTCTTTGCACTTGGCAAGAAGAACAACGGACTCAAGACAAAGGTATTTGAAGGCATTGCCGATGCACCATTCATCCCCTCGGTACAGGCAGCCTATAATAAAGGTAAATGGAGCTACCAGTTTAACTTCTCACTGCCTGGCGGCGGCGGTGTCTGTGAATTTGAGAACGGCTTAGGCTCCTTCGAGAATGCCGTCGGCAGCATTGCCTACCTGCTGCAGCAGCGCGGCCTGCCCGTTGAGGGCTACGATGTTGACGCCTACATGCGCGGCCGTCAGTACTTTTTTGGTTTCCAGTTGGGTGCCGCATACAAGATTAACGAGCACTGGTCAGTCTATGGCGGTTTGCGTGCCCTCTACGGCAATGCCTCGTACCGTGCCCGACTGAGCAATATCCAGGTGAAGCTGCGCAACCAGCAGGGTGCCGAACCCTACTACGTGAACTTTGACAGTTTCATCAATGGTACGATTGCCGACATCAACAAAGGATTGGGACAGGCCGAGCTGGCTACTCAAATGGGAGCCATGACGCCTGAAGAGTTTGCCGCTGCCCAGGCACAGGCCGAGGCTGCCCTCATGCCGCTGGAGATGCTGCAGAAGTATGGACAGGGTGTAAACCTGATGAGCAACCAGGAGGGATTTGGCGTAGCACCGATCATCGGTGTAGATTACAAAGTGGCCAACTTCAACTTTGCCGTGAAGTACGAGTTTAACACCCAGATGAAGATGAAGAACCACTCCACGCTGGAGAAGCCGCTGGTCATTGGAGGCGACTATGCCAATTTCCCCGGCATCAGTAACATCAACAAATACCAGAACGACACCGACGTGGATGAGGATGCTCCCGCGCTGCTCACCATTGGAGCACAGTGGAGCGTGATACCAGAGTTACGGCTCAACCTGGGTTACCACCACTACTACGACAAGAACGCCCATTGGTACAACGACTCGCAGAAACTGCTCGACAGTGGCAGCAACGAATACCTGGGAGGTGTCGAGTGGGATGTGACCGACAGGGTGAACATCTCATGCGGTGGACAGATTACGCGCTACGGACTGACCGATGCCTACATGAACGACCTCTCGTTTGTGGTGAACAGCTACAGTGCCGGTTTCGGTATCAGCTATAAGGCGACTGACAAGATTACCCTGTCGGCAGCCTACTTCCAAACAAACTATGAAGATTACAATAAGGTGACGCAAGCCAACCCCCAGACGGGCGAGACGGTTACCGGTGACGTGTTCACACGCACCAACCGAGTACTGGGCCTGGGTGTGCAGGTGGACTTCTAAGCAGCCACAATTCAAAGTGTTCGGGATATGTTACATTTCGCATGTAACATATCCCAAATTTTTTGTTACGTCAGCCAATGGCGATTATCTGTGTTTGTTGTAACTTTGCAGCCAAAAATTACACTAACCATGACTTATAACGAAATTGGAAAGACTGGCATGCGCGTGGCGAATCTCGCCTTTGGAGCCTCATCGTTAGGTGGCGTGTTCCATAGCATCCGCGAGGAAGAGGGCATCCGTGCCGTTCATACTGCCGTGGATAACGGCATCAACTTCATCGACGTGTCACCCTACTATGGTCATCTGAAGGCTGAGACCGTATTGGGCAAGGCGCTCAAGGACATCCCCCGCGACAAATATTACCTCTCGACCAAGGTGGGACGCTACGGCAAGGACGGCGTGAACACGTGGGACTACAGCGGACAACGCGCCATAGAAAGCGTCTATGAGAGCATGGAACGTCTGAACGTCGATTACATAGACCTGATTAACGTCCACGACATTGAGTTCCAGGCTTCCATGGAGGGCGGCCTGCAGAAGGTGGTCGATGAGACACTGCCAGCCCTCGCCAGTTTGAAAGAGAAAGGTGTCGTTAGGCACGTTGGCATTACGGACCTGCAGCCCGAGAACCTCAAATGGGTGGTGGAACACAGCGAGGCAGGCATGGTGGAGAGTATTCTGAACTTCTGCCACTACAGTCTGAACGACACGCTGCTGGCCGACTACCTCGGGTTTTTCGAGCAGCACGGTGTCGGTGTCATCAATGCCTCGCCGCTGTCCATGGGTCTTCTTTCACAGCGCGGCACCCCCGACTGGCATCCGGCCTCCAAGGACTTGAAAGATGCCTGCGCCAAGGCCGCCGAATTCTGTCAGCAACAGGGCTACCCCATCGAGAAACTGGCCATTCAGTTCTCAACAAGCATGAACCCACGCATTGCCACGACACTCTTCAGCAGTGCCAATCCCGACAACGTCCTAAAGAACATCAACTACGTGAACGAGCCCATGGACGTGGAACTGGTGAAGGAGGTGCAGCAAATCATTGGCGACCAAATGTTTGTGAGGTGGAAGAACAGCTAACGAACTAAAAACAAGAACCAAAAACCAAAGACCATGAGCTATCCACTCATAGACGCACATAGTCACTTGTGGCTTCGGCAGGACACGGTGATAGACGGGAAGGTCATCCGTTCGCTGAAAAACGGGCGTTCCATCTTCCTGGACGAAGAGGTGCAGATGCTGCCGCCATTCATGACGGACGGTGTCAACTCTGCCGAGGTATTCCTCTCGAACATGGACTACGCGCAAGTAGCTGCTGCCGTCGTCGTCCAGGAACTCATTGACGGCTGTCAGAACGACTATCTGGCCCAGGTGCAGCGCCAGTACCCCGACCGGTTTTTCTGCATGGGAATGGCATGGAACATGGAAGAGGCCCAGACCGTCGTTCAGGCAGGACTGAAGGGAATTGCCTACCCCGGACACCGCATGACCAGACCGCTGACCGACCTCATGCCAATATTCAAACTGATGGAAGCACAGGGCATGGTGCTCTCCATGTGTCTGGCCGACAACGAGGCACAGCTGTCACAAATGGAAGAAGTCATCGCCGAGTGTCCCAGCCTGCGTATCGCCATCGGCCATTTCGGCATGGCTAATCCTCCCGTCACCCCGCCATGGGAAGACCGACGTTGGCGAAACGAGATACGCCTGGCCCTCCACGAGAACGTTCGTATAGAGACTGGCGGCATTACCTGGCTCTACAATTCAGAGTTCTACCCATTCCCCTCGGCCGTTCGCACCATCCGTGAGGCAGCAGGGCTCGTCGGAGCAGACAAACTCATGTGGGGCAGCGACTATCCACGCACCATCACGGCCATTACCTACCGCATGTCGTACGACTTCATTGTCAAGAGTCAGGAACTTTCTGACAAGGAGAAACGGCTGCTGCTTGGCGAGAA
>JAEEGJ010016972.1_pt1 | contig 16581 bp, 11 predicted proteins | sample 8958761 | NCBI WGS metagenome assembly JAEEGJ01 (sample SAMN16246546, study PRJNA631951) | gut metagenome | biome: gut microbiome; feature: rumen; material: RS-attached | host: Bos | place: Iran: Karaj | collected 2018-10
CGAGTTCGCCAAGTTGGAAGGCCGCCGTCCGCGTATCATGATTGCCAAGATGGGTCAGGACGGTCACGACCGTGGCGCCAAGGTGGTGGCCACCGGTTATGCCGACATCGGTTTCGACGTCGACATGGGCCCGCTGTTCCAGACGCCCGCCGAGGCTGCCAAGCAAGCCGTGGAGAACGACGTCCATATCCTGGGCGTGAGTTCGCTGGCTGCCGGCCACAAGACCCTCGTGCCGCAGGTCATCGCAGAATTGGAGAAATTGGGTCGTCCCGACATCATGGTCACCGTAGGTGGCGTGATCCCCGCGCAGGACTACCAGTTCCTCTACGACGCCGGTGCCGTGGCCATCTTCGGTCCCGGCACGGTCATCAGCGATTCGGCCATCAAGATGCTGGATCTGCTGATTGCAGCCCGCAAACAGGCATAAAATGGTAGAGACGCGGCGCGCCACGTCTCTACATGCGTAAAAATTGAAAAATCCCGTCAATCCATTGGCGGGATTTTTGTATTTTTGCGGTCCTTCGCTTTCTTCAGCAACGGCAGTTGGGTCATCGACAACGAGGGAGAAGCCACCCTGCAAGTTGTCGATGTAACGGGTCGCATCCTCAGCAGTGAGACCATCAACGGCAGTGTCAGCAAGGCCATCGACGTCACGCCTGGTGTGTATATGCTTCGTCTTATCAATAGAGAGCGTGTTAACGCCCAAAAGATTGTGGTAAGATGATTTGAAAACTGTAAACAGGTATAGTTTGTAGAGACGTTTCCCGAAACGTCTCTACATTTAAACCAAAAGGAGACGTTTCAGGAAACGTCTCTACAGCCTAAAAATGAAAAATCCCGTCAGCGATGGCGGGATTTTTTTGTGATTTCGGTTTCCATCATTCATTGTTGGTTGTTTTTTGCGATGGATGGAAAAAAATGCTCGGCCAGTGATAGAATTTGGGTGAAGAGTCCGTAGGGTATAGTGTAGTTCGAAGATTAAACCATCAAAAATACAATTGTTAACCCTTAAAACTCAAAACAAATGAAAAACATTAGACACCTCATTGCTCTTGTGGCAGTCATTTTATTAATGGGTTCTGTTCAAGCCGAAAACCTCAACAAACAACGTTCGGATCGAGGAAAAGACCCTTGGCAAGTCATGCAAACCACCTTGTACAACCATTATGTTGACACAATTGGTTTTTGTGTTGTCACTCCCATTGAAGCCAGTTTAGCGATTGAAATTGCCCCAGACTTGGCAAAAGCTTTTCATGTAAAGGAAAAGGTCGACTTGAGCCATGCCGAAACGCTGGGAGAAGTCATTTGCGCTTTTATGCAGGTAAAATATGCTGGACGCTCGGGCCCTACTTACGATTACTACAAGTTCCGCTACAGCGACAGGATGATTTATGACCTGTATTTGGAAAGATATCCCGATTCGCCTTATGCCGCAGAAATGTGCATGAAAAGCGAATGCCTCAAACAGTATACCGCATGGTCGATTTGCTATGATGAGAATGATTATCTTGCCGTGTTGTTGAATTATCAATCGAGTCATTGCCCCTATGGCGGTTTTTCCTATCTGGCAGCGCTAAACAATGAATCACGTGAATTAGCGGAATACTATATCCAAAGCGCTTTGTCGCAGAAAAACTACTTGTACGACTATGATAATGGCAACATCTTGAACGACTCCTACAACTTGTTCGAGGAAGAGGACAAGGACTCCTACAACTGGGGCAAATACCTTTACAACTATGGTGAAGGCAGTGATGGAGGTAGCATGAATATTTACAAAGATTGGATAGAATTGCCAACGGATAAGAAGAAAGACAACACGCGCACTGAAGAATCAATTATGCTTTAAAAACTTATAGACAAATGAAAAACATTAAAACCATCATTGCACTTTTGGCAGTCGCCGTCCTGACATTTGGCGCACTCCCTGCCGAAAATCTGAATATGCACCGTTCAATGCCAGACGAAGATCCTTGGCAAATCATGCAAGCCACCTTGTACAACCACAATATGGATACCACCGATCTCAGTGTAGAAACTCCGATTGGTTTTCAGTTTCTTCTTGAAATCTTGCCAGATTTGGAAAAAGCCTATCAGGTGAAAACGAATGTCTACATTGATTACACAACACTTGGCGATGTCATTTGTGCCTTCATGAACGCCAAATATGCCCATCAGTCGGGCGAAATGTACGACTACTATAAGACCCGTTATAGTTTTCGACCTTCGTATAGGCATTATTTGGAAAAGTATCCCAACTCACCTTATGCCGAAGAGATGCGCCTTAAAATGGAGTGCATCGAACAAAGCCGAGCTTGGTCCAGTTGTGATTCCATGGAGGACTATTACAAAGTTTACAACACTTATGGTCCTAGTCACTGCCCTTATGGCGGATTCTCCAACATTGCGAAGATGAACAACCTGTTGCGCGAAAACATGGCTTTTTATGATGAGGAAAAAAGGATAAAAGAGGGCAATTGAATGGAACCAATTGGATAGTTTTTGCATCTCGTTTCCTATGCTTTATTTTGCACCCATACCGTTGTATGGGTGCTTTTTTTGAAAATATAAAGTGAACTCTTGAAGAATAAAGATTATTCTTTAATTTTGCGACATAGTATTAGTCCAGAATACCTATGAAGCATTTTTACAGATGGTCTTTGATGGTCCTTGCCTTGGTTTGGACGGGCGTGGCTTTTGCGCAAATTGATACGAATGATTCTTTTAAGGATGGTTACGATTCTTATCAAAAAGCGTTGGATTGGTTCTATGATAAACAATATTCCGAGAGTGAGAGGAACTTAGAAGAAGCCTTTCGTTGCTTTGAGCAGAATTTGGAAGAACCTTCGCGAAACGAGTTAACTATTTACTACATGGGTAAATCTTATTATTTACTATGTCGTGTTTATAGAAACTTGAACAAAGATGTCGGAAAAAGTCTTGAAAAAAAGCTGCTTGATCTTCCTGAGAATGGTTTAATAGAAAGATTCATGATGCATTATGTGTATAGTCAGTTTTTATTAGGGGATGATTTTTTGGGAATCGAACCAGACTATTGCGGCGCTTTTCAGGAATTTGAAAAAATTCTAGGTAGTGATGCAGGTTTTGAAAAGGAGTCTGCCCTAGTTCCATTATTAAAAGATATCCTTTATCAGCACGCATCATTATTAATTGGGTCCTATGTTCAAAACATTTCCGACACGACAAGCATGTACTATGTAATTGAAGAAATTCCAATTTTGGACTCATGCATAGGCGGCCAACAGTTAGATCGCTGTATCGACGACTTGTACCATATTATTCATTTAGGCCAAGCAGAAAATGATGAAAGCAATTTAGGCATCGCGGTCTTGACCATGCTTGGAGAATGTTATTTTTATAAGGGCGAATACGAAAAGTCTAAGGCATGTTATGATAAATTAGGATACCCAAGTTTATTTGATGAGAAAAGAATTGCTGATTTTCAAAGGCATTACGACCGGGGCATCTATTTGTTTTTGGGGGATTCGTTACATGGAGTGACCCGGGATTATTGCGGCGCATTTCAGGAATTTGAAACAATTCTAGGAAGTGATTTAGATTTTGAAAAGGATTCTCTCCTAGGTCCATTATTAATGAATATCCTTTACCTGCACGCAGCGTTATTGTTTGAATCCTATTATTTTAATATACCTGATACGACCAATGTTTGCGACCTAAAAAGAGAAATACCCGAATGGGACTCTTGTATTGGCGATCAACAGCTCGACCGTTGCATCGACGACTTGAATCGTTATTTCCGTTTAGGTCAAGCAGAAAGCAATACAAGCAATTTTGACACCCTGGCAATGGTCTTGCTTGGAGAATGCCATTATTACAAAAAAGAATACAAAGAGGCGATAGAGTGTTATGAGAAATCGGGTATGTCACCTGAGCAATTGGATATTATTCCAGCGAGTTGTTTTTGGAGTTCCTACCTCTTGTTAGGCATAAATGACAATCGGCTTGAGGCCTTGGCGGGTCGGGTTATCGAGGCGTATCGTAACAACTATGCATTATACCATTTGTTGTATAGGGATGTGTCTGATGACAAAATGTTCGGAAAAGAGGTCGACAGCAAGGAGGTTGGTGAAAGCTTATTGAATTCTGTTCATTCTTTCTTGTTGTATTATGTTGGTCAAAAGGAATTCGATAAAGCATTTGACTTTTGGCTAAAGATCAAGAACAACTTCAGTCTTAGTCCCATTTTGCTTATGGACCAAGCCTTGTGTCGTTTATACCTGGGTGACTTTTCGGCGATTTCAGATTTTGCGTATGCATACAATCTATTGAATTCGAGGAGAGCGCCAGATACAATACCTTCAGAAGAGCAATTAAGCGATGATGAAGACATATTCAAAACAATCAAAGAAGCCTATAATGAAATAGCGCTGTCTGCTCTATATATTGAAAAAAACTACGAAGACGCTAAGGAATACTATGTCGACCTTAAGCATCCCACTCCCGAAGAAAACCTCATGTTGGGTGTGTGCTACAAAAACCTGAACATGGAAAATGGTGCAAAACGGCGTTTTTACGAGGTAATCAGCATGGAAGACTCCATCGGCAAAATCTCTGAAACTCCCTACGCCTACCTTTTCCTTGGCGAATATGACAAAGCGGTAGAATCCATGGAACAGATGCTGAAAACGGGTTTTCCATCAAAAATAAGTAACGAAGACGACAGCCTTAATTGCTTTGGAATCCATTATCAAGCTGCTGAGATTTATGCCAAGGTGGGAATGTTGGGGGAAGCCCAAGGGCATTTTAGCAAGTCCCTAGAGTACTGCCACAACCCATTTGCGTTGGCTATTGCCTTAAAAATGCCTCTACTTGATACGATACGGGACTATGTTGAGCAGGAAGTCAATCGATATAGTGAAAAACTTGGCATTTTAGAATCCAAAATCCAAAGAGATACTATCGTGTGCGACATTCCGTTCAAAAAAAGCAGCGACTACACAAGAACCATAAAATGCAAGTTCCAGATGAACGACTCGATAAAAGAGATAGAAATGCTGTTTGATCCTGGAGCGGATAAATGTCAGTTTAACATAGACGATGCAATGATCCTTGGCATCACCAACAACGACATCATTGCTTGCATCCCCTTGCATGATGCTAATGGTAATACCGTTACCAAACCTCTAGTGTCGTTGAACAAAGTGATCATAGGCGATATTGAGCTGGAGAACGTGCAGGCAGTTATCGATAGTACATCCAATGCCCATAGCCTGCTGGGCTGCACTGTGTTGAATAACCTCAAAGTGGAGATGCCAAGTCCGGTCAACAAAGGGAAGATGCGGTTTACCTATATCAAAGAATCCATCGAAATACCAGAAACCAAAAAAACACTGATAAACAACGAAGCGAATGAAAATCTTCGGTAAAAGATTTGTCTACAAGTCGGACGAACAGTTAGTGGAGGCTCTTGCCACTGGCCTGCAGCCTGCTTTCGACTATGTGTTCGAACAATATCAACCGTTGCTGCTCAGCAGCATCAAAAGCGCTTTCAAGATTAATGAGCAAAAGGCAGCACTGTACTATAAGAGACGCTGTGGTGAGCTGCAAGCCTTTCTGTTGAAAAACGATAGTGGCAAACTCAAGCTTTTTGACCCCAAAACCTTGAAATTTGAAGTGTGGCTTGCCACAGTCTCCCTTACGTTCTTCAAAGATTCTTTCTGCCAAGAAAACATCGACGCTGTTGAAAGATACCGCAGTGGCGGCAAAGATTGTATCTATGAACCTTTTAGGCATAATTTTGAGGAAATGATTAGGATTACAGGGGAGAAAAACAGCAATGTCCAGGAGGAAGCATTGATTTTGGCCGACGATGTGTATATGCACTTGAGGGAGGATAATTGGAAAGGACTCAAAACTTATAATCCCCGTCGACAATCCTTCAAGGATTGGTTTGGTTGGGTTGTGCACAATCGCGCCATAGACTTGTTCAGAACAAGGACCAAGAAAACAAATGAAGATGCATATAATAGCATACATTTGGGAAAAAAGGGGGATGATGTGATAGAATATGACGATCTTTTCCGTATAGATAAGCAAGAGGCCTTCCCTGGATGGGAAAAAGAAATACTTAACATAGATGACGAAAAGAAAATAGAAGTGATAGAAATTGTACGCAAAACAGTAATGAGCCTTCAACCGCCACGCTATTGCGAGATTCTTGTCGACAAGTTTTATAAGGGCATGGAGTATGTGGACATTGCCCAAAAATACCAGATAACGAAAGAGAATGCCCAAAATATTGTTTCTCGTGCATTGAAACGCCTAAAAGAAAAACTAGTTGAATATGAATATTGGAAAAGATAACTACAAGACTATGGAAACCAACGAAAAGCTAAGCGACGAACTCATCGCAAAATATATCAGCGGCACAACCACCGAGGAAGAGGACAACCTCATCCATGATTATTTGGCCAAAAACCCGGAATTTGCCGACGATTTGCTGGACATCGCCACGGCGCTCAGGCACCAACGCAAGCATGAAGAGACCACGGGAACGGTTGGATCGGGACACCCCCAAGAAACCGCGCACGTCATTTCCATGCGCCGCCGCACTTTCTTGGCCATCGCCGCTTCTATCGTTGTCTTAATTAGCATAGGCCTGCTGGTTTTCAAGCCATTTTCCCACAACGAAACGGAACAGTCCCAGATGGCTAGTTCCAACACAGAAACCCCTAATGTCACCCCATCCCCCAGCGAAGAAGGCATCGAGTTGGACTCGACCGCCATCACCCCCATTGACCTTCAACCCGATGAGCCGCTGCTTGCCGACAACCATGAGACTCCATCGCAAAAACCTGAAAACACTTCCCAACCCCAGCCAGAAGTCCCTTCGCTCGCCGACAACACTGTCACCAGCACACCACAGCAACAAGAGGTCGCCCCGCAGAATGACAATGCATCGACGATGGCCGCTCTGACCACTGGTGAGGACTATAGCAACTTGGTCCCACAAAAAGATGCCATTTTTGTCACCGACAGTATCCCAGTCGAGTGGGATCCCCAAAAGGACCTTGTGCTGAAATGGACTTGCAACACCCCCTCGCTAAAACTGGAATTCAGCACTGATCGTGGATCGACTTGGAAAACGCCATACGACGTTTCTGGCCAAAACAGCTTCATGATAAGGAGCAGACGATTGCAAGATTTTAGTTTGGACAATCCCCAAGGTTTCAATTGGCGCTTGACGGCACAATTTAGCGATGGCAAGCTGGTGCGGCAGGGGTCGGTCAAGTTCTCCGATGTAAACCAATGATGGTTTGAGTTTGATTATCTAAAAACATATTGTAAATCAATAAGTTGTATTTAATTCAATTTTTTTCATTGTCTGGCTGTTAGATTCTCTCGTTGGTCAACGTATATGATGTTGTAAGGGCAATAGAAGAGCCCTAGAGTTCACTAAGCACTAACCAAACAACATCATTACAATGAAAAAGTCAGTATTTACCCTCATCGCCATTGCCCTGATGGGCATGGCTAACGCACAACTCCCAAGTCCCAGTAGCGCCGAAAAGGCCTTCGCTAAAGAATCATTCTATGCACCACTGGTGCCTGATTTCCAGCTTCAAGATGAACCTGTGATGTCAGTCTCTGCCAGAGACATTACCGACAAAAAGCACATCCTTGACCGCTTCCTCAACTATGTTAAGATTGAAAGTCAATCCATAGACGACCCCAACCCGGAGTCGTTCCCCATGACCGAGGGGCAGATAGAGATGGCCAACTTTATCTTCAACGAGTTGAAGGCCATTGACAAGGATAACATGACGGACATCAAGATGTCGCCAGATTACTACATCTATGTGAAAGTGCCTTCAAACCTCGAAAAAGAAGTGCCCTCGGTCATGTTCATGGCGCACATGGATGTCACCCCAGAAGCCAATGGGAAAGGCATCAAACCTCAAGTACACTATAACTACGATGGGGGCGACATCGTCCTTGGCAACGGGTTGGTCTTGAGTCCTAGCAAACCTGAAGGCCAACATTTGAAAGACCTTGTGGGCAAGACCATCATCACTTCTGATGGCAACACGCTGCTGGGGGCAGACTGCAAGACAGGTTGCACCATTCTGGTGACCCTCTTCGAGCAGATGCTTGGCGACCCCACTTTCAAGCATGGTGATGTCTACTTGTCTTTTTCTCAGAATGAGGATGTAGGCAAGGCTGCCATGCGTATGGACATGAGCTATTTCGATCGCACTCCTGACATCTTGATTGATGTCGATGGTGGCGACTACGGCCAGTTTAGCAAGGCCAACTTCACCGCTGAGGGACGTACATATTTGTTCAAGGGCAATCTCGCCCACACCTCGCACGGCAAAGAACTGAAATATGCCGATGCCCGTACAGCTATGGCCTATTTCATTGGCCAGCTTCCTCCCGACATCCATCCATCCTACTCGGAAGGTCATCAGGGTTATGTGCATTGCTATAATATGGAGATGCTGCCCAACGGCCATGATGTGCGCATCCGTTTCCGCATCCGCTATTTCGATAAGACCGATGGCGAACGCTACAAGGCTGTTCTTGACGATGCCTACAACAAGACCCTTCAAGCCTATCCCTTTGTCGAGATTGAACTCGAAAACGACGAGCTGCAATATGAAAACGTGGCCTATAACATGCATCCCGACGCTGTCAATGTCATTGAAAGAGCCTCTGAAAAGACAGGCATTCCCATGGAAGGTGTCGACTTGCGTGCTGGTACCACTGGCGCTTTGATGGTGGCCAAGGGATTGCCGGGTGGACCATGCATCTACAGCGCCCAGCAGGCAGAACACAGTGTGCTGGAGTGGAGTTGCTTGGAAGAGATGATAGAGATTGTCCGCCTCACCCGCCACGTCGTCATTGAGGTGAGCGAACTGAATTAGCAACAACCTGGGTTCGGGCAAGGGCATTTTGCCCTTGTCCGATGCTAATGCATTATTAGCGCTACAAATTTTTTTTGTCGGCAAGTGATAGGTTTTATAGTGTATCTACGTATTTAGAGTAAAAGAACCAACTAAAACAAAAACGCCATGTTACTAACATCAGTATTATCATTTATAGTGCCAGGCTTAATAAGCAGCGCAGTATGCAATTATCAAAGAAAAAACGAGGAACTCAGCAGGATGTCTCGGACGATAGCTCAGACAACCCACACTTCGACTCCAAACAAATCTGTCATGGAAGCAAGGATGCAGTTTTATAAAATCGCTAAAGCATTGGACAGTGAAGCCAGACTCAACGACATTGTAACTACCGAAAATAGTTTTTGCTATCGTATGTCGCAGTCGATTTCCATTTTATGTTATCATAACTCGCCCTATCTAGTCATAGAGGAGATTGTACAAGAGGGAATCACAATGTCAAAAGATGAAGTCAGGGATCGTGTTTTGTTGGATTGCGACGACCTCAGAGGCATTTATATGAACATCAACAATAAGGAACAGGGAAAAAAGTTGCTGCAGATAACCGTTCCCGTTTCTCAATCCAACCCAACGAAGACCTTAAAGAGTATCTTAAACAATATAAATGGCCTAACGATTCCTTATTCGAGGGAGAATGCAAGCGAAGCCATTTCATAACCAATTGAATTACTTTAATGTCTTTAACCACTTCCACTGGAAGAGAAGCATATAGAACACTCCAATGGTGATGGCGGCGTCAGCCAAGTTGAAGATGGGTCTGAAGAAGATGAAATGTCCGTCAGGACCAAAGAAGAAGTCGGGCAGCCAGGTGGCATTTTCGCGGGCCACGTCGATGATGGGGAAATAGAGCATGTCGACCACGCGTCCATGCAGCCAGCCGGCATAGCCGCCGCCGTCAGGGAAAAGGGTCGCTGCCTGAGCGAAGGTGCTTTCGCTAAAGATGCGTCCGTAGAATACGCTGTCGATGATGTTGCCTATAGCGCCCGCAGTGATGAGGGCGATGCCAAACAGCACGCCGAATTTGGTTTCTTTCTTCGAAAGGCGTATCAGCACCCAGAAAAGGGCCACGATGGCCACAATCCTAAAGAGGCTGAGCGCCAGTTTCCACAGGCCGCCATTGCCCAACCATCCGAATGCCATGCCATTATTCTCGACAAACAGCAGCTTAAACCAACTTCCGATGACGGGAATCTCGTGACCGAGGGGCATATTGGTCTTCACCCAAATCTTGAGGATTTGGTCCAGCAATAAGACGACAAATATCACCACAAACGACCATAACAGGCCGCGGTTGCCTTGTTTTTTCACTTTTTCTTCAATTTAGCATCCAAGCAACGGGTGGTGATGGGCACGCAGCGGAGACGCTCCTTGGGGATGAGGCGACCTGTCTCGCAGCAGATGCCATAGGTCTTGTTCTCGATGCGCATCAAGGCAAGCTCGAGGTTATGGATGTATTTCTCTTGGCGCGCCACAAGTTTGGCGTTCTCTTCCTTTTGCTCCACAGCATAGCCGTCTTCCAGCACCTTGAAGGTGGGCGCTGTGTCGTCGGTGCTGTGCTCTCCGCCTGAGAGGTTGGCTTGCAGGGCCTCCAAATTGGTTTTGGCTTGTTCGAGCTTTTCGAGTATCAGGGTCTTGAATTCCTCAAGGTCTTCATCCGAATAGCGCACTTGGGGTTCTTTCTTTTCCATTGTTGTATTATTTTTGTGTTTGGTAGAGACGCAATATTTTGCGTCTCTACAACAAACATTATTTCTTTTGAATCTTCAATTTCACATTTATTCCTTCCACCAATTCCTCGGCATCGACGCCTTCCAAGACATCGACCTTGTTGATGGTGGCCAGGGTCTCGTTGCAGATGTAGTCACCGAACTGCGCCACGGCAGCATCGGTTTTCTCGTTGTTTTCGATGAAGAGCATGATGCGGTCGGTCACCTCGAAACCGCCAGTCTTGCGTAGGTTCTGCACGCGGTTGACAATCTCGCGGGCAAGACCTTCCTGCAGCAATTCGTCGGTGAGGGTAATGTCCAAAGCTACGGTGAGGTCGTCTTGTGTGGTGACGGCCCAACCGGGGATGTCTTGTGTTGAGATGAGGGCATCCTCAAGGGTGAGTTCGACGTCAACGCCTTCCACGTTCAAATGGGTGCCGTTGTTCTTTTCGTAGGCGTGAATCTCTTCTTGGCTCATGTTGGCGAAGTAGGCCTGGATTTGTTTCATCTGCTTGCCGTACTTCTTGCCCAAAGTCTTGAAGTTGGGTTTCACGTTCTTCACCAGGATGTTGTTGTCGGCCGAAAGGAACTCGATTTCCTTGATGTTGACCTCGCTCATGATGAGGTGCGATACCTTCTCGAGTTGTTCCTTCATGAATTCGTCTCTGACGGGGATCATGATTTTCGACAGGGGTTGGCGCACACGCAAATTGGTTTTTTTGCGCAGTGAGAGCACCATCGATGAGATGAGTTGTGCCGCCTCCATGCGTTCCTCCAGCGCTTTGTCGATGCAAGATGTGTCGGCAACGGGGAAGTCGGTGAGGTGAACCGACTCGGCTTTGTTCTTTCCTGTAACGTTGTTGAGGTCGCGGTAGAGCTGTTCACTGAAGAATGGGGCGATGGGTGAACTGAGGCATGCTACAGTCTCAAGGCAGGTGTAAAGGGTTTGGTATGCCGACAGTTTGTCTTCGTTGTCTTCGCTTTTCCAGAAACGGCGACGAGAGAGACGCACAAACCAGTTGCTGAGGATGTCAACAAAGGCTTGCACAGCGCGACCAGCGCGGGTGGGTTCATAGTTCTGGTAAGCATCGTCAACATTGAGAATCAAGGTGTTGAGTTCCGAAAGAATCCAGCGGTCGATTTCTGGGCGCTGCTCCATCGGGATATCGGCCTCTTGGTAACTGAATTCGTCGATGTTGGCGTACATGGCGAAGAACTTGTAGGTGTTGAACAGCGTGATGAAGTACTTGTTGACCACCTCGCTGATGTCTTCTTCGTTGAATTTCAGGTTATCCCAGGGTTGCGAGTTGGTAATCATGTACCAACGCACAGCATCGGCGCCATAGTTTTCGATGGCACCGAACGGGTCGACGGCATTGCCGAGACGTTTCGACATCTTGTTGCCGTTCTTGTCGAGCACCAAACCGTTCGAAATGACATTTTTGTAGGCTACGCTGTCGAAGCACATCGTGGCGATGGCATGCAGCGTGAAGAACCAGCCGCGGGTCTGGTCAACGCCCTCTGCAATGAAATCGGCAGGGAACACATCCTTGCCCAGCTGGCCTTCCTTGCCCATGTAGTGATATTGGGCGTAAGGCATGGCGCCGCTATCGAACCACACGTCGATGAGGTCGGGTTCGCGGAACATTTTCTTGCCGCTTGGCGAAACCAAAACCACGCCATCAATATAAGGTCTATGCAGGTCGAATTTGGTGTAGTCTTCACTGGCATAGGGGTTTTCTTTCATGAAGCCCGCCTTGATGGATTTCTCGATTTCTGCACGGAGTTCTTCGACGCTGCCGATGCAGATTTCTTCCTTGCCGTCCTCGGTGCGCCAGATGGGCAGCGGTGTGCCCCAATAGCGTGAGCGCGAGAGGTTCCAGTCGACAAGGTTTTCCAGCCAGTTGCCGAAACGGCCGCTACCAGTGGCCTCGGGTTTCCAGTTGATGGTCTTGTTGAGTTCGATCATGCGGTCTTTCAGGGCCGTGGTCTTGATGAACCAGCTGTCGAGGGGATAGTAGAGCACGGGTTTGTCGGTGCGCCAGCAGTGCGGGTAGTTGTGGGTGTGCTTCTCGCTCTTGAAGAGTTTGCCTTGTTCCTTAAGCATGACCACGATGTCGACGTCCAATGACTTGTCTTTTTCGGTCTTGGTGGGGTCGTAGGCGTTCTTCACAAACTGTCCAGCATAGGGGCGGTAGGCTTCCACATCCATGCAGTTCTTGACGAAGTCGGGGTCTAGGTCTTCGATGCGCCAGAACTTGCCTGTACGGTCGACCATCGGTTGTGCTTTGCCGTCTTTGTCAATCATTTGCAAGGGCGGGATGCCAGCGGCTGCGGCCACACGCTTGTCGTCGGCGCCGAAGGTGGGCGCGATGTGGACGATACCCGTACCATCTTCAGTGGTGACGTAGTCGCCGGCGATGACACGGAAAGCGCCTTCACCCGGGTTGACCCACGGGATGAGTTGTTCGTATTCAAGGCCGACAAGTTCGACGCCTTTATATTCTTTGATGACTTCTGGCGCTTCCTTGAACATCGTCTCCACCAAGGCTTTGGCCATCAGGATTTGGCAGGGTTCTTCGGTGTAGGGATGCACGGTCTTGAGCAGCACGTAGTCGATGTTGGGACCAACGCAGAGAGCGGTGTTGCTCGGCAAGGTCCACGGTGTGGTGGTCCAAGCGATGGCGTAGGTAGGGAGTGAAGAGTGAGGAGTGAGGAGTGAGGAGTATTGAGTATCTGCCGAAGGCATACTCCTAACTCCTAACTCCTCACTGCTCACTTTCAACTTAAACAACGCCACACAGGTGAGATCCTTCACGTCGCGGTAGCAACCGGGCATATTCAGTTCATGAGAGCTGAGGCCGGTGCCAGCAGCGGGCGAATAGGGCTGGATGGTGTAGCCTTTATAGAGCAGGCCTTTGTTATAGAGGTCTTTCAGCAAGAACCACAAGGTCTCGATGTAGTCGTTGGTGAAAGTGATGTAGGGGTTGTCGAGGTTGACCCAATAACCCATCTTGCGGGTGAGGTCGTCCCACAGGTCTTTGTATTTCATCACCTCCTCGCGGCAGGCGCGGTTGTATTCGTCAACGCTGATTTTCTTGCCAATGTCTTCCTTGGTGATGCCAAGTTTCTTCTCCACGCCAAGTTCGACAGGCAGGCCGTGGGTGTCCCAACCGGCCTTGCGCACCACATGCTTGCCTTTCAAGGTCTGGTAGCGGCATACTACGTCCTTGATGGATCGGGCCATCACATGATGGATGCCAGGGACGCCGTTGGCACTCGGCGGGCCTTCAAAGAACACAAAAGCGTTGTCTTTGTCGCGGTTGTCAAGGCTTTTTTGGAAGGTGTCGTTCTCTTCCCAAAATTTGCGGATTTCGTTAGCTGTCTCGGTGAGATTCAGCTGTTTATATTCCTTGTAGTTGTTGTTCATATACTATGACTCCTAAATTAAGGCGCAAAGATACAAATATTTTCGCATTCTATTGCAGATAAACTAAATAATACTCTTAACAAGCCGTCATCGCGGACTTGATCCGCGATCCCCTGAAGCAAAAGGGTTACCGTTGCACAGGGGATTGCGGGTCTGCGCCCGCAATGACGCTAAAGACTGAGTATTATCCCTCCCGCTCTGCGCAAAATACCGTCAAATCACGCAAGGTCTCGGTGATTTCTGAAGGCGGCAACTCTTCTAAGGCTTTCAAGGCCTTTTCGTAATAAACGGGTAGCAAAGTCTTCGCTTGCACTAAATTCTCGCCGTCAAGCATATCGTCGCGGAGTTGGAAGAGGATGCCAAAATTGATGCCAAACTGTGAGATTTGCTGCACCTGTTCGCGTGTGGCCCCAGTCGAGAGGGCACCTACGGTACAGCATGAACGCATCAGCATGGCGGTCTTACGGGTGATGATGTCAAGATACTGGTCCTTGCTTGGGGAATTGTCATGTTGTGCCTGTAAGGCGATGGTGTCAATGCTTTCGACCACCTGATTCTGTAACAGTTCACCTTCGCTCATTGAGGCGGCGGTATGGAGCATCTCCTGCATAATGTTGAAGTCGTCAAGTTGGACGAGCATCAGCATGGCCTTGGCCAGAAGATAGTCGCCTGCCAACACCGCAGTGGAATTGCCCCAGCGGGCTTTCACCGACGATTTTCCCCGCCTGATGTCGTCATCGTCCACTATGTCGTCGTGGATTAATGTGGCACTGTGTATCATCTCTATGAAGGTGGCGGAGTGCAATGTCCGCTCATTGACCTCGCCATGCAAATTCGCGCTGAGCAACACCAAAATAGGGCGCAGGCGTTTGCCCCGAGTTTCGCGTACATAACACATAATGCTATCCATAGGTTCTGTCTCGGCATGGAGCGTTTGCTCGAAAAAAGACTCAAACCGCAAGAGGTCGTTGGCGATGGGACGGATAATGTCGGATAATTCTTTCACGCTGCAAAAGTAAAAAAAAATCGGAAATACGGCTCTATTCAATGGAATCCGATAGGACCCAATGCTTTTTTGTTCCTTTTCGGATGTTTTCGGCTAATTATTGAACACGATTTGCACGAAATTTGCTGGTTTTACGTTCATAATGACATGAGAGATTTCCGTCAAGTCGCCGCAGTAAGCAACACAAACGGATCTCCATTAACTCCGTTGAAATCTCCGACACTAACGAACAATTATTAACAAGATACGATATATGAAACACCTCGGAATCATCATCGCAACCATCGCCTTTGTGGCTCTAGGCGTGTTGGCTGTTGCTATGCCCAGCAAGACGTCCAAGCCTGGCAACCCGAAAACCCCGAAAAACAATTATGAGACTATGTGGAAAAAAGTAAAGGAAAATCTTGAAAAAGACCTGCCGGAATCGGCTGAAAAAGAACTTGTCGCCATCGAAGAGAAGGCACAGAAAGACAAAAACCAGACACAGTTGCTGAAGACGTGGCTCTATCGGCAAAACATCATGCTCATTACGGTGGAAGAAGACCCTGAACAAGCCTTTATCCAATACCTTGAGTCTAAAACCGGCCAATTGGATGCCGTGCACGATGCCTTGCTGCATGAGGAAATCGCCAAGGCATACGCCAATTACTTGGATGAAAACGAATGGAACATTAACGAGAACTTGCCCATCGATGGTGATATTTCCAAGGTGGAGATGAAATATTGGGACAAGGAGAGTTTCAAGACACGCATCAACCAACATTACAGCGAGGCCTTGAAACCCGTCGAAGCACTGAAAAAAGCCAAGACCGAGGATTTCATGGTGCTGTATGAGAATAAGAGCAACAACGAAGAGTACATCGACTACGAAGCCTCGCTGTTCGAGTTCATGTTCCACCGCGTGGCCAATTACTACCAGGAGCAAGCCGACGCCGACGATGTGGAAGGCGACACCGAGGCCTGGTGGCTGCCTGCCAAGGACTTTGTAAAGGCCGACTTGGGTGTGACCGACAACCCGCTCACCCGATGCCTGAAGATCTACCAAGACCTCATCGCCTACAACCTCAAGGAAAAGACCGAGGATGTGCTGATTTACAACGACTTCAAGCGTTTTGAGTTTGTTAATGACATTCTTGACAAGGACGACATGTACCAAGCCGCGATGGAGGATCTGAGGGCGCAACATCAAGACAACCCGCTCTCCGCAGAGATTACTTCGTTGATTGCGCGGAACATGATGAACCAATACCAGAGCCACAGCGAAGATAGTGCCTACTTTGACAACTACAAGAAAGCCAAGGCTTTGTGCGAAGAGGCCATCGCCAAATTCCCGAAGTCGCAGGGCGCGAAAAATTGCCAGAATCTCATCAAACGCATCGAAGAGCCAGGTATCGACATCACTTTGAATTCAGTGCAGCTGCCCAACGAGGCCATTCCCGCAGTACTGGCGTTCACAAATGTGACAACACCTTATTATAAGATTTTGAAGGT